>Ga0116164_10002998_pt1 | contig 11757 bp, 9 predicted proteins | sample AD_UKC109_MetaG_FD_89888 | JGI IMG/M metagenome (GOLD analysis project Ga0116164, IMG submission 89888) | Active sludge microbial communities of municipal wastewater-treating anaerobic digesters from Hong Kong - AD_UKC109_MetaG | ecosystem: Engineered > Bioreactor > Anaerobic > Digestate... | reverse complement strand
ACCCTGATATTTATAAAATTTGAACATCATATCGGTTTTTTTTGTAAACTTATAAATAAAATTGAAAATAGATTATAGTTTGTTAAATAATGTTAATGAAGATATTCATTAAATCTTACAGGCATTAATTTTGACGTTATCTATTTAAGTTTAATTAAATGTAAGTTATTATGAAAGCAAAAGCATTTTTTGGAAATATAATTATTGCATTTTTATCAGCCTTGTTAGGTATAATTGTATATGAAAAATATTTTCAGGACGAATTGGCAAAGCCTGAGAATAATGAACAAGTAAAACAAAATACATTAAAGTTACTTGAAGATTCGAATAAGGTGAATTACATTCCCCTGCCGAGAGCGGAAGAAGGTGGAATTGCAGATTTTACACTTGCTGCTGAAAAAAGTGTTAATGCAGTTGTACACGTAACATCAAAATATAATTTGGAGAGCGATTATTATTCCCGGAATCCTATTTTAGACCTTCTCTTTGGTGATGGTTACACACAGCAGCCATCTGTTTCATTTGGTTCAGGGGTAATAATATCCGAAGATGGTTATATTGTAACCAATTACCATGTAATCGAAAAATCTAATGAAATACAGGTTGTTTTAAATGATAAAAGGACGTACACAGCTAAACTGGTAGGTAAAGACCCAAGTACTGATTTAGCATTGCTTAAGGTAGATGCTGATAAATTACCTTATATTCCATTAGGTGACTCAGACAATCTTAAAGTGGGCGAATGGGTTTTGGCTGTGGGGAATCCATTTAATTTAACATCAACAGTAACGGCAGGTATCGTTAGTGCTAAAGCACGAAGTATAAATATTTTACAAGGGCAGAATTATTCCATTGAATCGTACATACAAACTGATGCTGCTGTAAATAAAGGGAATAGTGGAGGTGCACTGGTGAATTTATACGGAGAATTGGTTGGAATAAATTCGGCTATATTGTCGCCTTCAGGTGCTTATTCCGGATATTCATTTGCAATACCGGTAAATCTTGTTAAAAAAATTGTTGCTGATATAATCAAATATGGTGAGGTTCAACGTGCAATGCTTGGTGTTACTATCAGAGAGGTTACTGCAGATGATGCTGAAAAATATAATCTGGATAAAATTGAAGGTGTACGAATTGAAGAGCTAAGTGAAGCTGGAGCAGCAAAAGCATCAGGATTAAAAACTGGTGATGTAATTTTGGAAATAAATAATGTGGGTGTTAACAGTAATGCAGAACTTACTGAGCAAATTGCAAAATACCGCCCGGGCGAACTTATTTATGTTACCGTTAAACGCGATAATAAAAAGAAACAATTTGAGGTGATATTACGTAATATGCAAGGAACGACCAGCATTATTAAAGCTGATGACTATTTGAACTTTTTGGGGGCATCATTTAAAGAATTAAATAATAGCGATAAACGTAGTTTTGGTGTAGGGAATGGAGTGATGATAACCGAATTGAAAGATGGAATACTTAAAAAGCAGGGGATTAAGGAGGGTTTTGTAATAACCGCTGTTGATGGAAAGAAAATACATAATACTGATGATTTAAAACAGGTTATACAAAACGCAGCAAAAGGGAGTATTTTAGAGTTTGAAGTAACATATGCAGGCAGTAGGTACATTTATGTTTACAGGATAAAACTTGAATAAATCAGAGTTACTGCCGTTTAGCAAAATAAATTTTAAATAGGAAATTTATGAGGCAACTAAAAATCACAAAGTCGATTACTAACAGGGAAAGTGCTTATCTGGATAAGTATCTGGCAGAAATTGCCAAAGAGGGCATGATTACTGTAGAGCAAGAAGTTGAGTTGGCACAGCGTATACGAAAAGGTGATAGGGTGGCACTTGATAAGCTTACAAAGGCTAATTTGAGGTTTGTTGTTTCGGTAGCTAAACAATACCAGAATCAGGGATTAACTTTGCCCGATTTAATTAACGAAGGAAATTTAGGATTAATAAAGGCTGCTGAAAAGTTTGATGAAACCCGCGGGTTTAAATTTATTTCTTATGCCGTATGGTGGATTAGGCAATCTATTTTACAAGCATTAGCAGAACAATCAAGAATTGTGCGATTGCCTTTAAACCAGGTAGGTTCATTAAACAGAATAAGTAAAGCTTCATCGCGTTTCGAACAGGAAAATGAACGTGCCCCTTCGCCGGAAGAGCTTGCTGAAACCTTAGAACTACCCAAAGATAAGGTGGTTGACACCATGAGGGTGTCAGGCAGGCATGTTTCTATGGACGCACCTTTCGCTGATGGCGAAGATAACAGCCTGTATGATGTAATGGAGGATGAAGATACTCCTTACGCCGATAAAAAGCTTATAACCGAATCGCTAACAAAAGAAATTGACAGGTCGTTGGCTACATTAACCGAAAGAGAGAGGGGAATACTTAAACTATTCTTTGGAATTGGCGTACCTGAAATGACACTCGAAGAGATAGGGGATTATTACGGATTAACCAGGGAAAGGGTGCGGCAAATAAAAGAAAAAGCAATAAGGAGATTAAGGCATTCTTCACGAAGTAGGTTGTTAAAATCATATCTTGGATAAAACTAAAAAAGGCCTTTAAGGCCTTTTTTAGTTTAGAATAAGTCAACCGATATATTTTGAATAAATGCGGTGTATGTTATTTCGTTTTCCAGATTAGCTTGCGAAAGGATAATAATTACCGATTGTTCTTCTCCATTTGCATTATTAAAACTGATTTCTCTTCTTTCGCCGACAATTTTATCTGCTTTTGGATCAAGCATCGACCGGATAAATTCATTATCATATGAATCATCAGGGAATAATTTTTTTAATGTCCTGCCTAAAACAATAGCGCTTTCGAGCCCCCAAAGATTCTCTGCAGCTTTATTAAAGAATTTTATAACACCATTTTGATCAAATGTAATAATAGCATCGGATGCCCCTTGTAAGGTTAGTTCGGTTCGTTTTTGAGCTTTTCCAAGTTCCCTGAACTGAAGTTCTACTTCTTCTTTTGCTTTCTTTAATTCTGCCTTTAAATCGATTTTTGCCTGCTGTAAAGCTTCTTCTTGTTTTTTTAGTAATTCTGTTTGTTTTTTTGTTTCAATCTCCATTAATTTCTCATTGGTAACATCATTACCAATGTATATTATCTTAGCAATATCATCGTACATATCTTTAACAGCAGATAAAGAAACTCTTACCCAAATATCTTTCTCCTCTTTTGTGCGCTGGCGTAATGTACCTTCCCAAACTTCTCCTTGAATAACTTTTTCCCAAACTTCCTTTAATTTATTCAGGTCTGATTTATCGATAAAATCGAAAATGCTCTTCTCTTTTAATTCATAAAGAGAATAATCCATAAGCTCAATAAACTTTTTGTTACATTCCAGTAAATCGCCTGTAGGTAAGAAATCAACCTTAATGGATGCGAGATTAAGAGCGGTTATTTGCCCTTGGAAATCAAGGCTTTGTTTTTTCTGTTCTGTAGTATCTATGGCTAAAAATAATATTTTATCAACACTGCCATCATCTTTGCGCATACAGGTATATGTCGACATGGTCCATAGGTCTCGGCCTTGCTTGGTAACATGTTTCATATCGCCCTCAAAATGTTTTCCACCTTTGGCAAGGCTCTCCCAAATATTATTAAACCATTCCCTGTCTTTTTGATTTATAAACATCTGAATATTTTTCCCTTCAACCTCAGAATTTTTCTCGTAACCCAATTTCTTTAAGAATTTTGTATTAGCGTAAAGTAATGTTCCTTCCGGATCGTATTCTGCCCTTATTAAAGTATGGTTTACTGCATTGGTAAAGGTTATAAATTTTTCACTTTGGCGGGCAGCCTCTTCTTGAGTAGCCTGCAATTCTTCCATGTTTTGCCTCATTTGCTCTTCTTGTGCAGCGAGAGTTTCGGCTTGTAAACGCGATTCTTTTAATAACTTTGCAGTACGTGTATTTGTCTTAACATTCGAAATAGTAGAAGCAATGCTTTCTGCAACTTTTTCAACAAATTCAACAATAAATTTATCTATATTATGAAATGCACCTATTTCTATAACACCATGTACTTCATCATTAATTTTTAAGGGTACTACAATAATACATTTTGGTGTCGATTCGCCTAATCCAGAGGTAATGTGTACATATGTTTCAGGAACATCAGTCATAAAAACCGTTTCTTGTTCCATAACCACCGATCCTACCAATCCTTCACCTAGTTCAATTCTTTTGTCGGCATATTTCCTTCGTTCATAAGCATAACAGGCAGTCATTTTAAGATGAACATCGCCTTGGTCTTCATCTTCTATGATAAACATAGCACCTTGGTTTGCTTTAATATATTTAACCAGGTTACTAATTAAATTGTATGAGAGTTCTTCTAAATTATCGGTATCTTTTCGGAGTATTTCTCCAAATTTTGCTAATCCTTCTGCAGCCCAATGCCTTTGCTCGTCCTCTTTTCTCCGTTTATCTTCTTCTTCTTTATTTTTTTTGAGATTATCTCTTAAATCTAATATAGATTGCCCTAAAACATCATCATTTCCTTGTACTTTATAATTGGCATTAATATCTCCTAAACGAATACGTTCTACAAACCGGTATATTTTTTGGTTTTTATCAAACTCCAGCTTTAATGTATCGTGCAGTGATTCTGAAACTGTTGCATATTTTTTGCTGATTAAATAAGCGTAAAATGCTAAAACAAAAGGAGATAAATCGAGGATGATATATACCGGATTATTTTTATGTAGATCAATAATTTCAGAGAAACTGATTTGTTTTACAAAAAAATCGACAACAAGAATAAATAATACAGTTAATAAACCTATAATAAATCCACTAACTGTATACTTAAAAACAATACTTTGAGAACTTCTTTCTTTCATATATTGTATCTATTTTTTTCTGAAATTAAATATAAGCAATGTTTTCCATAAATTTTATTAAAATTTATGATAATATTTAACTATACGCTTAACTTTAGTTAAATTAAGCGTTTAAATTTACATTAATTTGCTTAAAAAACGAATAATCGGTATGTTTTTCTAGTGTGCAATGCTAAGCATGTACGATGCTATTTTGTCGAGTGGGATAATTTTATCGGCTGCATTGAGTTTTATTGCTTCTTTAGGCATACCGAAAACAACACAGCTTTTTTCATCCTGGGCTATTGTTTTGGCACCTGCTTCTTTCATTTCAAGGAGCCCTCTTGCACCATCATCGCCCATGCCAGTCATTATAATACCAATAGCATTGGCCCCGGCATATTTTGCTGTTGAACGGAATAATACATCTACAGATGGACGGTGGCGGTTAACAAATGGCCCGTCTTTTACTTCTACATAGTACCTGGCACCACTTCTTTGCAATAAAGTATGGTAATTGCCAGGAGCAATTAGCGCGCGCCCTCTGATAACAGAGTCGCCATTTTCTGCTTCTTTAACAGTTATTTTACACAGCTCGTTTAAACGTTGGGCAAACGAGGTAGTAAATTTTTCGGGCATATGCTGTACAATTACAATCCCGGGAGAGTCGGGGGGGAGAGCTGTAAGAAAATCGGTTAAAGCTTCGGTTCCACCTGTTGAAGCTCCAACGGCAACTACTATTTCAGTAGTTTTAATCATACTATGGGAGTGTACAGGTGGAAGTACCGCATCGGCGCTGAATTTAGGTTCAACGTATATGCTTGGAGCAGCAACTTTTCTTTTAATCTTGGCATGTGCAGCGCCTTTAATAGCTTCGCATATTCTAATCTTTGCTTCGTAAATAAAATCTTTAGAATACATTTGTGGTTTGGTAATTATTTCCAAAGCTCCATACTCTAACGCCCGAATACCTGTTTCCGTACCTTTTGAAGTTAAACTTGATATTATTACAACCGGAATGGGATGCTGAGACATAATTTTCCGCAAAAAGGTGAGCCCATCCATTTTGGGCATTTCTATATCGAGGGTAATTACATCGGGAATTTCGTTTTTTATTTTTTTTGCAGCAACAAAAGGGTCTGATGCTGTTCCCATAACTTCTAGTTCCGGGTCTGAGTTTATTATTTCCGAAAGGCTTTGGCGAACGACTGCTGAATCGTCGACTATTAAAACGCGTATCTTTCTGTCAAACATAATCTTAATTTAAAATCATTATATATTTTAAATCTATATTTTATTATATGTAGCTTCCTACTTATTATCAAAATTGGTAATTGTTCGTTGCACGTACCTTTGTTTAACTTCTCCTGTATGCGTATAAAATATAATTTTCCTTCCTAATTTTCCTCCTACACTCGAACTCACAACTTCAATTTTTTGTTCGGCTAATATTTCCCAAGCTAATTTAATATTTCTTTCTCCAATATTAAATTGTGGGTTTTTTGTATCGATAACTTCACCTCCTCCAAAAACTTTAGCCACCAAATTAAACTTTTTGCTTCCAAAAGAATACATTTTTTCAAGCAACTTTTCAATGGCAATATTTCCGTATTTTGGCGATGCTAATCCTTCACCATTCCAATATGGCAGCATGTAGTGGCACATTCCTCCGTATTGCATAATTTTATCATAAAAACAAACAGCTACACACGAGCCCAGTATGGTGTTTATTTGAAAAGGTTCCTGGCTTGCGTAAAGCGCTGCCGGGTATAAAAAATGTGATCCGATATTATCCATTATACCTTATTGTTCTAAAATGATTCGGATTCTTTATTAAAATTATTTTCGTCATCAAAAAATAACTCATTCCCATCGAAAGCGAAACCACTAGCCTGGGATTCATTTTCAGGAATTGAGATAGTAAAATTGGCACCTTTTTCAATATTACTCTCAATATCAATACTTCCGCTTAATAAATCCAATAAAGCTTTGTTTATAGACAAACCAAGCCCATGTCCGCGGTGTACGGAATTAATTCCTGAGTCGAGCCGCTTAAATCGGTCAAAGATAATTTGCTGATTTTGTAATGAAATACCCGTACCATAATCCCGAACAGATATTATCAGGTTCTTTTTTTCCAGGCTGCAGTTAATGTCAATGTTGGAATTTTCAAAACTAAATTTAACGGCATTACTAATTAGATTCGATAAAATTAATCGTAATTTTTCCGGATCTGTTTTAAAGAAAAAAGGCCTTTCATATTCTGTTTTTATACTGAATTCCAGATTGATGTTTATTTTCTTCTTTTTAGATTCATATTTAAATGATTCAATAACACTTTCAATTAAATGTTTAATATCTACATTTAAAATCTCGGGATAAATTTCACCAGCTTCTAATTTGGCTGCCACAAAAATATTCCTTAACTGGAAATCAAGGTTAAAGGCTTCGGAATAAATCAATGAAACCATTGAGATAACTTTTTTCCAGTTTTCTTTTTCAACAGAAAGGATATTTTTTGATAATGCTAAAATAGAAGCAAAAGGATTAATTATCTCATTAGTAATATTTGAGATGAAATGGCTTTTTAGTGCTTCTGATTCTTCAAGCTTGTTATTTGCTTTTTTAAGTTCTTCGTTAAGCTCCTGTACTTCTTCAAGTGCACGTTTGTTTAATTCAAAACGTTTTTTTAGCTCGTCGATTAGTTCTTTATCTGTTAATTCGCTCATAATATAGAGTTTATATGCGTTTGAATATTGTAGGTTTTAATTGCTGTAAAGGAACCTGCATCCCTAAAATCGATTCAGAATGGCCAATAAAAAGATAACCACCGCTTTTGAGTTTAAGGCAAAGTTTATTTATGACCTCTTCCTGTGTTTCGCGGTTAAAATATATCAATACATTCCTGCAAAAGATAACATCAAATACATCTGGAAGATTATAAACGTCGTTCATAAAATTAAGCCTGAAGTAAGAAACTTTGTTTCTTAATTCCTTTACAACCCGAACGGTTCTTTTTTCACGGTCCTTACTCCTCAAAAAGTATTTTCGTTTTAATTCCAATGGAATATTAGCTATACGTTCTTCCTTATAAACCGCTAAAGCTGCATTTTGAAGTATTTGTGAAGATATGTCGGTACCTGTAATTGAATATTCAAATTTTGAATACTTATTTTTAAATTCTTGCAAAGTAATGGCTATAGTATAAGGCTCTTCGCCACTTGAACATCCTGCGCTCCATACTTTAAAATTGTAATTCAGGCGGTTACTTTGCATATATTCAGGTAATATGGTTTCATTTAAAAAATCAAAATGGACGGGTTCTCTGAAAAAATCAGTTTTATTTGTACTAACCACATCTAACATATGGATAATTTCATTTTTTTGGCCTTCATCACTAAAAACGTATTCGACATATTCTTTAAAGCTGGTCATTTTTAATTCACGAAGCCTTTTCTGTAGCCTACTTTGAAGCATAATTTTCTTTGCTTCAGGCATTTTAATCCCTGATTGTTTAAAAATAAAATCACTTAAGCGATTAAAGTCGTCACCAGACATCCGCGCATTAAATATATCTTGTAAAGTCCTATCCATTTTTTTGTTTGGTTAAAAGAGAGGGGAGAGTTCCCCCTCTCAAAAATTAAAGATAAAAATAAAGAACCCTAACCTAAAATTAACTATGAACTAAAAATTAGCAATATATAATATCAAATTAAAATTTCTCGTATTCGCCGTCAATATGCTTGTCGTCGTACATTTTAAGGTCGAAGCCTCCCTTGTCTTTTTTGTGTAATTTATTTTCTGGGATAGCTTTTGCCTTATATTCAGGCTTTTTTATTGATTTATTCTGTTTTTTATTTCCTATCTGAAAATAAGAAATGTTTTCTTTTAACATTTGTGCCTGCCCGGAAAGTTGTTCAGCATTAGTTGCCAACTCTTCTGAAGCAGCAGCATTTTGCTGCGTAACCTGGTTTAATTGTTGAATAGCATTGTTAATTTGGTCGGCACCTCAATTTTGTTCTAGGCTGGCAGAAGATATTTCCTGAACTAATTTTGCGGTTTTCCCAATTTCGGGCATTATTTTGGCCATTAATTCGCCTGCCTCTTCTGTAACCTTTAAACTGCGTGCTGATAGGCCAACAATTTCGTCGGCAGCTACCTTGCTTCGTTCGGCAAGTTTTCTAACCTCAGCAGCAACTACTGCAAATCCTTTACCATGTTCGCCTGCCCGGGCAGCTTCTACCGCTGCATTAAGGGCTAGAATGTTAGTTTGGAATGCGATATCATTAACTACCGAAATTTTATCGGCAATTTGCCGGATCGATTTTAAGCTCTCCTGCGCAGCTTTAGCCACATTTTCGATTCCTGTTGCTGCTTCAACTGAAATTTTTTCGGTTTGTTGCGCGTTATCGGCATTTTGCTGGATATTGGAAACCATTTCTTCCATGGATGATGAAACCTCTTCGGTTGACGATGCCTGTTCGCTGGCTCCTTGCGAAAGTTGTTCTGATCCGGCGCTTATCTGATGGCTTGCCGAAGCAATATTATCGGCACTCATGTCAACACTTTCAACTACCTGCCGTAGCTGAATAACCATTTGATTTAATGTTTTTGCCAAATCGCCAACTTCATCGTTTTGTTTAATGTCGAAAGTTGCTGTTAAATCGCCATTGGAAACTTGTTTAGCAAAATTAACCCCTTTTATTAATGGATTGGTTATGTTTCGTGCAATAATTGATATTAAAAAAGCAATAACGGTTAAACCTGCTAATCCTAATAAAATTATGGTTATAAATTTATTTTTTGCTTCAAGTAATATTTCATCTTTATTAACTTCAATACATACAGTCCATTGTGTTTCTGAGTTGCCAATTTTGATTGGTGCATAAGCCCTGAAAACCTTTTCCTGATTTAAATAAGATACATCTTCGTTATAATATTCTTCTCCATTAGCTATGGCTTTGCTAATTTCGGCTTTATCCTTTTTTACAAAATCAAATATGCTTTTATTGATATATGATTCGTCTTTGTGAGAGGTTATAATACCTTGATTAGATATTATTGAAGCAAATCCAGAATTAAACAACTCAACTTTATTGCATATTTTCTGTAATTCGGTTAGCTCAAAATCAACTCCTACAACGCCATGGAAATATCCATTTTCAAGCACAGGCACTATAAATGTGGTTTCGTAAAACTCTTTAGTGCTATTTTCGCTGTAACTATAATAATAAGGTTCAAGAATAGTTTCTTGCTTACTACTTTTTGGGATAGCATAATAATCCTGATCGTCGGCATTTTCATAAAGGGTTGCATCACTAAGTACAATTTGACCCATATCGCGGTAATATGTATTTGCATATCGCCCAAGTTTGTCAGAGCCTACCGTATTTACATATTCAGCATCTTTTTCATCCCATGCATTTGATTCCCATTGTGTCCATACCGAAAGGAAATTTGGGTTTTTTTCGAGTATTCCCTTGAGAACCATATTGGTATGTTCACGTTCTGTCATCCCTGAGTTTTTAAGGGCTTGAAAACTTTGAGCCACGGTACGTGTAATTAAAACCCCTTCTGCAAAAGATGCTTCAGTTTCGTTGGCTACACTTTGGGCTGTTATAATAGCCAGCTCTTTAGCTTTACTAATTGCTTCATTTCTGGTTGAAGTAGCCAGGTATGCAATAATAATTGCAAATACCATAAAAACGGTTGATAATATAAAAATTATCATTTTTAGCCGAAGCGAGAATCTTTTATTATTCATATTTTTAGAAACTTAATTTAACAACAACAAATACATTTTCATCTAAAGGATTAGTAATTAAAGAAACTCCAAGAGGAATGCTGAAATTTTCTGTAATATTAATTTCTGCTTCCCCTGTTATCCCGCAATTGATAAATCCAGCCTTAGAATTATAAAGCCCACTATTTAAAGCAGCTCCGGCAAAGGGCATTATACTTATATCATTAATAATAAATGGATAGCCTAATTCAATATAAGTTGAATAATTTTTATCCCCGTTTATATTTTTATCAGCACCATAAACCAATGTCGATAAAGTTGCTTTAATTGGAAAAGACTCTGGCCCTTCGAAACTAAGTTGTGCATCTAAAATATGAGATGTAGTATTTTCATCATAATTATAAAACGATGATGATGCAAGGGTATCTTCATATACAAAATAATCAGAAATCGTTAAGGTGAAATTCCCTAAGGAATATGAAATGTAGAGGTCTACTTCCTGTAAGGTTTCTTCTCCCATGGTATAAGATGCCCATGTACCTATGGTGACTCCCTTATATGAAACTTCCAAATAGGGTTGTAAAGCAGGTGTTTTTGAGCTTGAAATCCCACGCCAAATGTATCTGCTTACAATGTCAGTGCCAATACTTGCATTCCAATCCGAATTTTCTTCGCTTTGAGCGTATAATTTTCCACTGAAAATAATTATTATAAAGAAAAATAGTATAATTATTCTTTTTAACATACTTATTGTTGTTTTAAAATTTTTCATACTCATCATCCATGTGCTTATCATCATACATTTTTAGGTCGAAACCTCCTGTATTTTTAAGATTTGTTTTTTGATGATGAGTAGTTTGAGTTTTTGCCTGTGTTTTTCTGAAATCCTGTTTTTGGGTTTCTGTTTTTCTTACCGATTTATGTTGTTTTCTATTTCCGGTATCAAAATAAGCAATGTTGTCTTTTAACTGTTGTGCCTGTCCAGCTAGTTCTTCTGCACTTGTTGCCAGTTCTTCAGAAGCAGCAGCATTTTGCTGGGTAACCTGGTTTAATTGCTGAATAGCATTGTTTATTTGGTCGGCACCTGAATTCTGTTCTAAGCTGGCAGCTGATATTTCCTGCACCAGTTTTGCCGTTTTTCCAATTTCAGGCATTATTTT
>Ga0116164_10002997_pt1 | contig 11758 bp, 15 predicted proteins | sample AD_UKC109_MetaG_FD_89888 | JGI IMG/M metagenome (GOLD analysis project Ga0116164, IMG submission 89888) | Active sludge microbial communities of municipal wastewater-treating anaerobic digesters from Hong Kong - AD_UKC109_MetaG | ecosystem: Engineered > Bioreactor > Anaerobic > Digestate... | reverse complement strand
TGCCCCAGATCGTCCACTTCTCCAATTCCTTATCAACCGCAACAGGCAGAGGTATGACATCGCTTATACCCAACGCAACGCCTCCTTCTTAATGGCATAGAGCAACCCGATCAACAGCACGACTATGAAAATCAGCATGTCGATGACCGCAATGTTCACTCCTCCCAAGGTGGGTATCACCTCAGAAGCGTAGACGTAGATCCACGGATAGAGGAAGAGAACCTCAACATCGAAGATCACGAAGACGATGGCGAAGAGGTAATACTGGACGTTATACTGGATTATAGCCTCCCGTATAGGTCTCAGCCCGCCTTCGTAGGTAGACCCCTTCTGAAAAGTTGATTTTTGAGGAGATATGATCTTCACGGCAGCCAGCGCACCAATAGGCACAACGGCACCTATTATCAAAAACATAATAAGTGGGACATAATAATCCACTGCCATCATTTCGCCGCTCATTTTTTACCTCCGTTAGCCGTAAGAGCTAAACACAAGGTACTGATATAAAAGGTTTATGAGAAAATCGATTAGCATCACGACCGCTAAGCAGTGATCTGGTCGGTCTCTAAAGGCTTCAAACTTGGATAATTCAGGTGAGTTTCGGTGGATTATATAAAACAGATGGAGATCGAAGCCGGGATGGAAGTGGATGAGCTGGTGAGAATGATGGAAGCTTGCGGCTTTGGTGCGAGAAGGCTGGCCGAAGCCGTAAATATCTATGAGGTGATGCTCTCGGGAGATTACACAAAGTTCTTCACCCTCGCCGGCGCGATGGTTCCTGCGGGGATGAGAAATATAATGTCGTCCCTCATCAAGGACGGGCGGATCGACGTCCTCGTCAGCACCGGAGCGAACCTCGTCCACGACATTATCGAGTCCTTCAGCCACCACGTCTTGGGAGATCCCGAGGCTTCTGACGCCGACCTCAGGGACGAGGGTGTGAGCAGGATATACGATGTCTACGTCGGAGACGACGACTTCATCCGTTTCGAGGAGATCCTCCAGGAAGTCCTGCCCGAAGGCGGCGAGCCGATGACTGGAACTGAGTTTCTCAGGGTTCTCGGGTCAAAGATCGACGACGAAACGTCGATCCTCCGGGCCGCCTCCGACGCCGGGGTGCCGATATTCTGCCCGGCCCTCTCCGACTCCATGATAGGGCTTCAGGCCTGGCTTTACAAGCAGACTAAAAAGCTCTCCGTCGACGCCTTCGCCGACGTGGGAGAGATCGTGGATATCTGCTACGGTGCCGATCGATCTGGCATAGTCATTATCGGGGGAGGCGTCCCCAAAAATTTCGCCCTCCAGTCGATGTTGGTCACGCCGAAGAGCTTCGATCTCGCCATCCAGCTCACGACGGACCGGCCCGAACCAGGGGGGCTGTCGGGAGCCACGCTCTCGGAGGCGGTCTCCTGGGGGAAGATCGGACCAGAGGCGAGAAAGGTGACAGTATACGGCGACGCCACCATCAACTTTCCTCTGATGGTGGCAGCGACTCTGACCCGGCTCTCGAAAAAGGCCTAAAAGGGCGATTTCATTCGAAAGGATGTGGTAGCATTCAGATTAAGGGGAAAATCCCTGATGTGGTGGTGGGGATCAGCGGAGCTTCAGGGGTCATCTACGGTATCAGGCTCCTGGAAGTACTGGCGAAGATGGGGTGGACGACCCGCCTTGTGATGACAGAGGCCGCCCGGAAGATCATCGAGATCGAGACTGAAGAGAGCCCCATCGAGGTAGAGATGATGGCAGACCGGGTCTACTCCGCCAGGGACTTCACAGCGTCGATCGCCAGCGGGTCGAGTACCTTCGACGCCATGGTGATCGTTCCCTGCAGCATGAGAACTTTGGCGGGGATCGCAAACGGGGTATCCGACACCCTCATCACCAGGGCGGCGGACGTCTGTTTAAAGGAGAGGCGGCGGCTGATTTTGGTGACACGGGAGTCGCCCCTGAACCTCGTCCACCTGAAGAACATGGTGGCCGCCACGGAGGCCGGAGCGATCATACTTCCGCCATGTCCCGGCTTTTACTCGAATCCCAAGAGGATCGAGGAGATGGTGGACGTGGTGGTGGGAAGGGTTTTAGACCTGCTCGATGCAGAACACAACCTCTACAAGAGGTGGAAGACTCCGCTGAGCGGAAACGCTTATAACGACGAAAATCAGATTGAAAAGAGGTGACTTAGATGAAATGTCAAATTTGTGGTGTTGATAAGGAGACATTGCCCGTAAAAGCCAAGCAGGCCACCATTCACGGACTTAAAGACACTGTTTTTCACGTCTGTAAGGATTGTCTTGAGGCAGCTCATAAGTCATACCAGGACAAGGAGTTTCTTCTGAAGAAAGGAGGGGAAGGATAAAGGTCGCCTCATCAGGCCCGAACGTCTGGATCGGGCTATTGAGGGAGCCTTCCCTATTTCTGGAGACCATCTCAGTCTTGGACGGTGTATATAATCGACGATGATGATCGATGAAGGCAGTCTCTTACGGGACGGTCTCGGATAAACTTAAATTTGGGATGGTTTGTAGTTCGTACACAATACCAACATGAGGCGAGATAATTTGACACCATTTATTGAGATCCGGGACTTGACAGTGCGTTTTGGCGAAGTTGAAGCGCTGAGTAATGTCAATTTGGAGATCATGGAGGGGGAGTCTCTCGGCATCCTGGGAAGAAGCGGATCAGGAAAGAGCGTCCTCTTGCACGTCCTTCGTGGCGTGGAGGCCTTTGAAAACGTTAGCGGCAACGTGATCTATCACGTCGCAAGATGCGCCAAATGCCACCACGTCGAGCCGCCGAGCAAGGTGGGCGAGAAGTGCGGGTGCGGCGGAGATTTTGAGGCTTTCGACGCCGATTTCTCCACCCTGGGAATGAACGATCAGAATAGACGCGACGTATCTCGCAGAATCGCCATCATGCTTCAGAGGACCTTCGCCCTCTACGGCGACGAGAGGGTGATCGTCAACGTCATGCGAGCGGTGGAGGAGGCGAGCGGCGGGTCGATAAGCGTCAACCGCGCAGCAGACCTCCTGGACGAGGTAAACATGTCCCATCGGATGATGCATGTGGCAAGAGAGCTATCCGGCGGCGAGAAGCAGCGTGTGGTCCTCGCCCGCCAGCTCGCCAAGTCGCCGATGATGCTCCTCGCCGACGAGCCCTCGGGGACTCTCGACCCCAAAACCGCAGACCTGGTTCACGAGAGCATCAGAAGAGCAGTCGACGACTTCAACATGACGATGATCATCACCAGCCACTGGCCCGACGTCATGGTGGAGCTGACGGACCGCGCCGTCCTTCTCGACCATGGAAAGATCGTATCTCAGGGCAAACCCTCGGATATCGCCGCCGAGTTCGTATCCATGGCCGGCAAGGTGGAGGAGAGGAAGAAGACCGATCTTGGGGCTCCCATCATCAGGTGCAGAGAACTGTCCAAGCGTTACATCAGCATCGACCGCGGCGTCGTGAGAGCCGTCGACGACGTCAACCTTGAGGTATACGAGGGCGAGATCTTCGGCCTCGTGGGGACTAGCGGCGCCGGGAAGACCACCCTATCCAAGATGCTGAACGGGATTATACTCCCCACCAGTGGCGGCATATGGTGCAGAGTCGGAGACGACTGGGTTGACATGACCGTCCTCGGCTCAGACCAGAAAGGGAGAGCCACCAAATACATGGGAATGCTCCACCAGGAGTACACGTTGTACCCCTATCGGAGCGTCATCGACAACCTCACCGAGTCGATCGGGCTCGCCCTCCCCTTCGAGCTGGCTGAGAGGAAGGCGGTCCACACCCTCGTCACTGTGGGATTCTCCGAAGATGAGGCCGAGAAGGTCCTAACCAAAAATCCCAACGAGCTGAGCGAGGGCGAGCGGCACAGGGTTGCCATGGCCCAGGTCCTGATCAAAGAGCCGAGGATAGTGGTCCTGGACGAGCCGACGGGAACTATGGACTTAATCACCAAGATCGACGTCTCCAAATCCGTATTGAACGCCCGAGACGAGCTCGGCGAGACGTTCCTCATCGTCAGCCACGACATGGACTTCGTCCAGAACGTCTGCGATCGGGCTGCTCTGATGCGAAACGGCAAGATCATCCACGTGGGAACGCCCGACGGCGTCCTCTCCCTCATGACGAAAGAAGAAGAAGAGGAGATGTTGGGGAGTTAACTTGAAAGTTTTTGTAGATGGTGCGGAGGTATCCCTCGACGATGGGTCGACCCTGAAAGACGCCCTCGAAGCTCGCGGCGGCGTGCCTCCGGAAGGCGCCATCATCGGGATAGTCAAAGGCCGGGAGGAGGAGGCGAAAGAGACCAACTCCTACTGGCTCAACACCACCAAGGGCAAGCTCCGAATAGAGCTTCTCGATACCGGGATCCAAGATGTCTGGCACCAGGCGGTAGACCAGATCGCGGGGCTCAAGGTGCGGTGGAGCGACGGTGCCGCCGTCGCCTTCGGGCCGGTGGCGACAAAAATCGCCCCCACCAGAAAAGAGCACGATTACGACCGATGGGAGGTGGTGCTGGGGGCCAGCGGCTTTGAGGCCGAAAAGGCCCAGATCGTCTTCGCGAGGAAGAGGCATTCTGCGGCCTACGGCGCGCCCGCCGAGAACCGAGGCGTCTTCGCCTCGGTGGTGGGTGGAAAAGACCTTCTCGGAAGGCTTGAGATGGGGGACGCCATCCTGGAAGTCGAGCCGATCGTGGAGTGGGCGGCCCTCTCCGAGAAGATGGCGACACAGGACCTATCCCTCCCTCTCGTCGAAGGGATGGAGATCTATTCTCGGATTGAGGTGGACCTGATCGAGGACGCTCCCGAAGGGGCCGAGTTCTTCCTCGCGGCGACGAGGGACGGCCTCTTCACCGTCGACGGCATATCCAGCTCTTACGCATCCTCTGACATCCTTTTGGGCGAGCGGATCGAGTTTGAGAACCGGGAGCCGAGAGCCGAAGGGGCCGTCACCATCCGAACTTTCGGGCGGGGGCTTGGAAAGATATTCATCTACAAGTCGGACCGCACCTCCGTCCCCAGCCACTCCGTGGTGGGGACTGTCACCTCCGGGATGGACCTGGTGAAGCTCGCGGAGCCCGGCATGAAACTGGCGGCGAAGGTCAGCCCCGAGAGGATCATGCTCATGGGCCTCACTCTAAAAGAGGCCAAGAAGATCGCCGAGGAGCGAGGCGTCGGCTTCGAGGTTGAGGGGCACACTGGAGACGACGCCGTGGTGGTGGAGCAGAGGCCCGTCACCACTATGCAGATCATCAAAGAGGGAAAGGTCCGCGTCAAATCGATCCCCGCCGACAGAATGGTGGCGATCGAGCTCTACGATGACCTGGCTCCCAAGACCCTTGACTACTTCAGGCACGTGGTGGGGCTGAAAGAGAAACCGGTTGGACCTTTGCCCGTCTACTTCGTCTACGAGAACACCATCCTCTTCAAGCCCGTGATCTCGGCCACCAGTTACAAGGAGATCCTCCCCGAGAACAAGCCTGAGGATCTCGTCAGGGCCGGAGAGATCGGCGTCACCAACCAGGCCGCCAAGAACGCTGGCCTTGTGGGGGTGAAGCTGGAGGACGACCCCAAGTACGGCCCCTCGGGAGAGAAGTTTTTGGCGACGAACATCGTGGGCCGGATCCTCGACCCGGAGAAGCTCCGGGACGTCAAGGAGGAGGAGACCGTCTACGTTCTGGAGGTGCGGTAGATGAGGTCTACCAAGTACGTGGTGACGGGTCAGGATTCAGAAGTTCTACCATCTGACATCGCTCTCAAGATATACGAACTCGGTCGGGAGATCAACGTCAAAGAGACCTGTTTCGGCGTCATCATAGACGGCGAAGAGGAAGACGTCGAGGCGACGGTGACGGAGATCAGGGCGATGGACCCAAGCAACATCTTCATCAAAGACCGGGGATTTCCGCCCGGCGACCCCCGAAGGTGTCGGGGTCACCGGGGCGGCGGTGCAAGGCCCGGATTTTACATGATGGAGCACGAGTCTGAGATCCTGCCCCTGATATCCCGAGGCCTCGAAGCCGAGGCTCGGGGAGAAGCGGTTCCTCCAGAGATAAAGGCGAAGAAACGGCCGAGCCTGGAGGAGCTGGAAGCGATGATTAACGAGGAGTTTTCCTGAGGTTGGTTCATGGTTAAAGTCATGGTATACCCTCCCACCAGCATGATCCTGGCAGATCTCGTCGAGAGGACAGGCCACGAAGCGCTGGTGGTATCAAAAGAGGTCAGAAAGAAGGTGAACACCCCCGGTCTCGACTCGCCACCCCTGAACATGAACCCCGAGGACCCGAAGAAGGGGCTGAAGTACGCCGCCGTCGACGTCCCCTCAGGGGTGAGGGGCAGGATGTCCCTCCTGGGTCCGATGGTCGAGGAGGCTGAGGCCGCCATCGTCATAAAAGGCGACAGCTGCACCTTTGGATGCACCGGCTGTGCCAGGACCAACGAGCTGACCCGTTTCCTCCTCAAGACGAAACGGATCCCCCTCCTCGAGCTGGAATTCCCCGAGGATGAGTTTCAGGCGAAGCAGTTCGTCCACAAAATACGCGAGTTTCTGGAGGGGTTGAACTGATCAGAATAGCTCAGCTGTCCTGCGGCTCCGAGTACAGTGGCGTCCAGGGCGAGATACAGAAGGCCGCCGAGATGGTGGGCGCCGAGCTAATCTTCCCCGAGGTCTCCCTCGAAGACGTTCGAAACGTCGAGGAGAGGTTCGGGATCGAGGTGGCCAGCGGCGATCTGAACCTCGCCATGGCGAGGGCGACGAGAATCGTCGAGAACCCCGACCTCGCCGACGCCGTCTTCGTGGCCACCTGTTTTCGGTGCGCTGAAGGGGCGATAGTCCGAAGCGAGATCCGAAAGTACATTCACGAGAACTCCAGGGTCCCGGTCCTCAGCTACTCTTTCACCGAGAGGACGACCGCCGAGACGCTTCTGACCAGAATGGAGGCCCTCGTCACCACCGCCAAGTTCAAGGGGCTCCTCTCCCGGGAGAAGCAGACCGGCCTCACCGCCGGGATCGATTCAGGCTCCACCACCACGAAGTCGGTGGTGATGAAGGATAACGAGGTCATAGGGACCGGCTGGGTTCCCACCACCGAGGTGATCAAGAGCGCCGAGGCCGCCTACAACGCCGCCCTCGAATCCGCTGGCGTAAAGAGGGAGGAAATCGAGGGGCTCGGGACGACCGGCTACGGCCGCCACCTGGTGGGCAAACATTTCGGGGCCAAGCTGATCCAAGAAGAGATCACCGTTAACTCCAAGGGCGCCGTCTTTCTGGCGGACGCCCAGAAGGGGTCTGCCACAGTGATCGATATCGGTGGCATGGACAACAAGGCGATATCCGTCCAGGACGGGATCCCCGGAACCTTCACCATGGGCGGTATCTGCGCCGGTGCCTCCGGCAGATTTTTGGAGCTGACCTCGAGAAGGCTGGGCGTCGATATTACGGAGCTTGGAAAGCTCGCCCTGAAAGGGGACCATCAAAAGGTGCCGATGAACAGCTACTGCATCGTCTTTGGGACCCAGAGCCTGGTGAACAGCCTCTCTGCTGGAAGCCGTCCCGAGGACGTGGCGATGGCCGCCTGCCACAGCGTCGCAGAGCAGGTCTTCGAGCAGCAGCTCCAGGAGGTGGAGGTGAAGGAGCCGGTGATCATGGTGGGCGGGACCGCCCTGATCGAGGGCCTCCCGCGGGCGATGGAGCAGCTCCTGGGCCTAAAGGTCTTGGTTCCCGATCATGCCCAGTACATCGGCTGCGTTGGAGCTAGCCTCCTAGTCTCGGGCCTCGTGGAGGATTGAGATGGAGATGGACCCCCTCGAGGTCTTCGAGGTCGAGATGCCCGGCGAGGATTATGGGGCCGAGAAGTACAGAGAGATTATCATGGACATCCTCCAGGACCTGGGGCTCATCAGGTCGATAGGCAGGCTCTACGTCTACGTCGACATAAAGGTGCCCTACTTCTCGGTCTTCGGGATGATCCGGGGTAAACAGCCGCCTCTGAAGGTCAGAGACGTCGGCGATCTGGTGGCCGCTGAAGGCGGGTATCAGATCACTGTAGGGGGTGAGGAGCACATGGCAAACCTCATCCGGACCCTCTGGGAGACGTACGGCCGGGATAAGGTCGAGCAGCCCGATAGGAACGTTCTCGTCGTCCTATCGGACGAGTCTCCGGAAGATCTGGTGGTGACGGACCTAGAGGCGGAGTTTCGAAAAGATTTGATGGACGCCCTCGTCCGGATAGCTCCAGAAGGTTTTCGGAACCGGAGAAACGAGATGGGAAAAGAGAGCTTCTTCTTTTTGGCGGCGGAGGAGACGATAACCTCAGAGCTGGTCGCCGAGGCAAAGGCGAAGTTGGGAGGCATGAGAGATGCTTGATCCCGTGATGTTCACCGGCGGCGTCTACAAGCACGACCTGGTGACGGAGCTGGTCGAGGACCTGGGAGGCTACCTTTTGCAGAAGAACGTCACCCAGAGCGAGGTGATCCTCCTGATGCTCGTACCTCATGAGGACGTGAACGTTCTGGAGGCTTTGACAAAGGAGCTTAGAGGCAAGCTTGAAAGGGCACCGCTCGCTGGGACGGAGATTGCCGTCGTCACACCGACCCTCGCGATCCACCACCTGCCCCACCCGGCCTGCGACGTCGCCGAGTACCTGCGGAGACATGGTGCCAAGAGCAACATGATCGGGATGGGCCGGGGCGTCGCAAGAGAGATCTCCCAGATGGACGAGTACGAGACCGCCCTCATCAACGAGCACGATGCCGTCGTATTCACCTTCGGCAACTTCGTCGACTGCATCCTCAAAAAAGAGCACCTATACCGGACCCTCTCAGTCCCAGTCATCATCACCGGCGGACCTGAGATGAAGAAGGAAGATCTGCCTTACGCCTTCGAGTACGTCCCCAACGTCGGCCGGATCGTTCATCGATCCCGGAAGGCGACGGAGATCGGAAGCCTCGACAACATCGTGGCGGCGGTGGGCAGAGCCCTCGACAGCGTCCGAGCATCGATCTCAAAAGACCCCCTCACCACCACGCCCCCGAGGGTGATGGAGGCGGTGAGAGAGCAGGTGCCGGACGTCATGCAGTCTCACTCGCCGCTGCCGATCGCTCTGGACTTGAGCGGCCTGAGGATAAAGCTGCCGTACGATGAGTACCACGAGGCGGTAGCTGGAGTGAAGTTCGACGAGGGCGTGACCCTGGGAGAGATCGCGAAGGTGATGCCCTCCAGGATGAAGAACTATATACTCGTTCGGATATTGCCGACGTCAGAAACCGGCTTTGTCGTCTAGGTGAGGGAAGATGAGCTTTGAGGACGATCTGGAGAGGATCCTGGAGAAGGGGACAGAGCAGACGGCTGAAGATATGCTCGCCTCCATCGAGAAGGCGTACGGCGAGGTGCCTTACATATTCGGGTTCATGAAGGATAAGCCCGAGCTTCTGGTCACCAAGATCCTTCACAATAACGCCATCATCAGAAGCTCTCAGGCCCTCGATCCGGAGACCCAGGAGCTGATATCCATCGCCGTCGCCGCGGCGATCCGCTGCAGCCACTGCCTCAAGCTCCATCTCAGGATCGCAAAAAGGATGGGGATCAACGACGACGAGATCGGAGCCGCCCTCCTCATAGCCGGGAACATCGCCAACGCCACCGTTCTCGCCATGGCCACAAGAGAGCTGAACGAGGAGAAAGACGTCTGTCAGGTCTGCCAGGTGAGCGGCGGAAACGGCGACCCGATGGACATCTGATCGGCGCCTTCTTCGCCTTCTATTTTACAAGATCGCCCTCTTCATTTCGTCTTTATTTTGCCAGCCTTTCAGGTCTGGATGTACTTCTCTGGGATCTTCCGGTCTTCGCCCTCATCATTCCAAATGAGGGAGCTGACATGCCACGAATCGCCGACTTTTATGAACTGGATGCTGTTGATCCCGATAGCTAGAGGCTCGGGGTCGTCGGGGTTGAACCTCGCCTCGTAGGTGCTGAACCGATGGGCGATCTTCCCGAAGATCTCGGTCCTCTCGGCAACTTCTCTCTCGCTGAAGGATTTCAGGCTCCCGGCCGAGACCTGATAATCGATCGCATCCACGAACTGATCGATGGTGAAGATCAGCGGGTCGCCGTTGTTGTTGATCAGCATCCCCTCTTTGATGAAGAGGCTCTTCAGCCTCGCAAGGTCCGGCTTCTCCCCCTGCCGAAAAGAGATGCACGAATATAGCGAATTCGTCAGATCTTCGATATTCATCTGGTCCTGGCCGCTCTCCTCAAAATCCAAGTTATGCCACCTCCGGTCCAGATGCCAATAGATCGAGATCAAATTTGAGGATTCCGATCGGCATGTCAGCCGTCGCCATGCCGTGATCTCAGTTCAGAACCGTCGGAAAATAGAGAAGAATGGCCCCAAAGAGACAGGGGGCGAATTGCTGCCCCCATTTCAAGCTCCAGAGGTCGATCAGTGCCGGTGTTCCCGGCAGGCATTCTCGTCGGTGGCCTCTTCGAGGTAGCCCTCTTTCCAGTCGGAGATGGCATCCCTGACCGTGCCCGTCGCCCCGACGAAGACCTCGACTCCGTAACCTTCGAACATCTTGACGGCCTTGGGTCCGAGGCCTCCCGCCAGCATGACGTGAGCGCCCTTGGCGGAAATCAGCTCCGGGGGAAGGCCAGTGCCTCCCATGTGCTCGCTTGTGTTTCTGATCACCTCGACGTCTCCGGAGTCGACATCGACTATCGTGAAGGTCTCGGCCCGACCGAAGTGGGCGCATATCAGCTCATCGAGACCTTGATCTCCCATGGTTGGAACTGCAACTTTCATCTCATATCACCGGTTTTGACCGCCTTGGCCCTGTCCTCTTCCGCCGCCGCGGCCCATTCCGCCACCACGACCTCCGCCGCGCCCCATCCCGCCGCCGGTGCCCATGCCCGAGTGAGCCTGAACCGAGGCGGAAGAGGTCTCCGAGAGCTCTCCGTTCTTGAACCTCTCCAAGGCGTCTTTGACGCTCCCGCCAGTGGCGAGGTATACCTTGACCCCCGCCGCTTTCAGGGTTTCGGCTGCGTTGGGGCCGATGTTCCCCGTGATGAGGGCTCCGGCTCCGGCGTTGGCGATCGTCTGGGCTGCCCCTATCCCGGCGCCGCTGGCGGCGCTGGCGCTGGAGTTTTGTATCGATTCTGCCTCCATCGTCTCCGTCTCCACTACCACGAAGTAGGCACATCGTCCAAACCTCGGGTCGAGGGAGGATTCAAGGCCGGGACCGGCTGCTGTAACACACACTTTCATTTTGAAGACTTCCTAATTGGTTTCCAATTTCCGTCTTTCTTCGATCTTCCGAAGTTTCTGAAGGTCAGAGAGATGACCTTTTGTGGACTTCAGAAGCGCTGATCTCACAAGATCGTATAGTTGCTAGTTCTGATTAGCGAATATATGCGACCATCTATTTCAATGTTGCGTGGAAATTGTCCGAATTTGAGGAGGTTTGATTTACATGTATCTCGAAGTTTAAACGAGATCATCTCTTTCTTGTGCATCTTCCCACTGCTATCTTATCTTGCCGCCTCCGGCGATGCTGGCGAAGATCCCGCCAAAGGAAAGAACTGCAAAGGCGGCGAAGGCCGCCTGGGCGCTTCTCGTGAAGAGGTAGTAATTCTCGGGGGCGATGGCCGCCCTTCCCATGTAGAGGGAGAAGGCAAGCATCACCATCCCCATGCTCAGCATGTGGCCGGAGAGCCTCATCGTTCCGAGGGTCGATGAGGCGACGCCGTAGAACCGAGGCGGAAC
>Ga0116164_10002995_pt1 | contig 11764 bp, 9 predicted proteins | sample AD_UKC109_MetaG_FD_89888 | JGI IMG/M metagenome (GOLD analysis project Ga0116164, IMG submission 89888) | Active sludge microbial communities of municipal wastewater-treating anaerobic digesters from Hong Kong - AD_UKC109_MetaG | ecosystem: Engineered > Bioreactor > Anaerobic > Digestate... | reverse complement strand
GGAGGAAGACCGCACGGTCACGCATGTTGCCGCCCGGTATTTCTGGCAGACCGGTCAAACCGAAACGCTGTATACGTACCGTGAGGAATGCGTTTTCATTCAAGTCTGCGAAAATCAGCCGGACGGCTGTTTCCTGTTTGTGATGAAGGGCTATGACGATATTCTGGCCCTGTGGCGCACCTCGGACGGCACCGTCACCCCGATGAACAACGGGCACGGCTCCTGCAGATTCATCGGCAGGCGGGCCGGGCTGTGCTACTTTATCACCAATCGTATTTCTTCGATGGGCGCGGTCGTCGCGGTGGCGGCGGAGGATCTGCATACCGAAAATTGCCTGCACACCGCCAGGGCGGTGGCTGTGAACGACGAATGGCTTTTAACCAACGCGTGCATCCTGCCCGACGGTATTCTGGCCCTCTATGAAAGCGACGCCGTATCCAGGGTGCGGCTGCTGGATTTTGACGGCAAAACGCGGCGTGATCTTGCGCTGCCTTGCGAATACGGCGCGGTGACCGCCGACGATATGCTGACCGTATCGGATACCGGCAGGCTGTATTTGGATTTTGAGAGCTTTACCATCCCGCCGCAGGTGATGATCTACGAGCTGCGAACCGGGCTGCTTTCGCTGGCATGCGGCAATGCCGATCCGGCGGAGGATGTGGCGGTGGAGCAGCATTTTCTGCCGGCGCGCGACGGCAAGCGTATTCTGGTGTATCTCGTGCGCCCCGGGGACCTTGCGCCAAACCCCGAAACACCGGCGATGATGTACGGATACGGCTGGTACAGCGTATCCTCCATGCCGACGTTTAAAAATCCGGTGACCGAGCATACGGTCGTCGATTGGGTGCGCAAGGGGCGCATCTATGCCCATTGCATCCTGCGCGGCGGCGGCGAATACGGCACCGCGTGGCATGAGGACGGCATGAAGGCCCGAAAGAAGAACGCTTTTACCGACTATATCGATATCGCGCGATGGCTGGCCGCCCAAGGCTGGACATCCCCGGAGCGCTTGATCGCCACCGGCTTGAGCAACGGCGGGCTCCTGGTGACGGCGTCCGCCACCCTCCAGCCGGACGCGTTCGGCTGCGTCATTGCGTCGGTTCCGCACACGGATATGATCCGCTTCCGGGAGGACGACCGGGGATCGATGTATGTGACCGAATACGGCGACCCGCAGGCCGATCGGGCGATGTTTGACTATATGCTGTCGTATTCCCCGTATCACAACGTCCGGCAGGGCGTGACCTATCCGGCGATGTATCTGCAAACGGGAGAGATGGACAACAACGTTCCCTCCTATCACGCCAAGAAATTCGCCGCCAGAATGCAGCGATACGCCAATCCCGGACGTCCTGTGCTGCTGACCGTGCTAGCCCATGGAAGCCATAACCGGGGCGTGGGGGAAGAGCATGACGTAAACATCGCGCGGATGCAGGCGTTTATCGAAATCTTTCTTAACGACGCAAAATAGAGCGCGAACGCCGTTCCCATCAGCCGTAAGCAGCGCGATACGTACAGGAAAAGCCCGGCGTATTAAGCATCCGGGCTTTTCTTGTACGGGCAGATCCGGTGCGGCGCATATCAGACAGAGCTTTGCTGCAGATCATCATAAAACGCTTTGGGAGAATATCCATAGCACGCCTTAAATGCGTGGGAAAAGTACAGCGGATCTTCATAGCCGCAGTCATAGGCGATCTGCGAAATGCTTAAGCTGCCGTAATTGTTGTTGTTCGCGAGCAGCTTTTTTGCATGGGTTAATCGCAGATTGATTAAAAACTGCTGGGGACTCATTCCGATTTCCTGCTTGAAACGTTTTCTCAGATAGTTTGTATTGTAGCTTTCTTCCTGCTCAAACAGCGTATTGATATTGAATGAGGATTCGGAAAAATGCTTCAGGATGGAGCTTTTCAGGCGTTCGATAACATGCGAACATCTTTGAATGGAGGAAAGCGCAACGATGAGATTTGTCAGAAGCTCACCAAAGCTATATAAAATAACATCCTTGTTGGACACTTCCAGATTATAAAAATAATGGATTTGATTGAGGCATTGGGCAAATACGCCTGTTGCGGTATCGTGGGCAATCAGGACTTTATCTACGGCAAAGGGCAAATTGTCGATGGTAAGGTAAATATCGTTGAATTCCAGCGTAGCCGCATTGCAATGAAGGACGTCTGGCTCGATGATGAGAAGATCGCCCTTTGTATAATCCTGCGCAGCATCATCAAATTGAATGCTGCCGCCGCCGTTCGTACAAAGCATCATTTCATAATTTTTATGGGCATGCATCGAAGAGGTGTAGAATGACGTATGCCTGCCAACCGTCAAAATCGTATTCATGGACTCTCTCAATCCTTTTTCACAAAAAGATAGCTCAAGTCGGTAAATATTCTGTTGCCGAGGCGTTTGACACCGCCGTTTAAGTGGGCGGAAACACTTTCTTCGATTCCCGAAATGTCCTTGTTGCGAATCATGTCAAACAACGCCTTGTGTTCGGCAATCAGCTCATCATAGTTGTGCTTGTTTTTCATGTCGAGCGCCTTGAAGCGGCTGTAATGGGCGTTTTCGCGTACGAACATATCCCATATATAAAGCTTGTTGGTGGAAGCGTACCATACCTTGTGCATGTTGTTGTCGATGTCGTAGAATGCCATCATTTGCTGATCGGTCGGAGACGCGTCCATCGAATTCCTGAGCTTTATGCTTTCCAAAATCAGATGATTGACAACCTCAAGGTCGTACGCGTTGCTGATTTTGATAAAGTCCATGAGCACTTTGGTTTCCACTGCAATTCGCTGGTAAATCATCTGCGATACAATGTCAAAGTCAATGGATGTAACCGTTGTTCCCTTTTTGGAATTGATGGTGACATAGCCTGTATGCTCAAGCCTTTGCAGCACGCCCCGGACAGGGGTTCGCGAAAGACCGAACCGCTGGCATAAAAGGTGCTCGCTCAAAACGTCGCCGGGCAAGTGCTTCAGATAGCAGATTTCATTGACCAGGAGGGTATAGATTTCGTTGGCTGACAGTTTATTCTCCGCCATTATATACACTTCACTTTTTTTCATAATCCCAGGTAATCGCTGAATAAATGCCCTTCACGTCTGCCGCGGCATAGCACAACCGCTTCTTAAAATAGCTCCACTATTCCTGCGGTTTTCATCACATGAATCGGCAGCACTCTGCCGTGGCAGCCGTAAAGTGATTGAATCAGCGTTTACCTAAAATATCGATGTTGGCTCTCTTATTGTATACATGATGAATGCTGTAGTCAATAGTTTTGGAAAAAGAACTGTTGCCATGCACCGCATTGTTCGCGATATCAGCTTTTAACTGTATACATGCATCACACTTGATATAGAAAAGAGAATGTTGGGAGTGAAACAATCTGTTCATAATGTAAGTATAAGCGATTATTCGAACAGATATGACAAAGATAAGCCGATATATGGGGAATATCCATCACTTCGGACAGAATGTGAGTTCCGCCGCATGTATACATGCAAGAGGTACAATAGTGGAAAAGGTAAATATATTCCATATATTTTGCAAGATAATGCATGGATATAAAAAGCATGGCGTACTAAAATAAAGGTATCAAAAAACCCCCGCAACCTCTAAAAACGATACTTATTATGCGGGGTGTATACAACAATAAATCAGGAGGACAAGGAAATGAAAAAGCTCGTCGCATTGTTACTCGCAACTTTGATGGTTTTATCCGCGGCCACGTGCGTCGCTGAAGAAACCTACACCATGATTATTGGCCACGTCATGGCCGAAGGCCATCCCCGCTCCGAATCCCTGGCACAGTTCGAAAAGGATGTCGAAGAAAAGACCGACGGCCGCGTGCAGGTCGAGGTGATGGTCAACGGTATCCTCGGCAATGAGAAGGAAATGCTGGAGCAGGTTCTCGGCGGTCAGATCCAGGCGATGCGCGGCGGCCAGATGGACTACACCTCCCGCCTCTATGCCTTCTCTCTGCCGTTCCTGGCAAGCACCAGTGAAGAGGTTTCCGCACTGCTCTCTTCCGACATGGCAATGGAAATCGCACAGGATGCCGCCGATGTATCCGGCCACATCATTATCAATGTGTGCAATTCCGGCGGATTCCGCAACTTCTCCAACAATGTCCGCCCCGTGCACGTTCCTGCCGATATGGTCGGGTTGAAAATGCGCGCGCCCGGCATTGATACCATCGTTTGGACGCTGGAAGCCCTCGGCGCCAATGTGACGTCCGTTGCTTACAACGAATTGTATCAGGCGCTGGCTACCGGCCTTGCCGATGGGCAGGAGAATCCCTGGGCCAACGTTGCTACCATGAAATTCTACGAGCAGCAGAAGTATTTTACCGAGGTTCGCTATCAGTTCCATCCCGATGCGTTCGGCGTGAACAAGGATTGGTGGGAATCGCTCCCCGAAGACCTGCAGGACATTATTCTTGAGTGCGCTTCGGATATGGGCAAGCTCAACGACGAGCTCTGTGATGCGAGAGACGCCGAATACAAGCAGATTGCAATCGACTATGGCTGCGAAGTGTACACGCCCACCGATGAAGAAATGGAGCTTTGGAGAGAGGCGTGCGCGCCCGTATACGACAGGGCAGTTGCCGAAGGTCTGGTAACGCAGGAAGAAATTGACGCAATGGTTGCGATCGTCGACGAAGTGAGGAACGCAGAATAATCCGTACCAACTCTGAGGGGAGATAGCCTCTCCCCTCAGTTTGTTGAAAAAGCACCATTTTCTTTGTCGCCTGCGTGATGGAGCGGGCATCACGTACGTCCGTGTATGCTCAAACCCGCTCCACACTTAGCTTCGCGAAACTGGCACTTTTTGAACAAGCTGGCATCCCGTTGACAAACCTTATTTCCATAGGAGGTATCGGAGGGCTGCAGCTCTCTGATTGCATTCGTATCGACCGGCTTTGCCGGCCGGGCGGGGAGTTTGCGGCGTTGCCGCAAACAGTACCCGAACTTCAAAAAAGAGGCGAAGCCACTTTTTTGACACGCAAAGGGGAGAGAATTTCTCCCCTTTTTCCCAAAGGAGGATTTTTGTGGAAAAGTCAAATTTGTCCTTTGAAAAGTTCAAACATGGCTATCTCCAATATCAAAAAATCAGGGATAAGGTGCTGAACGTGTATTACTATATCGGCGTCGCGGTGCTTGCTCTGATGGCAGTCCTGGTCACTTTTGCGGTTGTCATGCGCTACTTTTTTGATTTAAGCTGGCTGTGGCTGTCCGAAATCAATGTCATTCTGTTTACCTTTACTACTTTCTGGGGAATGGCTGTTTGTCTCTGGAAGGAAGATCATGTCGGCATTGATATGCTGTACAACAAATTCAGCCCCGGGGTCAAAAAAATATTTGCCGTTATCAATTACAGCATAGTCCTTGGCGTTCTGATTTTTCTTACATTCGCCCTGACCAAATATATGGGGGTTGTCGCAAATCAGAGAAGCCCCGGAATCGTTTTTGCCAACGGCAACCATCTGTCTATGGTCTACATTTATTCGGTCATGCCGGTTACGGCAATTGTTTCCATGTTTGTGACGCTGAATAAAATTATTGAGTTCATTATGCGTCCGGCAGCATCCTTTGCAAAGACCGCTGCTGATGAAAACGGGGAAGGAGTGACAGAGTAATGGTCGTATTCATCTTGCTGGGCCTGCTCGTGCTTTTTGCCGCCATCGGCGTGCCGCTTGCCTTTGCGATCGGGGCATCCAGCGTTTCCTTTCTGGCAATTGATGCACCCCAATTCCTGATGATTTTACCCCAAAAGCTCTGGGGCGGCGCTTATTCCGAACTGCTGATTGCTTTGCCTCTCTTTATGCTTGCGGGAGAATTGATGAACTCGGGCGGGATTACGGACCGGATTATCAAGTTTTGCCTGCACCTTGTGCGTCCGATTCATGGCGGACTGGGCGAAGTGAATGTTGTCGCATCCATGATATTCGGCGGAATTACGGGCTCCTCTGTGGCGGATACCTCTGCGTTGGGCTCGATCCTGATTCCGGCCATGGAAAAGAACGGCTACTCCAAGAGCGCGGCATCGGGGATTACCGTTGCTTCCTCCACCATGGGTATGATTATCCCTCCGTCCATTCCCATGATTGTGTACGCCATGATTTCCGGCGCATCCATCAGCGGACTGTTTATTGCAGGTCTTGTGCCCGGGATACTGATCGGTTTTTCGCAGATTGCTTTGGTATATATCATTTCCAGAAAAAAGGGCTGGCATCCCGCAAAGGAAAAGCTGAATTGGGGTCGATTCCTCAAAGATTTCTTCTACGGACTTCCGGCGCTGATCATGCCTGTGCTGATCGTGCTATCGGTTTCCTTTGGGATCGCAACGGCGACCGAGTCGGCAGCCATTGCGGCAGTCTATGCGCTCCTCCTTGGATTTTTTGTGTACAGAGAGCTTACATGGAAACAGGTTTGGCGTGCGCTGAAGAACGCCTTCAAGTCGTCTGCTTCCATTATGCTCATTGTTGCGATCACCTCCATTTTCACATGGATTTTAACCATGTACCAGGTTCCGCAGCTCATCCAGGGATTTTTCCTTGGGATCAACGTTCCCTCCTGGACAATTGGACTGATCTTCGTGCTGATTATTCTGATTTTCGGCACGTTCATTGATGTTGTGCCGGCGATCACATTGCTGACTCCCATCCTGTATCCCGTTATGACGCGCTTGGGGTTCTCCCCCCTGCAGTTTGGCGCGATGATGATCACAGGCCTCGCCATCGGCTTGGTAACACCGCCTGTCGGCATGTGCCTGAACGCGTGTCATCGAATCAACAAAATGCCGGTAATGGATATTTTTAAAGGCGCAATACCGTATGTCATTTGTAATCTGATTGTGCTGATTGCCGTCACGCTCATTCCCGCACTCACCACTTGGCTGCCCACAATAATCAGTTATTAGAGAACAGGAAGGATCAGGATACGATGAATTTTAAGCAGAGGGTAAAAAGCGGGGAAATTGTCTATGGTATGGCGTGTTTTTCGGGCAATACCGCGATTATTGAGAGTATCGCACAGTCGGGGCTGGATTTTATCTATCTGGATTTGGAGCATACCAACTATATGCTGGATGAAGCGTTTGAAAAACAGATCATGGCGGCAAAGCTTCATGATATCGCGATTTTGGTACGCGTTGCAGATGAAAACGAAGTGGTCATTCGCAAGGTTCTCGAATGGGGCGCGGACGGCGTTGTAATTCCTCACTGTAAAGACAAGGAAATGGTGAGGGCAGCGGTTCGTGCCGCCAAGTTCTTCCCGCTCGGGCGGCGCGGCGGCGAATCAATCGTGCGCGCAAGCGGCTTCGGCTATCAGAATTTCGATTGGAATCAATATATAAAACAGCAAAATGAGGATACGCTTGTGATTCCGATGGACGAGGACTTTGAGTTTACTAAAAACATTGACGGCATTTTTTCCGTGGAAGGAATTGACGCCGTAAATTTCGGCCCCGTTGACTATGCCAACTCTCTGGGATTGCCCATTGGATATTCCATGGGGGAAGAGGTCAAGGAAGCCTTCCAAGTGCTTGTTTCCAAGGCAAGGGAAAAAGGCGGCGTCGGCATTCTCGGCCCCGCCATTCCTCCCACGCCTGAAAATATCGATGCTGCCATCTCCTCCGGCTATACGATGCTGATTGTCGGCAATGATCTGTGGCATTTACAGAAATCATTGCGTGATATGATGAACAATGTCATTGTGCCGCACAAAAGCGTAAACAAAGAATAGCATTGATTCTGGAGTATCCTGCAGCGAATACTTTCGCATGCAGACCGGTGAAAAAGAAAAAGGGTATGACAATCCTCCTTTGCCGATATAGATTTTGGGTTCTGCCGCGATAACAGCAAATGAAAACAAGAAGTCAGATGCAACGATTGGATATCAGGGGTGTATTTGATCCATTCTTAGTATCGTTGCCAAACGAACATCCATGGAACGGCACGCGAGTGGTCTTTCCATTCCGGGTGTAATGAACGGCTGACTTTGTTCTGCTCTGTCAGCGGCCGGGAAGCCTTGGCGAACCGGCGGCTGAATGATACGATGGACTGTAGTGAACCAAGGAGAATCCTGCATAATGCGGCGTTCGTCACGGTGTGATCCGCCTGCCGGAGGATATGCCCATGACGGAGCCTGCGGCATGGAAAGACTGTGCGATACGTTTCGCCGGGCGGGAATCCGGCCGATCGTGCTGGAACCCTTGCCCAACTGCCTGCATGATCATATCAAAGCGGGGGATGCAAAGCGGGATGAAAGCATTCAGACGGTTCTTGATATGCTGCCGCTGATGCGCGCGCAGGGGATTGGAACGATCTGCATTGAGTGATTAGACACCTTTCGTGTCAGAACTGCGAAAGGGATTCTCGGATGGATACAAATGATCGAAAGGCAGATTGCAGATCACGTCATCGATTCCAAGGAGACGCAGAAAGTCATAAAGCTCCGCACCGGCATGCGAATATAGAACGGCGCAATGATGGGGGAAATGCTTCGCCAGCAGTCCGTAACGGTAGAAACGGTCCATTTCCTTTATTGCAAAGATGCCGATGCAGCCGTAGCTTTCCGCAGGCACTGGCAGCACTTCGCCTTCGGCGATATAGGCGTGCAAATGCCCGTCTCCATCCGCCTGCAGGCGGAACATGGTAACGGGCCCCGCAAGCAGATTGCCCTCCAACGTGCCGCGTGTAATGTCCGGTTCCCGCTCCGGCTCCAGCTGCCTTGCCATGATTTTATGATAGGTAAGCTCCGCGGCCGACAACAGGCATTTGGGCGTGTTCCCGCAGTGGAAACCCATAAAAAGATCATCCGCCCGGTACGGATACTTGCCGGCGATATCCCGTTCATACATGTCGGTAGGAACCGTGTTGTTGATATCCAAAAGCGTGGCGGCCTGCTCCGTAAGCGCGCACAGGATAAACTCGCTGAGCGCCCCGTAGATATCCACCTCGCAGGCAATCGGCATCAGGCGGCCTGCGAAGCGGCTGTTCACGTAGCAGGGTACAAAGCCGAAGCAGCGCTCGAATGCCGGCCAGCACTTGTTGGCGAGGGCGACGTAGCGATACGCGCCGCGATTGCTGTTGATCCAGTCGATCAGCGTCAGTTCATATTGCGCAAGCTTGGGAAGTATGGCCTCCACGCTCCCGTCCGCTCCGGTTTCCGCGCGCATATTGTCGGTTACGGCCGGAATACGGCTGTCGTCTGCGTGGTCAAGGAAGGACGCGTACAAATCCAGCTCACTGTTTTCCTGAATGCCGATCTTCAGCGCGTAAAGCGGGAGAATGGGTGCGTTGCACGCGACGAACTCACTCGGGCGCGGTCCGAAGGTGATGATCTTCAGCGACCGTAGCCCCAATTGAGCGCGCGCAATCCTGATGAAATCCTTTGCCGCGTCTGCGATTTCAGCCGGCATGCCGACCGGCTTGGCCGGCAGATAGACGCGCCTGCCGTACAGGGAAAGATTATAACCGGCGTTCAGCAGTCCGCAATAGGCGTCTCCGCGCTTTTCCTGCAGGTGATTTTGATCCTCCTCCGCGGCGGCGGCAAACATCACCGGACCGTCAAATCGATCGGCCAGGAGCGATTCCGGAATTTCGGGCCCGAAATTCCCCAGATAGATGATGAGCGCGTTGCATGCCTTTTGCTGCAAGGCCCTGAGAAGAGCCGGCACATCATCCTCGGTCCGCAGCAGGGTATCGAACGTGACGAACTGACCTCCGGCAAGCCTTTGGGAAACGTTCAGCAATCGCTCCTTTGCCAGATCCGCGGAAAAATTGCCGCGGCTGGATGCTATCAATCCAACGGTGACATTCGGGTAATTATCCATAATGACCTCCTATTAATAAACAATTTAATAAATGTCTTAATTTATATTATGCAAAAGCAGGCAAAATGTCAACAAGAACAACGGGGAATAGAAAATAATAGGAAATATGCTGAAATAATGGAAGTTTTGAAAGGAGAAGTTGCAAAACGGGAAACTTTCGCATATACTTTTATAAAACTAATCAAGGAGGACACGGTTATGGCATCGGCAAACAGCAATGAAAACAGACAAACAAATATCAATAAAGTATATCGCTATATATATGAAAACGGACCTACGTCCCGTATGGATATTGCCTGTAATCTTGGAATTAGTATGCCTACGGTGCTGAGTATTGTGAAGGATCTGCTTTCGCAGGGCAAGGTGTGCCATGGCAATCTGTTTGATTCTACCGGCGGGCGAAAGGCGCAATCTGTTTTTTGCGATATGCGGTATCGCCTGAGCATTGGCCTGAACGTGACGAAGAACTACATCGGCGCCGTTCTGATCGACCTCAACGGGGAGATCATTGCCAGCAAACGCATTAAGCAGCCGTTTGACCAAAGCGAGGAATACGCGGCGCTGCTTGGGCATACCGTGCAGAGTATTCTCAGCGAGAACGCCGTGGAACCTGAGAAGGTGCTTGGCGTCGGATTGGCCATCGCGGGCATTGTGGGCGACAACGGCACACGGATCGTCTATTCTCATGTATTGAAGGTTTCCAACGTCCCGTGCGAAGATTTGTGCCGGTACATCCCGTTTCCCTGTAAGCTGATCAACGACGCAAACTCCAGCGGATGCGCGGAAATCCGCTACCACAAGGGCATGGGCAACGTGCTGTATCTTTCGCTGAGCAACAGCATCGGCGGCGCTGTTTTTATCGATCATAAGCTCTACGAGGGCGATAATTTCTGCGGCGGCGAGTTCGGCCATATGACGCTGTATCCCGGCGGCGCTCCGTGTTACTGCGGGAAAAGCGGATGCCTCGATCCATATTGCTCCGCCCTCGTGCTCTCGGAAAACTTCGGCGGCAACCTGGAGACTTTCTTTTGGAAGCTGGACAGCCACGAGCATTACGCGGAAAAGCTCTGGCAAAAATACCTTGACGATCTTGCGATTGCCGTGAACAATCTGCGTATGGCCTTCGACGGCAGCATCATACTGGGCGGTTACGTCGGCGCGCTCATGGAGCCCTATCTGCCGATGCTTCGGGAAAAGGTGGCGGAGCGCAATCCGTTCGGCCCGGCCTATAATTTCCTGACCTGCTGCTCGTATAAAAAGGATTCGGCCGCGGTTGGCGCGGCGCTGCAGTTTGTCGATGACTACTTCACAGGCGCTTAACCGGCTCGCGAAGCCCGCTTTGGCGTATCGTTCTGTTTGAATTGGCGCTGCAGGGACGACGGGCAATCGGAAGGAAAGCGCACAATTGTATTAAAGAGACGGGTTTATTGTAAGCCCGTCTTCTTTTTAGGCTTTTTGTCATGGTTCATCGTTTCCGTTCATTGCGGCAGAGGTGCGCAATCAACGTAAATATTTTTCGAAAATATTCTGAAAAGGGTTGACAGAGATCCGGAACTCATATATCATATAAACAAACATAAAATGATTTATTAAAGAATTAATGTTACGGAGGGTTTTCAATATGTCGTATTTGGATGAGATGTTCGGACTGACTGGAAAAACGGCGTTGGTTACAGGGGCAAGCCGCGGGATTGGCCAAACGGCGGCGATCGGTTTTGCCAAGGCAGGCGCGGAAGTGTATTCCATGGATCTGGATTCGTCGGAGCAGACGGTCCGGCTGATCGAGGCCTTTGGCGGCAAAGCCCATAGCATCACGGGCAGCGTAACCAAGGAGGCGGACGTCGATGCGGCCATGCAGCAGATTTTAAGCGGCAGCGGCCGGCTGGATGTGGTTTTCAACAATGCGGGCATATGTATCCATAAG
>Ga0116164_10002994_pt1 | contig 11774 bp, 14 predicted proteins | sample AD_UKC109_MetaG_FD_89888 | JGI IMG/M metagenome (GOLD analysis project Ga0116164, IMG submission 89888) | Active sludge microbial communities of municipal wastewater-treating anaerobic digesters from Hong Kong - AD_UKC109_MetaG | ecosystem: Engineered > Bioreactor > Anaerobic > Digestate... | reverse complement strand
GGAGCTTCTGGCTTTTGCCCTTTGTTCTGCCCGCTTTCTTCTGCCGCATATCTTTTCCCGCCATATCTCTTTCGGCTTTGGATGTTTCCTCAACAAAACCTTTGCGGTATGTCGGCTTTCGGAAAAGGGAGCAGGTTCCTATTTCCCCACGCAGAATTTGCCAAAGATTTCGTCCTCGGGCACAGGAGAAGTGACATTCCGGGATTCTTCTTTTTCCGCAGGAGAAAAAAGGTTGTTCCCCGGGGAGAGGCCAATCCTGGATGCTCCCAGAGCGCAGAAAGTTCGAATCTGTTCGCAGGTTTGAATACCTCCGGCGGCTTTGATTTTGAGAGCCGAGGAGGAAGCTACGTACATAAGGGCAATGTCGATAAAACGTACGTTTCCGAAAAACCCGGTACCACTTTTGATAAAATTTGCTCCTATGTAGGATACCATACGTGTGCTGTGAACGATCTCTTCGTAGGATAGCAGGGATGTTTCCAAAACGATATTCAGGGTTATGCTGCGGGTTTCTTCCCGAAGAATGGAAAGTTCTTTCTGGAACTCCTTTTTCCTGCCTTCCTTGATGTTGGAGATATGTGGTATTACGTCGATTTCGTGAACCCCCTGTTCCAGAGCGAAACGTATCTCCTCCAGTTTCGTCGAAATGGGAGAAGCTCCCAGGGGGAAACCCGCTGCGGTGATAACGTGAATGCCGGTGTTTCTCAAGCATTTTTTTGCCAGAGGTGTTGCAAGAAGAGGTACGCATACAGAGGCGAATCCGAAGAAAGAGGCTTCTTTGCAAAGACGTATAATCTCTTCATCGGTGTAGCCAGGTTTAAGAAGAGTATGATCTACGAAGCCGCGAAGCCTTTGGAGAGGGAGCTTTTCCAAAAGCCCCGCCTCGGCGAGAGCCGCCTGTTTTCTCGCTCTCTGAACAAGAAAATCCACATCTGTCATGGTACCCTCTCCTTTGCTATGGCGGATAGAAAAAGGGTTTTTGCAGCGGGAGAAGCATTTCCCTGAAAAAAAGAAAATGTTTTTCTATATTTATAATATCACAGGTTCTCTCTTTTGGGAAAGCGGGGAGTTTCCTTTTGGAGAACGAAGAATCTTGCTTTTTCCGCTTTCTCGAGAGATCCGAAGCTAAGGGGGGCTTTTTGTGTGAAAAGGAGGGCGTTTTTTCCGCAAAGCTTCCGAAATTCTGTACGGGAAAGGATTTATCTCCGAGTTTTTCTTCTTTCGTGGCTTTCAGAAGAGAATTGTTGTTATAATGCGAGGTGTCGAAGAATATCTGGAAAAGTTGGGGCATTCCTCTTTTTATTTTTTCTCCTTCGAGCCGTTTCCGGAAGTATGAAAAGCAAGGAGCGAAAGCCCGAAAATCTCGAGCAGGAAAAGAAAATCCCTGAAAAGAAAATTTCTGAAAAGCGTTATGCCGGGGAAATTTTTCTCTTCTTGGATGCTGAAAAATGTTTTGTCCAGAGAGATATGTGAGAGCGAAAAAAGGTTAGGAGACTTCATGAACATGTACCCTGAAGAGGTGGATTGATGGAACCAAAGATTTTGCTAGTGGGACTGGGAAATGTCGGAAGGGAATTTGTTCGCCTCCTTGCAAAAAAAATGCCCTTTCTCCGGGAGACCTTCGGAATAGCCCCCGTTTTAACGGGAGTGATGACACGGACCCGGGGAGCCTTGTACAGCCCCCGAGGGTTGGATGAAAAATCTATTTTTGCGTGGCAGAGCTCCAAAAACTATGTAGCGAAAGAGGGAGAAAAAGTTTTTGCCGGGTTCTCTACAGAAGATCTTATGGAGATGTTGGATTGTGATATTCTGGTAGAATGTACGAGAAACGACTACGAACAAGGTCAACCTGGAGCTAGCTACATGGAAAAAGCTTTTTTGAAAGGGGCCCATGTAGTTACGACCAATCGGGGAGCCGTGGCGTATCATTACGAAAAATTGAAAAAACTGGCGATCCAGCACGAGCGGCGTTTTTTTTTCGAAGGGACCGTGCTTTCGGGAATTCCGCTGTTTTCCTTGTATCGCAACGCTCTTCGGGGAGCATCCATACTCTCTTTTGAAGGTGCTCTGAGCGGTACCTGCAATTATATCCTCCACGTTATTTCCCGGGGAGCTTCTTTTGATGATGCTCTTATGGAGGCTCAAAGAAAGGGGTACTCCGAGCCGGATCCTTACGTGGATATCGATGGGCTTGAAAGTGCCATAAAGGGTATGATCGTGGCTCAGGATCTCATGGGGGCTCGAAAGGACGTTTTTTCCCGGATTACCGTAGAGGGAATACGTCAAGTTACCCCGAGCCTTGTAGAAGTTGCTCGACGAAAAGGAAGTTCCATGCGGCTCATCACGCGCATTGTAAAAGAGAAGGATAGCTGCTTTGTGCATGTGGCACCGGAAATGATTCCCGACACGCATCCTCTGGCATCCATGGAGGGAGTTACCTGTGGCGCTCTTCTTACGACGGATCTTCACGGAGAGCTTTGTCTTACCGGATCCGGAGTGGGAGGTCGTTCTACTGCGGCGGCGATTCTCAGCGATATTCTCGAAGTCCTTCTGGCGGAAAAGAGAGAATAGATGCTTCTAGGAGAAGCGGATGTCGAGTATAATAATACGAGTTTGTGGGCTCTGCGGAAATCTGGAGAGCGAGCAGTTAGGGAGGGATAGTCCAGATGGCAAACAATAACATGCATGCCGGAATCGCCCAGAAAAGCGATGAGATTACGGAAGAATACCGCGGGAACGAAGGGATCGTTCTTGTTTTCAACCTTTTTGGTGAAAACTACGCTCTCGACGTAAACCTCGTGAGGGAGATCGTAAGGGTACCCCCTACTATTACCAGGGTACCCAACGCTGCCCATTATGTGCGAGGGGTTATCAATTTGCGGGGAACGGTTATCCCCGTGATGGATATTTCCCAGAAAATGGGCGGAGAGCCTCAGGAGCTTACGACAGAATCCAGAATTGTGGTAGCCGTTCTCGAGGAGGACGTGCTTTTCGGTTTTCTCGTGGATGCGGTAAGAGAGGTAAGCACCATCTGGGAATCGCAGATCGAATCTGCCGATGCATCCATGGAAGCCAGCGTGGATAAAAGATATCTCCGGGGTGTTGCTAAAGCCGATGATGGGCGTCTTATCGTTCTTCTGGATCTTGCAAGCCTTTTCGAACTTGACGAGGGAGAAGAGAAGGAGTAGCCCGAAGAGGGCTCTTTTTCTGAGAAATGCCCCGGATTTGTCTTTTACACCGAAGGCCCCTTCTTCCGGGCGGTCTTCGGTGTAAATTGTTATAGAACCATTTCAAAAAAGGAGAAATGTCCCTTGATTCGTATAGATCTTCACATGCATAGCACCTTTTCCGATGGAACCTATACTCCCGAAGAGCTTGCCTTGCTGGGGAAACGGCGGAGAATCCGAGTGATGAGCTTGACGGATCATGATACGGTTTCCGGAGTGTCCCGGTTCCTTCGGGAGTGTACGCGTCAGGGGCTTCGGGGAATTCCCGGAGTGGAGCTTTCCGCAGAGGCTCCCTATACTCTCCATATTCTGGGGTATGCTTTCGATCCCGCTTCAGGTAATCTGGCGGAAAAACTGGAAATTCTCCGCCAGGCTCGGGAGGAAAGAAACGACCATATTCTTGAAAAACTTAAAGGCCTGAATATGCCTCTCACTTTGGAAGACGTCCTTCGGGAGGCGGGAGGCGAAGTAATAGGGCGTCCCCATTTTGCCAAGGCCATGGTGCGTAGAGGGTATGTTCGTAGTCCCGACGAAGCCTTTGCCCGTTATCTCGAAAGGGGTAAGCCCGCCTACGTATCCCGGGATCGCCTCTCTCCCGAAGAATGTCTTCGCCTTATTCGTGAAGCTCGAGGCGTTCCCGTACTGGCTCATCCCATGCAGACGAAACTTGATGACCAGGAGTTGGAAATTCTGCTGAAAAAACTCAAGGATCAGGGGCTTTGGGGATTGGAATCTCTTTATGCCATGCACACTCCGGAACAGCAGCTCCATTATCTTCGCATGGGGGATAGAGTGGGGCTCTATCCTACGGGAGGATCCGATTTTCACGGAAACAACCGAACCGGGCGTAGTCTCGGCATTTCTTTTGAGGAGACTTCTCTTCCCTGGGCCCGTTTGGGGGTGGATCTGTAGGTGCACAATGTAAAGCTCCGGAAAAACAGGAATCAGCATGGTGTTTTCTCCGTAAATAAAGATGGGTTTTAAGCCGAAAACTATTTCAACCTAAGAGGAGCATGATGATGAAAAACATTGACTTGCGAAGCGATACGGTAACCAAGCCTTCCGAAGCCATGAGAGAGGCCATTGCTGTGGCCCCCGTAGGAGATGACGTTTACCAGGAAGATCCCACGATACATAAACTTGAAGTCCTGGGGGCGGAGATGACAGGAAAGGAAGCCTCTATTTTCATGGCTTCCGGAACCCAGGGTAATATAATTGCCCTCCTTGCTCAGTGTGTGCGGGGGGATGGGGTTATTCTGGGCGAAAATAGTCATATATACAATTACGAACGGGGAGGCCTCGCTGTCTTAGGAGGGCTTATGCCGCTTTTGGTAAAGGAGGCCCAGGGGCTTCCTCTCGAGGAAGATGTCTTTGGCTGGTGCCGTCCCGACAATGTACATTTCAATCCGGCAAAAATGGTTTGTATGGAAAATACGCATAATCGGGGCGGAGGATACGCCGTTCCTTTGAGGCAGTTTCAGGCCTTTGCGGAAAAAGCTCACTCCAAGGGCCTTTTGATCCACCTGGACGGGGCCCGGCTTTGGAATGCTGCGGTAAAATATGGCGTGCCCCTCGAAAGCTATGCGGAATGTGTGGATACCGTACAGCTTTGTCTCTCCAAGGGGCTCGGAGCTCCTGTGGGGTCTCTGCTTTGCGGTTCCCGGGAGGTGGTGGAACATGCCCGGGAATGGAGAAAGGTCGTGGGAGGAGGTATGCGTCAGGCGGGAATCCTCGGAGCCGCAGGTATTTATGCCCTGGAAAACAATTTTTCACGCCTCGAGGAAGATCACCGTAATGCGGCGTTGTTGGCGGAGCTGCTTCGGCAGGGAGGACTTCAGGTCCTTTACGGAGAGAACTCCACGAACATGGTTTTTATGAATACCGATGCCTTGGATTGCTCCGCCTCGGAACTTGCAAAACGCTGTTCCCAACGGGGTGTTCTTTTTTCCGGTATGGGCGATTCCATCCGCTATGTAACGCATCTTGATGTAACGGAAGAGGATATACGTGCGGCTGCACAAATCATTCTCGAAGAAGTGTAGCTGGAGGAAGGAGTTTGACCGGGGCATGAAAAAACAGGGGCTTTTTACCCTTATACTAGGAACTGTTCTTTGGAGTTTTTCTCTTCTCTCTCTTTCTCCGGAAGCCCTCGGCGCGGAACGATGGGCCCTTTGGAAAGGGGGGGATGTTCAGGCCCTGGGAGATGTGACGGTGCAGTCTGAGAATGGAGTGAGAATGGCTTCGGTTCTCGAGGCGGCAAAACTTTTGGGCGTTCAGACGAAAGCCCAGAAAAATGCTCTTCTCCTGCTTTCGGAATCCCACAAAGCCTCTTTTGTTCCCGGAGATATTATGGTGTTCGTAAACGGAGAGATTTTTCCTCTTACCGCTCCCATTCTGAGACAGGGGAATCTCTGGTGGGCGGAAGTGCATGGTCTTTTAAAAGTTCTGGAAATGGTACTCTACGGGAAATCCCCGGCTCCTACGCCTTTAACCTGGCAGGGAGGAGGTTCCGGAGCTATCTCTCCCACGCCCCATATTTCCCAGACCTCCCCGGAGGTTCCGGAAAAAGATTTGCAGAATGCTTCTACCGAGGCCATGCTTGAGGAGTGGCGGCGACAGTTCGCTCCTTCTGCGGCTTCCAAGGGGGTAAGTTCCAATCTCCGAAGACTTCGCTGGAAAGAGCATCCCGACAAGGTTCGGCTTGTGCTGGATATGATGCAGGAAAAATTTCCCCAAGTTCGGGAAAGCCCGGGAAAAGTGGAGCTCCTCTTTGCAGAATCTCTGCCGAACTCCTTTTCGGGAAGTTCTTCTCCCTATCCTCACAAGGTAACCTGTACGAGGCCTTCCGAAAAAGCTCTCGTATTTCCGCATCATGCCACGGAGGTGGAGATTTTTTCCTTATCCAATCCTCCTCGGTTCGTGATAGATTTTTTCTATGCAGCCTCAAAAGAAAGCTCCTCTGCGGAAACGGCTCTTTCCTCACTTTTTCCCACGCCTCAGGCGGATAGCGGAAAGGAGGAGGTCTGCCCTTCCGAGATTCCCTTATCTCCTGCCAAAAAAGGCAACCCCCTGGTAGTCATCGATGCGGGACATGGAGGCAAGGATCCGGGAGCCGTGGCAAACGGACTGCGGGAAAAGGACATCAACCTTGCTATTACGAAATATCTCTCGGAGTATCTGCAGAAAAAGGGCTATTCCGTACTTCTTACCCGGGGAGATGACCGTTATCTTCGCCTTCAGCAACGTACGGATTTTGCCAATCAGAAAAAAGCGGACGTTTTCGTAAGCATTCACGTGAACGCTCTCCCCAAGGGAAGGCATGCCAAGGGAATCGAGATTTATATTATGGCCCTTCCCTCGGACAAAGATGCCATGGAACTCGCAAAATTTGAAAACCGGGAGATATCGGAATCCAACGGAAAAAATTCCGCCGCCTCGGATGCGAGAACGGAAATGCTTCTTCACATTCTCGGAGATATGCAGCAAAATGCGAAAATCAGCGAGAGCATGTCCTTTGCGGAGGTCCTTTTCCAGCAGGGAAAAACCGCGGGGCTTCCCATGCGGCGTATTGCCCAGGCTCCCTTTTTCGTGCTTCGGGGAGCCGGAATGCCTTCGGTGCTTGTGGAGAGTGGCTTTCTTACGGAAAAAAGCGAGGCCGCCATGCTGCGAACCCCATCGTATCAGAAAAAACTGGCTTATGCTTTAGGAGCTGGAATCGAGAGGTTTCTCAAGAAAAATCAATAATTTTTTGCTTTCTTGTCGAACTATGAGGTAATGTGAAAAGAATTGGGAGAACGAGGAATTGTTTTCCTTGTGAAAGGAGCGGTAGGGCTGTGCGGGATTTTGAAGAGCAGGAAGAGCAGAGACCGGAAAGAAGGGAGCTTCGGCGTTCCGAAGGAGCTCCCGAGGGAAGGAAAAAAATTCCCTTACCCATACGGATATTGGCCTGGCTTGGCCTTTTGGGAATCTTTTTCGGGGTGGGATATTTTGTCGCAGGAACGGGGCTCCGTTTTCTGAACAACTTCGGGTTTGGAACTCCGGACAACGTACTTCACAATTCCGAAGAAGCCCAGAGATTTATGGGCTCTTCCCAGGAGGAAGTTACGGTTTACCGCAAGGAATATGTGGCGTACATTCTTGAAAAGGGGAATCTCGATCCTTCGGTGATGCAGATCGCTCCAGGGGTTCTCGAGGAAGATATCGTAACGGTGCTCGAAAAGGTCCTGGAGCCTCTTCGAGTGGCGAGCGGCATTCAGCAACCCCTGCGGGTGCTTCATGTCTTCCGGGCGGGAGATATGCTTTACATTGACATGAACTCCGCTTTCGTAACCGCCCTTAAAGCGGTGGGAGAACGCAACGCATCTCTTATCATGACCGGCCTTGTGCGGAGCATGGTGGATAATTTTCCTCCCGCGGAGCAGGTCCTCTTTTTCGTGGATGGGAAGCTCTCGAAAACAACGGATCCTCTGGACCTTACGGTTCCCTGGACCCTTGCTCCCGCTTCTTGATGTGCGATCGAGGTTTTTTCCCCTTCCACAAGCGAAGAAAGGATTTTTTATAGTGCCTATCCAGGAATTTGCGCGTCATGACGGTCGAGGCCCCTCGGAGCTCCGGCAGATAACCATCGAACGCCAGGTTAATATTCACGCGGAGGGTTCCGCTTTGATTTCCTTTGGAAACACCCGGGTTCTCTGTACCGCCTCGGTGGAGGAAAAGGTCCCTCCCTTTTTGCGGGGATCCGGATCGGGATGGATTACCGCGGAGTATTCCATGCTCCCTCGTTCCACCGGTTCCAGAACTCCCCGGGAATCTTCCCTGGGCAAGGTAAAGGGACGAACCCAGGAGATTCAGCGTCTTATAGGTCGTTCCCTTCGGGCGGTGGCGGTCCTCCCCCTGTTGGGAGAGCGCACCGTCTGGATGGATTGCGACGTGCTCCAGGCGGATGGGGGAACCCGTACCGCCTCCATCACCGGGGCTTTCGTGGCCTTGCTGGATGCTCTCCGGGGGCTTTGGGCCAAGGGAAATCTCTCCTGTATTCCTCTCACCTCTTTTGTAGCGGCGGTAAGTGTGGGGCGGGTGCAGGGCAATCTGCTTCTCGATCTCGACTATGCCGAGGATAGTAACGCCGAGGTAGATTGCAACGTCGTGATGAACGAGTATGGGGAGTATGTGGAGATTCAGGGAACCGGAGAGGGCCATGTCTTTTCCCGGCCCGAGCTGCTGGGACTTCTCGAAATTGCGGAAACCGGGGCGATGGAGCTCGTGAACCTTCAGAAACGAAGCCTTGCTCTGACCCCTAGAGAAGAGGAGGCCCTTGTTAAAAATGGGAAAAAAAATTCTGCTAGCGAGCAGGAACAGGCATAAATACGAGGAAATGTGTGCTTTTGTAGCTTCTTTTCCGGTAGAACTTCTCTTCGGCGGTGATTTCCGGGATTTAGATGTGGAGGAGACGGGTTCCACCTACGAAGAAAATGCTCTGCTAAAAGCCTGGGCATGGTCTCGGGAGATGGCTCTCCCCACCATAGCGGATGATAGCGGCCTGGAGGTAGAAGCCCTCGGCGGAGAGCCTGGCCTTTATTCTTCCCGAAAAGGGAAAAATGATACGGAAAGGCTTGAATGGCTTCTTCGCGCTCTGGAGAAGAAAGAAAACAGAAAGGCCCGATTCGTGGCATGCATCGCCTATTGCGATGCCTCCGGTCAGAAAGAATTTTTGGCTTACGGATACTGCGAGGGTGCCATAGCCGAAAATCCTCGAGGGAATTCGGGATTTGGCTACGATCCCCTCTTTATTCCTTCGGGATACGATGATACACTTGGAGTTCTCGGGGAATCGGTAAAATCGAAATTATCCCATCGAATTCGTGCCCTTGAGGCTCTTTTGAGTATCCTCAAAAAAGAAAATGTGCTATAATTCCCGTCTGTGTGTAATTGTAAATATAGCAGGAGGTGTCCGATAGTGAAGGTCCTTCTTAGCGTTCTTCATGTTATCTTGGGAATCTGCCTTATGGCAGCGGTATTGTTACAGCAGAGAAAAACTGGTGGTTTTTCCGGCATTTTTGGCGGAGGAACCCAGGCTGACGCAGGAGGAGGGCAATGGCAGCGATTTACGGCGCTCAGCAAATTGAGCGTGCTGCTGATGGCGTTGTTCATGCTTTCCTCTCTCCTTCTCGTTTTCGTTCTTCGCTAAACAAAGAAAGGGCGTGCTTTGTTGAATTTCCTGGATTCTCTTGACGATGTTCACTCCCTGAAGGTGGAACCGGAACGTCTCCATTCGGCGGAACACCAGGAGATTCTCGGAGGACATACCACGGATGTCTATTTTGTCCGTACCCGGGATGTTCTGCGTTCTCTCGGTCTTCTGGATGCAGAGGTTACGGCGGAAGTTTTTGCCCGGGATTCCGGTTGTTTTGCCGGCGGCGAGGAGGTCCTCACGCTTCTCCGGAATCGAAATCTTGCCGTAGAGATTCTTCCGGAAGGAGAATCTTTCGCCTCCAAAGACGTGGTCCTCCGGATTCGGGGGCCTTACGGTGCCTTCGGAACCTATGAAACGGTACTCCTTGGCATGCTTGCCAGCGCTACCGGTTGGGCTACTGCGGCGAGGGAATGCGTGGAGGCGGCCAAAGGAAAGAAAGTCCTTTGTTTCGGTGCTCGTCACGTGCATCCCGCTGTAGCTCCTGTAATGGAGCGGGTTGCCATGCTCGTGGGAGGGTGCCAGGGAGCAAGTTGTATCCTTGGAGCAAAGCTTGGAGGCCGGGAACCTCAAGGCACCATACCTCATGCGGCCATTCTCGTAGCGGGAGATACTCTTTCGGTGGCTTCAGCTTATGACGCTCTTCTCTCGGAGGATGAGCCCCGGATCGTTCTTGTGGATACCTTCAAAGACGAAGCCGAAGAAACTCTCCGTATGGCTCGGGCTCTGGAAGGGCGCCTTACGGGGATTCGCCTGGATACACCTAGTGAACGGGGAGGCGTTACTCCCGGTCTCATCCGGGAAGTTCGGGCTCGTCTCGACGGAGCCGGCTTTCCGGAGGTGCAGATTTTTGTCTCCGGAGGGCTCAATCCGGAGCGCATTTCTCGTATGGTTCAAGAGCCCGTGGATGCTTTCGGGGTGGGAAGCTATATCGCTCACGGGGTATTCCGGGATATGACCATGGATATCAAGGAAGTTAACGGGAAGCCCATCGCAAAGCGGGGGAGAATCCCGGGAATTCAAGAAAATCCAAAGCTTCAAAAAGTTCTGTAACGGATTTTTTCCCGGGAAATTGAAAAAACAAAAAAGAAAGCATTGCAGTTTTTCCCATTCCGATTTTGAAAATTCCCCACGTTTTTGAAATCCGGAAGGGGAGAAAACTGTTATGGAAGTCGTTTCCCCCAGGTAACGGCAAATATATCTAGTTCATCCCGATGAGGAGTGACCATATATGATCGGCAAGCGAAGTTTTATGGCCAAGCGGGAGCAGATGGACCGCAAGTGGCTTGTGGTGGATGCCACTGACAAACCTCTGGGACGCCTGGCGGCCCAGGTGGCCCGTGTGCTGCAGGGCAAGCATAAGCCTACCTATACCCCCCATGTGGATTGCGGGGATTTCGTTATCGTCATCAACGCGGAAAAGGTAAAGCTTACGGGGCGCAAAGCGGAGCAATCCGTGGTCTATCGGCACAGCGGCTACAAGGGGAGCTTGAAGGCTATTCCCTATGGAGTCATGATCGAGAAAAAGCCCGAGCGTCTCGTGGAAAGAGTGGTTTGGGGAATGGTTCCCAAAACCCGCCTTGGAAGAAGCATGATGAAAAAACTCAAGGTCTATGCCGGGGAAAATCATCCCCATGCGGCGCAGCAACCCGAAGTCTGGAACGATGTTTTGAAAGGGGATAAGGCATGATGAGTTCTCAGTCTTATTTCTGGGGAACCGGAAGAAGAAAAAATGCTGTGGCCCGGGTACGGGTACGCAACGGAGAAGGTAAAATTCTCATCAACGACCGGGAAATGGATGATTATTTTCCGCGATATCAGTGGCGTCTTCATGTCCTGGAACCCCTGAAGGCTTCGGGACTGGAGAATAAGGTGGATGTGCTCGTGCGTGCTCACGGAGGCGGTCTTACGGGGCAGTCCGGAGCGGTTCGTCTCGGCATAGCCCGGGCGTTGCTTCGGATGAACCCGGAGCTTCGGCCTTCCCTCAAAAAAGCGGGTTTCCTCAGCCGGGACTCCCGTATGGTGGAGCGCAAAAAGTACGGACAGCGCAAGGCCAGAGCCCTTAAGCAGTTCTCCAAGCGTTAAATCTGCGGAGATCATTTTTTTACGACACCACTCACAAAGCGGGAAGCTCCTCAAAGGAGTTTCCCGCTTTTCGTTTGCCCAGCGTGGCGAGGAACTCCGTCCTGCTGCAAGAAGCAGGAACTGCCCCGACCAGGGGGGGAAAGAAATCCGAATTGCAAGGGCGTTGCTGGTAACGGCAGGGTCTGAAGGAAGCAATAGGAAGGACATGGCACACAGCGTAAGCGAACCGGATACGGCAATGCAGGTGGGTAAGCGTGCCAAATATCGCGAAG
>Ga0116164_10002992_pt1 | contig 11782 bp, 10 predicted proteins | sample AD_UKC109_MetaG_FD_89888 | JGI IMG/M metagenome (GOLD analysis project Ga0116164, IMG submission 89888) | Active sludge microbial communities of municipal wastewater-treating anaerobic digesters from Hong Kong - AD_UKC109_MetaG | ecosystem: Engineered > Bioreactor > Anaerobic > Digestate... | reverse complement strand
TAAATCATTGTTCCTCCATTATCTTCAATGCCGCCTTTACACCTTCCACGGCATCCTTCCCGTACAACGCGCCAATGGTGCCGGCATAATCACTGTTCACCACTGCCCCTCCCACAATCAGCCTCACCGGAAGGCCCTGCTCCTTTATCATATCGCTGAGCACCTTCATTTCATTCATTGTTGTCGTAAGCAGAGAGCTGAGGCAGAGAATATCGGGGCCGTGTTCCCGGACTGCGGCAAGAACAGTTTCTGACGGAACATCTTTTCCGAGATCAATCACCTCGAAGCCATGGTTTTCCAGCATCATGGCAACAATGTTCTTTCCTATATCGTGCACATCACCGCGCACTGTGCAGATAACGGCTTTGCCTTTTTTCCGCACACCGTCTTTCGCGAGAAGCGGCTTCAGCCTGGCAAACCCCGCCTTCATCGCCTCCGCGGAAGCGATCATTTGAGGAAGGAAATATGTTCCGGCGCTATAGTAGTCTCCCACTTTCTCAAGGGCCTTTATCAACCCCCCGTTCATAATATCTTCCGGAGAAACATGCTCCAGGGCGGACTCCACCGCGGGAACAATTTCATCCGAATTCCCCTCCACCACAAGGTTGTAGATTTTTTTCAGAGGATCACCTGAGTCAGGGACCCCTCCCGCCGCGGGAGCCGCCGACGCCGACGCTTCACCTCCGAGTCGCGCGATGTAGCGCACCGCATTATGGTCTTTCCCGGTGAGAAAATCAGCCCCCAGCTGCTCCTCCTCGGAAAAAGGATGACCTGTCCGGACCGCTGAGGGATTCACAATTGCCGCGGTAAGCCCTTTCTCCGATGCCATCGAGAGAAAGGCATTGTTAATATACTTCCGCTGCGGAAGGCCGAAGGATATATTGCTCAGCCCTATACTCGTCTTCATGTCCCTTCCCGCGAAGTGCGCAATTACTTTTAGCGTTTCCAGTGCGCTTCCTGGTTCCGCGCTTTCAGTAAGGATCAGGGGGTCGATAAATATTCTGGAGGCATCAATCCCTTCCGACACGAGGAACGAAATGAGCGTTTCACCGATAGCGATCCGGCTTTCCGCATCACGGTGAATCCCTGTATCATCCATGCACAATGCAACAACAAAGGAGCCGTATTTTTTCAGAAGGGGCAGCACTGTTTCAATGCTCTTCTTCTTGCCGTTTATGGAATTCACCAGGGGCACACCGGGATACATCATAAGGGCCGCATCAAGAACATCCCGGTTGTCGGAATCAATCGCAAGTGGTACCTGCACCGTGCCCGATAATATCCCGATTGATCGCCGCATCGCAGCCACCTCGTCAATACCGGGAACACCGACATTGATATCGAGGATGTGCGCCCCCTCCTCCTGCTGCTTCCTTGACTCCTCGCGCAGAAAGTTGTTCTGTCCCTCCTTGAGCTCCGCTGCAAATTTTTTTCTCGCGGTAGGATTAAGGCGCTCTCCGATCTTCAGGACATCCTTCTGCGCGTCAACATCAATGACGCCGTACCTGCCGGTCATGTAGTGATACCGACGCCGGGTTTCACCCCGCCTGCCCCGATACCCCTCAAGGCGTTTCCTCAGCGCCTCGATATGGGCCGGCGTCGTACCGCAGCAGCCGCCGACAACAGACATCCCCAGGTCAACGATCCGCATTGACCTGTCTGCGAATTCATCGGGCCCCACATTATACACCGTTACACCGTTGACCACTTCCGGCATGCCGGCGTTTGCCCACACCGAAAACGGGACACCCACTCCCTTAAGGGAATCAATCTCCCGCGCATAAAGCTCTCCAAGCCCGTCCGGCCCCATGCTGCAGTTCGCACCCACAACTGACGCTCCGCACTGTGAAAGCGTCGCAAATGCCGCCAGCATCCCCGTACCCGAAACCGTTTTGCCGTTTTCCTCAAAACTCATGCTGCATATAACCGGCAGGGAGGTACATTCTTTCGCGGCTATCAGCGCCAGACGCGCCTCCTGAACATCCGTCATTGTTTCAATGAGTATGATATCGGCCCCTCCACGGGCAAGACTTCTTGCCTGGGCGCAGAACCCGTTGAATATATCCTCAACCCTCACCGGCCCCATTGGCTCTATGAGCATTCCCGTAGACCCCATGGCGCCCGCAACAATAACATTTCTACCTTCAGCAGCGCTCCGGGCTATCCTGACAGCTTCGCAGTTTAACTCTTCACTGCGGTCCCCAAGACCGTACTCCGCAAGCTTCACAGGGTTGCCGCCGAAGGTATTCGTTTCTATGATATCCGCCCCTGCATCGATATAGGTACGGTGTATGTCCCTGATAACATCCGGCCGTTCAAGGTTCAGCAGCTCAAACGCTCCGGAATAGTCCGGAATTGACTCAAAGAGTATTGTTCCCATCGCTCCATCAAGAAGGAGTACTTCTCCTTGTTTAATCCTTTTCAAAAAATCCATTCACACATCCTTTTACAATAATATATAATAACCATATATATAGTTACGGCAGAGAGATACACAGACATTACTACGCTCCTGCCGCGTACACAGCATCAGTTATACTTCAAAATCACAACACCGATTCTGTCATCATCAAACCATTAATTAAAGACCATTATTTCATTTCCCGCAATTATTTTCGAGATAATTACCCGAAAAAGAATGATATCAATATTTTTTTTATATTTTTTATTGAAATAATTTTTTTTCTTGATAAATTGGACTTACAATTTTTAAATGTACCGCCTTAAAAATTCATAAAATGTAGATTCTACATAAACATCGGGGGGTGATAATACGATAGGATTTTACCTATTAAAATTACACCAGTTAACTATTATTTTTGACATATTCTAATTAATTTTTTCCTGTGGCAATTCATTAACTGAATTATCAGGAATGTATATTAATACAGTTTGAGATAATCCCATTCCCCTTTTGCGGGTTTGGATTTATTTTTTTTTGACCCCGGAGGAAAGTTTTTAACTCAGTCCGGATGGGTTACTCAAATCCCTTATTTAAGGTCCTTTAAAAAGGGTTCCAACGGCACACGTTTGTGTGTTTTATTTTGATAGATGAGAGGTAATTGCCATGGAGAGTCTGGGTAAACACATTATCGCGGAACTCTTCCACTGTGATGAGTTCATTTTGAATGATCCCGTTAAGATCGAGGAGGTAATGATGGCCGCAGCCCAACTTTCTAAGGCCACAATTATTAAGCCTTTCTTTCATCAATTCTCGCCTTATGGTATAAGCGGAGTAATTGTAATCGCGGAATCACACTACACAATCCACACATGGCCGGAATACGGGTATGCTGCTGTTGATGTATTCACATGCGGTGACCTTGACACCCAAATTGGGCTCGAGCACATAAAGCAGGAACTCCGGTCGGAGAAATGCTCAATTTTCCAGCTCCAGCGGGGAATATTGCCGGATAATATTTCTAACAACGACAATTTAATGCTTAAGGAGGTGGAAAATGCAAGCTATGTTGACTAGAGCAGACACCACTCGAACAGTTCCTTCACCGGATCAGTATAGCGAACTCGGTGCATGGGGTCTCTACTGCAGTGTTGATGTACACAACTGTGATCCCGATATTATCCGGGACGGGGAAATGATACGGCAGTATGTTATTCAGCTGTGCGACCTCATCGAAATGAAACGTTTCGGTGAGACTCAGGTGGTGCATTTCGGCGAAGACGAAAAAGTTGCCGGTTATTCAATGGTTCAGCTTATCGAAACATCCCTGATTTCAGGGCATTTCGCGAATCTAACCAACACCGCCTATATCGATGTATTCAGCTGCAAATATTATGACCCCGAAGTGGTTTCACACTTTACACTGAGTTATTTCAAAGGTACAGACTACAATCTTAACATTTCGTTAAGAAAATAATTCAACTATATATCGCAGCCCCGGTTTTTTACTAATGGGACCGGGGCTGTTTAATTTTCATGCAAGGAGATGAGCAATGCCCGTTCCGTCACAGTTATGGTTTGAAGAAAAGTTTGAGATCGACAAAGGACGTACCCTTAAAATTGGTATACAGCACCTCATTGAACAGTATGACTCCGAGTTTCAAAGAATAGAAATATATCAGACAAAACCGTTCGGGAAAATGCTGGTGCTGGACGGAGTCATTATGACAACAGAGTGGGATGAACATTCCTACCATGAAATGATTTCTCATGTGCCGATGTGCACACATGAAAATCCTGAAACCGTATGTGTTATCGGCGGCGGTGACGGAGGTACAATCAGGGAAGTGCTGAAACACTCTTCTGTCAAAAAAGTTGACATCTGTGAAATTGACGGCGATGTTATCCGCCTTTCTCAGAAACATCTTCCAACCCTCGCTTCATCTTTTTCCGACAGCCGTGTAACCGTGCACACGGAAGATGGTGCTGAATTTTTAAAGAATCATAAAAATACGTATGATATAATAATCGTCGACTCCTCCGATCCAATTGGTCCGGCAGAAGTCCTTTTCTCGGAAGATTTTTATATCACGATGAAAGAAGCGTTACATGATACCGGTATTGCCGTTACGCAATCAGAATCATTTTTTTATCATTTAGAAATCATTGAACGCCTTAACGGATATGCGAACAGGCATTTCCCTGTAGCCTCATACTATTCCACAATCGTTCCCACATACCCCAGCGGTATAATCGGATTTACATTCTGTTCGATGAAATATCATCCAATACAGAACCATGACGAAAACCGCACGTTACCATTTGCTGATTCCCTGAAATACTACAACCCTTCAATTCACAAGGGAGCGTTTCAGCTGCCGTCATTTGTAACAAAAAGGCTGAAACTCGCGTAGAGTATTCAGCCTTCCTTATTCCATATAATTATTATCAGTCACAATTGCGCGGCATTGCTTACTGTTTTTTTGGTTCCAGTATCCTCCAGAACAGTTCAAAAAAATCAGAAATTTTGTCCGCCAGGTTCCACTTCATACCATGGTAGTACCAGATAAGAACGTGCCGGCTGCAGAACATGAAATACAGGTTGTTCAGTGTCCTCACGTCCATATCCGGCTGAATACCGTTATTCGCTTTAACTTTTTCCAGAATGTCCCCAAGGACTTCACGGATATCGTCGCGCCGGTATGCGTTTTTCTGCATCCAGTTCCGCATTGGAACGGTAATGAAACCCGTAATAGCCACACCGCGGTTTCTATCATAAAAATCCATTGTTACCCAGAATAGTTTCCGGAATATTTCTTTCGGGTTCTCAATACCCTGCACATGTACCCGTATGAGATCATTCAGTTCACAGAGATATTCATCAATAACAGTAAAAACAAGGTCCTGCTTGGACGTAAAATATTTATAGATGGTACCAACGCTGATACCGCTTTTTTTTGCAATTTCCCTGATATTTACCTGATGAAAATCCTTTTCTGAAAAAAGCTCAAGCACCTTTTTGTAGAGTTTTTCTTTGATTTTGTCAGGTATTTCATTACTGTTCATGAGATTACGCACATTTTTTATTTTAAATGACCCTGTATATTTAGAAATTGCCGCCCAGTACAGTGGAGTAACAATTATTTTTCAAGAATATTATTAATAATCCTGTACTACCGCCTTCCCGCGGAGTACCATTAAACCGTTCATCGCAAGGGCGCTCATTTCGTCCTCGCCGGGATACACGTATACCTGCGCCAGTTTCTCCACCCGTGCCTTCAGTCTTTCAATTACGAGTTGACTATGCGCTATGCCCCCGGTAATGAGTACAGCGTCAACATCACCACTCAACACCGTACACATCGCACCGATGTCCTTGGCAACCTGATAAATCATTGCATTATATACCAGCTCCGCCTGTGCATCGCCCTCTGATATCATCTTTTCAACTTCACGGGCATCATTTGTTCCGAGGTATGCTGTTATTCCGCCCTTTCCCACAATCATTCTTTTTATTTCATCCCTGCTCATTTCACCGCTGAAACAGAGCTTTACCATGTCCCCTACCGGGAGTCCCCCGCTTCTTTCCGGCGAGAAGGGGCCATCTCCGTCAAGGGCATTATTCACGTCCACTATCAGACCTTTTTTATGTGCCCCGACCGACACCCCCCCACCGAGGTGTGCCACAATGAGATTCATTTCTTCATAGGGCGTTCCCACTGCATCAGCATGTTTCCGTGCAATCGCCTTCTGATTTAAAGCATGGAAGATAGACTTCCTGCGAAATTTCGGATGCCCTGTCAGTTTCGCAACATCCTCCATTTCATCAACAACCGGCGGGTCTGCGATAAACGCACGTGCACCGGGTATCGTGCGCACCATTTCATCTGCAATAAGCGCTGCAAGGTTTGCAGCATGTTTTGATTCCTCCCACCCTTTTTTCAGGTCCTCTTTCATGGCATCAGTAACCGCATATACTCCGGAAGGGATCGGCCGCAATAATCCTCCACGCCCGACAATTGCCTGCAGATCTGAAATATCAATACCTGCCTTGTTCAGCTCATCGAGAATTACCTTTTTTCTGTATTCATACTGCCCTTCAAACCCTGTAAGCCCGGAGAGCTCATCAACACTATGGCTCAAATTCGATGTGAATATATTTTCATCACCGGCAAATACCGCAATTTTTGTTGAAGTAGATCCCGGATTGATCGCTAATATTTTTTCCTTCATTATTCTGTATGGTCTCCTTTTTTTATGTAAATAATGTAATGCATCTTACTGCAGATTAATACTTGCCGCCAGGGCAATGCTGTTAAGTTTTACCGTCTCTGTATCAGCACGTGAAGTCAGAACAATTGGGACAGAAGCTCCCATAATAACCGCCGCAGGGGACGCATTCGCGAGATAGACAAACGATTTGTACAGCACATTCGCTGTTTCAATATTGGGAGCTATGAGCACATCCGCGTCTCCGGCAACTTCACTTTCAATGCCCTTAAACCTGGCGCTATCTGCGGATATTGCATTGTCAAAGGATAACGGGCCGTCAACAATGCAGTTTTTCAACTGCCCCCGCTGGGCCATTTTAGAAAGAAGGGCCCCGTCAATTGTGGCGGTCATATGTTCATTCACAAATTCAAGAGCTCCAAGCACCGCGACCTTCGGCTTTTTAATGCCGAGACAATTCATAAAAAACACTCCGTTTCGTACTATCGATACTTTTGTTTTCAGATCAGGGGCAATGTTTAATCCGCCATCAGTGAGGGAAACAACTTTGTGATACCCTTTTAATTCAAATATCGCAATTGAAGAAAGAATATCCCCCGTACGGAGCCCCTCTGTGCCATGAAGGACCGGCCGGAGATATGTCGGGGTATCGACATTCCCTTTCATCAGGATATGAGCACTCCCCTCCCGTATCAGCCTCACTGCAGTATATGCAGCATCAATGTTTTCCTTTTCATCAACGATCTCACATCCCGTAAGGTCAAACTGGTGGGCATCTGCAATCTCAAGGATCTTTTCCCTGTCACCCACAAGGACCGCATCGACAATTGACTTTTTTGTAGCCAGCGTTACCGCGTCAAGGACGTTCTCGTCATGCGCTGCCACAACAGCAATCCTTTTGCGGTCTTGTGTGGTATCAATTCTTTCAAATATATCTGACAGTTTCGTTATCATATAGTAGCTCCATTATTCTTTCTTGTTTTCATTATTCGTCTGTTACTTCAGATACGTACTTGCCGAAAGCAGGATGCTGTTAAAACGCGTCTCAAGAGTATCCAGCTTCGTGGTAAGCACAACAGGCGCTGACGCGCCAACTGTTATTGACGCGACATGGGCATTCGCGAAAAACATAAATGACTGATACAATGTCCCTGCTGTTTCAATATCCGGTGCAAGAAGAATATCGACATCCCCGGAAACTTCACTTTTAATTCCTTTATGCAGTGCGCTTTTTTCTGATATCGCGTTATCAAAAGCGAGGGGACCATCAATAATACAGTTTTTAATCTGACCGCGCTGGGCCATTTTGGAAAGCATCGCGGCATCCATTGTAGCGGGCATTTTATCATTTACCACTTCTATTGCCGCCAGAACCGCAACCTTTGGGGTTTCAATACCGAAACGACGCATGAGAAACACCGCGTTACTTATTATTGCCGCTTTTGCCTTTAAATCAGGTGAAATATTTACTGCAACATCTGTTACCGCTACAAGCTTATGATAATGCTCGAGTTCAAATACGGCAACATGGGACATGGTCTTCCCCTTTACAATCCCATCCTTTTTATCAAGTATCGGTTTGGAAATCAGGGAAGCACCGAAATAGCTCTCCTGTCCATTCATGAGGATGTGGGCTTTTTTTTCCTTTATAAGCTTCACCGCAGTAACACCTGCGAGAGTATCATTTTCTTCATGAATAATTTCCATGCCGGAAAGCTCATAGTTATGCCGGGCAAAGACATCCTCTATAATACGCTTATTACCAACCAGAGTAACATCGACAATTCCCGTCTTCTTGGCCTTTACAACAGCTTCAATAACATTCGCATCCTGGGCTGCCACAACGACCAGCCTTGTTTTGACATTCCGCTCACGAAGATACTGCTCAAGATCTGATAATCTTTTTATCATTATGATCCTCCATCTGATATAGCATTTTCATTATCTCATTTCACTGCAATAAATTCAGGATAGTATCTACAAAATATACAACAATAGAAGAGGTTTCCATCCAGGATAGATAACAATCCAAATTTTTACTGGCCCCTAAATATAACATTGTTATATTTATTGCCATATATTTAGATCGTCGTATTATATCAAGTATTTTTTTATAACACTATTTTTTCATTTTTTACATTATCATTTTTTTCATTTAATTACGAATCCAGTTTGAAATTTTTAGTATTAAAATTTTTCTGAATTTGCCGTAAATAATATTGACAGCTTCTTTTTTGCGGGATTTATTGGTTATTAATAACTTAAAGTTGAAATATATGAAAACTATATCACAAAACAACGCACTACTTCTATCCCTACGCAACCTACTATTCCTATGGTTAACCATAGAGAGGGGATCGTGATATAATTTTTACAGATATTGTAATTATTCAGGCCGTCACGGATAACCCTCTGTGACGGCTTTTTCGTTTGATGCTTTATTTCAGGAGGTGCAGGGACATGATCCCACGTATGCTTAACACCGCAACCAGGGGTTGAACGTTAAATTTACCATACTTTTTACATATCATTACTATTTAACAGGAGATACACGATGAAAAACGATAAGATCTATATTTTTGATACAACTCTCAGGGACGGGGAACAGTCCCCGGGTTTCAGCATGAACATTGATGAAAAGCTTCATTTTGCAAATCAGTTAATTAAGCTGGGTGTTGATATTATTGAAGCCGGTTTCCCAATCGCATCGAAAGGAGACTTTGATGCTGTGGAAAAAATAGCGAAAATGGCGAAAGGGGTACAGATAGCCGGGCTTGCCCGTGCAAACTATGAAGATATTGACACAGCCTGGGAAGCCATAAAACACGCTGAGCAGCCGAGAATACACACGTTCATTTCCAGCTCCGACATCCACATTGACTATCAATTGAAAAAAGACAGAAAAAGTGTTCTGGAACAGGCGGTCAAAGCTGTTGGACGTGCCAGCTCATATACAAAAAATGTTGAGTTTTCTCCCATGGACGCAACCAGAAGTGATCGGGACTATCTTGTTGAAATGCTTACTGCTGTCATTGATGCCGGCGCCACAACATTAAACATACCCGATACCGTTGGATACGCTATTCCCTCAGAATTCCACAGCCTCATTAAGTATATTACTGATAACGTGAAGAATATTGACAAGGCAATTATCTCAGTACACTGCCACAACGACCTGGGACTGGCGGTCGCAAATTCCATTGCCGCTATTGAAGCTGGTGCCCGTCAGGTGGAATGTTCCGTAAACGGAATAGGCGAACGTGCAGGAAATACTTCATTAGAAGAAATCGTCATGGCAATAAAAACACGGAGCAATCTGTTTCATGTCACGAACAGCATCAACACAAAACAGATCATGCCCACCAGTAAGCTCCTCACCCACATCACCGGCGTTACCGTACAGCCGAACAAGGCTATTGTCGGGGCGAATGCCTTTGCCCATGAGTCCGGCATTCACCAGGACGGCATGCTGAAAAATACCATGACCTATGAGATTATGCGCCCCGAAGATGTGGGGATATCCAAATCCACCCTGGTACTGGGAAAGCACTCAGGGCGTCATGCTGTTATCGACCGCCTCAAAGCCCTTGGATACGACCTCACAAACGAGGAACTGGACAAGTTTTTTAAATACTTTAAAGCGCTTGCTGACGTCAAGAAACAGATTTACGATGAAGATCTGGAAGTCCTCATCGGTGAGGCGCTTTACAAGGAAAAGGGACGGTACAAAGTCACCAATGTCCAGATCTCAACAGGTATGTACTCACCACCAATGTCACTTATAACCATCCGCGACAGGGAAACCGAAGGAGAGGAGAAATTCGACGTTGCCAACGGTAACGGCGGTGTAGATGCCGGGATCAACGCGGTGAAGAAAATTACCGGCACCAACGCCAAAATCGAAAGCTTCAACCTTGTGGCAATTACCGGAGGTTCCGATGCGCTCTGCGAAGTAACAGTCACTGCGGTTGAGGAGATTGAAGGCAAAAAAGTCAAGGTATTCGGCAACGGTGTCAATATCGACATCTCAGTTGCAGGTATACTCTCATTTGTGGACGCCCTCAATAAACTCGAATACAAAAAGAAGCTGAACGGCATCAAGGACCGCATAGAAGCGGGACTTTGACATACACGCAAAAAGCGGTGAAATTCTTCACCGCTTTTTTTATCACATAAGACCGTTCTGTATCTTGAAGGCCTTTACGGTATTCTGCAGAAGCATTGTTATCGTCATCGGCCCCACTCCTCCGGGAACCGGTGTAATTGCGGAAGCAACCTTCGACACACCATCAAAATCAACGTCACCGACAAGTTTTGTTTTCGCAGGATCATCGGGATGCTGAATCCGGTTTACTCCCACATCAATAACCACTACACCGGGCTTCACCATATCAGCGGTTACCACACCGGGCCTACCCGCCGCCACCACAAGAACATCACCCTGTTTTGTAAAATAACTTATGTCAGGTGCAGCGGTATGGCAGATTGTCACTACACAGTTTGCCCGTTCATTTTTCTGCACCATCATGTTTGCAAGGGGTTTTCCTACAATATTGCTCCGTCCCACGATTACGAGGTGTTTCCCCTTAAGGTCCTTCATATAACGGTTGATTAAAATCTGGCAGCCGTAAGGCGTGCATGGATAAAAACAGCTTTCATCCCCTACAACCATTTTGCCCACGTTCACGGGATGAAATCCGTCCACATCCTTTCCCGGATCAATGGTATTAAGAATTTTTTCCTCATTGATATGTTTCGGCAACGGGAGCTGCACCAGTATCCCATTCACCTCTTTTTTGCCGTTAAGGGTCTCAACCAGCTCAAGTAATTCATTTTCCGTTGTCGCGGCATCTAGGGTGTGCTGAAACGATGCCATCCCAACCTCTTCACACCCCTTCCCCTTCATACGCACATACACCTGTGAAGCAGGGCCTTCACCGACAATAACCACAGCAAGTCCCGGTATCATACCGGTTTTCTCCTTCAGCGACATCACTTCTTTCTGTATTTCCCCGCGCAGCTCCGCTGCCACTTTTTTCCCGTCAATAATTTCTGCCATCAATCAATTCTCCGTATGTTCATTTTAAGAATACCATCATGCGCCCTGGCACCAATACACATCATCAGTAATGCTGCCGGTATCCTGTTTTT
>Ga0116164_10002990_pt1 | contig 11787 bp, 10 predicted proteins | sample AD_UKC109_MetaG_FD_89888 | JGI IMG/M metagenome (GOLD analysis project Ga0116164, IMG submission 89888) | Active sludge microbial communities of municipal wastewater-treating anaerobic digesters from Hong Kong - AD_UKC109_MetaG | ecosystem: Engineered > Bioreactor > Anaerobic > Digestate... | reverse complement strand
TTCTGGTCAGGGATATCAAGCGCCGTCTCCCCCGTAAGCGTATAGTAATCCTGCAGGGAATACCCATAGTTGGCTTCAAGGACGCGCAATACGGCGCGGTTCCCGCAGTATCTGTAAAAGAATCCGGCGGCGGCTTACCGCGTCGTCTCGTTGTTTTTCATACTTTTCGGATGGGTGCTGTTCCGTTCCGACAACATTGCGATTGCGGGACGGTATATAAAATGCATGTTCATGGCGTACGGCAGTATCGCGAATTCGCCCGACACCCTATATCTTCTGTCGGCATATACGGGCGTCGTGATCGCTGCAATGCTTCTGTCCGTCCCGCTTTTAAGGAAGCTGGGCGGCTGGCTTGCGGCGAAGCTGGGCGCAAACGCATCGGCCGCCGGCCGGGCGGTCGTTTTGCTGGCGCTGCTCATGGTTTCGCTTGCAACAACTGTTTCAAGTACCTATAACCCGTTTATCTATTTTAATTTTTAGGAAAAGCCGCACGTATGAAACGCATAATCAATATCATATTTTGCTCGATCTTCTGTGTCGCCATCGGATTGCCGATCCTGTTTTTTCACAATCAGGATGAAAAATGCGTGGCGCTTGAAAACCGCACGCTGTCCGAAATGCCCGCCTTGGATCAAAGCATCCTTCCGATCACCTCCGACACGACACAATCGATCGAATCGTTTATAAGCGACCACATCGGGTTCCGCGCCGATTTTGTCAACCTGGCGAACACAGTAAAAGTCAAGGTCGCCGGCATTTCTTCCAGCGACAGCGTCATAATTGGAAAAGACGGCTGGCTGTTTTACAATCCGGTGGGCGACGATGGAGATCCCCTGGGCGAATTTACGGGAACCAATGATTTTTCAGTTGAAGAAGAGCAGGAAATGCTGCGTTTCCTCGAGTCGGTTCAGGATATGTGCGATTCGAACGGCGCGCAGTTTTATTTGATCGTCTGCCCGGACAAGTACAGCATTTACGGGGCGGATTACCTGCCGGACTGCTATGCGTCGCAGGCGGGCGAAACGCGCACGGACAGACTGGTAGATTACATTCGCCAAAACAGCGATATATGCTGTATCTATCCGAAGGCGGAAATGCTCGAGATGCGGGACTATGCAAAGCTGTTTTATAAAACCGACACGCACTGGAGCGGACTCGGCGCATATATCGCCTATCGTGAATGGTATTATGAATATACGGGCGAATGGCTGCCGGCGTTGGAGGACGCAAAGACGGTCCTTCAGAGCCGCGCGGGCACGGACCTTTTGAATATGCTTGCCATCCGGCAAAAGACCGACGACTATTATCGCGTCGATCTGGGCAGAGGAATCACCTATACAAACGAACATATCGACGACAGCCGCATGGACCTGAACGCCGGCAGCACCAATATGAACGGCTTGAAAGCGCTTGTTTTCCGGGACAGTTTTTCAAACGCCATACTTATGTATATGCTGCAGGATTTTCAGGAGGCGACGCTGCTTTTCAGGCGCGTAAATCTCTCCGATGCGGAGCTCATTCAAGAGCAGCAGCCGGACGTCGTTATATTTGAAATCGTCGAGCGATATTGCGATCTCATCGGCAGTTAACGCCGGGCACGAACAGGATGGCTTCTTGATTATAATCGAACGAACAATAATCGAATGAACGGAACTGCCGTTTGCAATACAAAGGGGGAGCTGTTTGCCGGCGGCAAAGCTCCCCTGTTTCCCGGCGGATGCCGGCGATATCCGTACTGCGCCCGGGCTTATAACGGCCCGATAACCTTAATCCGCGATTGAAACGGCCGCCCGGAAGTTCGCACCGTGGTCAGCTTGTTTTACGCGAACAGCGGATCGTCAACCGTCCTAAAATTCGGGAATTCCAAATAGATCGTCCATAGCTTTCGGTTTCGCGCTTCCTTTGCCGCCTTTGCTGCCTTTTGCCGCGCCGCATTTCACGCAGTCCCGGCGGACCGCAAGGTTTTCATATCCGCAGTTTTCGCATTTCCAGCCGCCCGGTTCGCGCGCGGCTCCCTTTGGCGCGCCGCATTTTGCGCAAAAGCGCGCGTCCATAAGGCCTGTGTCGTTTATCGCTCCGCATCTTGTGCACCTCCAGGTTCCCGCCGGTGCGGAAGGCGTCTCGTCCAGTCTCTGAAGCGCTTTGAACACGGCCTCCGCCGACGGGCGCTCCTCCGGCTCCGTTGCCAGCATCCCGTGAACGACGCTCGCCAGCCCGTTCGGTTGAATGCCGGGGTCGAGCGACAGCGCCGCTTGATCGAGCAGCGCTTCAAACGCATAGTCGTACTTTTTATCAAAACCTGGCAGATTTCCCGTATAAAACTCGTGAAATAACAGCCCCAGCGCGAAAATATCGGCTTTCTGGGTTATTTTGACATCGTCGCCGTCGATAAATCGATAGGACTCGGGGGCGAGATATACGTCGCCGACCATATAGCGGTTGGGCGCGTCCACAAGAAAGCTGTCGCTGAAATCGATCAGCTTCGGCAGGAGGTTTTCCTGGTTGCCCGTCTTTTTAAACATGATGTTCGTGATCTTCAAATCCGCATGAACCACGCCGTGCTTGTGCAGCGACATCAGCGAATACGTAAGGACCTTGAGCAGCAGCAGCTTTTTTACCTGCGGCAGCCGCGCGATCGACGCGGCGGGGATGTCGATATTGTCGATTTTTTCGGTAATCGTATAAAACTTCGTTTTGAAAAAGAAAAATTCATCGACCGTTACGATGTTTCCCGTCGCGCTGCTGTTGACCGCATCATAGAGCCTGCGCGTCCTTTGGTAGTAGGCGTTGCAGATTTCGCGCTTGCGGTCGATGGTTTCGGCCGCTATTCCGCAGCCGGCCTCGGGGCACACCGGGGAGAGATGCTGCTTGATGTGGTACATCTTCCCGTTACGCTCCGCAAACGACCACATGGAGGTTCCCGCTCCTTCGGTCGACCAGGGCTCCGTCAGCTGAAAATCCCCGATCTTTGGCAGCGCCGCCGCCGGCTTTTTCTGAATGGATGCCTTCGTTTTCAGAGCCATCATACATCTCCCATATGCAGGTAATACGTCCGATATTTGCGCCAGAGCGCCAATATGCCGGGGTTGTCCTGCTTTTCTTTCAAGTACGCAAGCGGTTTGCCGTATTCCTCGCAAAACACTTTGTCCCGCTGTTTTAGCGACTGCTGGACGTCATGGAAATCCTGATATCCCCAGCAGGCGATCTCCATGGAATAGTCGTCCGAAGCGATCTCGCCGAGCCGCTCGATCAGCAGCAGCCGCCAGCTGTCGAAGTCGCGCGCCTCGCGCAGCGTGCTTAGCAGCGCCCCTTCAAAATCCATGGGGGTTGCGAAATAGGCAAAACAGCCGTCCGTCGCCGTCAGCACGATCGCCGGTTCGCTCAGCAGGACTTCTTCGGTATGGAGCTCGTACGATCCGCTCGCCGAAACGACCTGGGACATGATGCCGTCGCAGGAAAGATCGTCCGGGTCGGATTCGCCCGCGACGTCGTCCCTGGTCATTTGCCGAAGCCCTTCGCGGGAAAGCAGATATCCGCGCGAATCGCCCGCCCAGATGAAGACGCACCGCGCGCCCTGTCCGGCCGGTTCCAGCAGCGCCATCGCCATCGTCGTCGGCAGCGTTTGGGAGAGTTTGTTTTTGATAGCGGAGCCGGTGCCGGCGAACCGGTTTTTCACTTCGCCCATGTGCATGTCGATCGCGCGTTTCAGACTTTTGGCGATCCGTTCGGCAGGGGCGTTCTGCAACCCGTATTCGGCCAGCCCGTTTTCCGGGGCCGCGAACCAATTGGCGATCGCGATCCGCACCGTGCGCGCGGCAAGCCGCGCGCCGGTTTCGTTCCCCATCTCCGGGTACCGTCTTGCGCCCGATCCGCCGCAGCCGTCCAGGCAGGCGAGCATCGTCGTTCGCGGCGCGGCGCAAACCTGCGTGCTGTCCTCGCCAAGGCCGGCCCGGGCTTCCTGCGAAAATCCTAATCCCAGGACTTTCGTTGTCATTGCGTTTCGTTTCATATCCTCTATCCGGTGTGTGTCGTTTGTGTTCGTTCGCCTGTTCGTTCACAGGAGTACCCTTACATGGCCCGGATCGTCTTTTGGACACGGCATGTTCACGGCATTCTCCCGGTTGCCGAAAATCGCGGCCCGGCAAGGCTCGCGCGGCGTATACGGCGTAATTTTGCTTACTGCTGCTTCACTTCGGACACGACGGAATTCACGATGGTATCGAGAATTTCATTGTATGTGGCTTCCTCAAGCCCGCTTCCCGCGGCAGCCGGGAAGTGAACGACGTTGTCCCAGTTGTTGAAAATCGTAGACCAATACGGCTCGTCCGGAGCAAACAACACCAGCCTCGAGGAGCTGAAATCCAGAAGCGCCTCCGGTATCTGCGACACGTCGGGCCACCACAGGGAGAGGTCCGCGAACGTCTTTGGCATGCTTTCGGGATAATTCGGCTCGCCCGACCCATAGCCGAGTTCATGCGTGGCTGCGTCCGTCCAGACGACGATGATCTGCCGGTTTTTCGCTTCCGACGTTGTCGGCGTCCACTTTGAGCGCATCGCATATGCCAGCGCTTCCAGCCCGTCCTCCGGGTCGTCTCCGCCGCCAAAGGCCGATATGCTGTTCACCGATCGCACGAACAGGTCCATATCCCGCGGAAGCGTTAGAAAACCCGTGGCCATAATCGCATCGTTATGGTCCGCGATAAAATCGCGAAACGCAATGACCCTGATCCGTAACTGGTTGATCGTCTTATTCTTTCCGCCCATGGCCGCCGCCAGGTCCTTATGAAAATTGATGGCGTTCTTTTTGACGGTGTCGATCAGCGGCGTCATGCTCGCGGTCGCGTCTATGCAGAATACGAGGTCCACGTTGTACGGTTTGCTTATGTTGCTTGCCATGTGTTTACATCCTTTCTTCTTTTCGGTTGACTCGTTTCAATGTGTCGCCGCATCTGCTTGTTTTGTCCGCTTCCGCCGGCAGATGCGTATTTTTTCAACGTTCGGGATTCGATTAAAAATCGTCCGGGTCGAGGCGCTTGAACAGCGGGTCCGGGTCGTGGGCAGGCTCCGAAGAGGCTCCCGTGTTGATTTTCGTCTTCAGCACCGGCTTTTCGCCGCTTGCAGCGGGCCGGTCGCCCGCCGTGTAAATCCTCTTGCGCAGTTTGGCGCCGCCCGGCGCGTCAGGGCCCGCATCCGTTCCGCCGTATCCCGGCGAGCCTCCCGTCGCGGCTGCGCTTCCTTTGAGCGCGCCGCAGCGGATGCAGTCCCTACCCGTGTTGACCTGCCCGCAGCTGCACGTCCACACGCTGCTCGGGGGCGCGGCATAGCGGGGCTTTCCGCACTGTTCGCACACGTCGCTCGTCACGCTGTTTGCGTTGCCGCACGTTGTGCATACCCAGACGAGGGGATTCTCAACAGGCCCTTCCTGACTACCGCCGTCCGGCTTCTGCTTTCCGCAGTTCTGGCAGAACGATCCGTCGTTCGTCGTTCCACAAGCGCTGCAAATCCACAATTCCTCGGCGGGCGGCGTCGGTACCGGTGCGGGTTCGGTTTTTCTTTTTCGCTTAAATACGATAATGAGCACCACCGCAGTCAGCGCAACCGCCGCGCATGCGATCGCCGCATACAGATAGATCGGGTTGCGTTCTCCATTGCCCGGCGTGGAATCCGCAGCCTCGGAATCGGACGCGCTTTCGTCCTCCGCGTCTTCCGCGACGAGCGCGGAATCTGCCGCTTCGGGGTTGGATGCGGCGGCGTCCTCCGCCTCTGTCGCGGCAATCTCCGCTTCCGCTCTCGAAGCCTTCTGATACGCGATCCCGTTCTGGTCAAGCCAGTCCATCACATAATCGATATAGAGAGCATAATTCGTGTTGCTGGCATTCAGCGTGGTCATGGAATTGATGCCGACGACATACCCTTCCTCGGTGCAGAGCGGCCCGCCGGAGTTGCCGGAATTGACGGTTGCGTCGATCTGCAGGTAGTTGTCGTTCTCCAGTACCTTCTGCTGATTGGAAACGGTGCCCATGTTGACCGTCGTGTCGCTGGGCGCCGACTTGAATTCTCTGTTCGAAAAATCCATGTCTGCGTCCTCGTCGCCAACGCCCGGGAAACCGATTGCGTATACCCGCTCGGATATCTCGATCTCCGTCGCGGACATGAGCGTGAGCGCCTGCCGCCGGGTCGTTGGCGTGCTGAGCTTGAGTATCGCAAGGTCCAGCTCTTCGAACACCTTGATCACGTCCGCCCATTGCGTCGTCGAACTGTCATAGGTGTCGAAAACGATGACTACGCTGTCGTTCGTTTTTTCATAAAACGCTTCATCGTTTTCATCATATCCCACAAAGTCGCCGGCGACATGCGCGTTCGTAACGATATACTCGACGGGCTGTCCGGTTTCGCCGATAAAAAAGCCCGTGCCGAAACCGATCATCGTTCCGCTCGCGTCGACAATGCAAACGCGGATGACGCCCTCGCGGCACGCTTCGCCGTTTTCCCAGCCGGCCGCAAAGGCCGCCGTGGACACGCCGAACGTCAGGCACACGAGCGTGAGCCATGCAACTGCTTTTATGATCCATTTTCTCATATCAAATCCCCCCGCTTGTTACATTCCTCTTGCAGCAGTCAGGCGTCCGTTAAAATTCCGGATTCCGTTTAAACAAGCCGGAGTCGTCCCCGTTTTTCGGCCTGTGGCAGTACGCGCAGACGGACGCGCTTTCGTCATTCGTCTTTCCGCAGGTGCAGATCCATACGCTTTTCGGTTTCACGACGACGGCGCCTTTCCCGGTCCCGCATACCGAGCAGAACCGGCTGTCAGCGTCGTTTATGTGTCCGCACGAAGGATTCGTGCATCTCCAGGTGCTCGGCGAAACGACGACGCTTGCCGCGCTCTTCTTGTTCCGCGGCGTCCCGCATACCGAGCAAACCCGGCTGCCAGCGTCGTTCATCCGCAAGCATGCAAGATTCGGGCATCTCCATTTCGTCCCGCTCGTTCCTGCATTTGGGGTGATCGGCGCCCCGGAGAGCAACCCGGGCTTGAAATGCAGGACCATCGCCGCCGCGATCAATATGATCCCCAAAATAATGCCAAGGAATCCAATTTTCACATTATATGAAAAAAAACTGGCGATTAGATCGGACTCTTCAATTTTCGATTTTGCGGAAATCATTGAAACCAAGAGACCCGCGCTGGTCGCCAGCGCGATCCACTGCGCCGCGCTAAACAAGCGCGGTATTTTTCTAAAGAAATTGACGATCGTGAGCAAAGCGCATGCATACAGGAACAATATGGCTACCATTGTCGTAGTTGAAATTGCTTCTACGTCCGGCATAGTCTGGCGTATATCGATGCTCATTTCGACATATGGCTGTAATTGTTTTTCAAGTTCGCTTATTTTCTTGTGAAATTCTTGAAGATTATAAGAGAACGAGGTCCCATATTCGGCCCCGGAAACCAGCGGCGTAAACAACAGGAGGATGATCCCGATCAGCAGCAGCACGGCAATCGCCACGTCCATGATCCTGTTCGTGCTTCCCGTCGCTCTTGCGGCGGTAAATCTTGGCGCCATAGACGCGCCCGACGCGTCGATTCCCCTCGGCGCACCGCAGTTCGGGCAAAACTCGGCGTCGCACCGGCTGCCGCATTTTGAACAAACCCACATACCGTTGAACCTCCTGTTTGATTTTGAAATTGTCTATAGTCCGCCGTGGAAAAGAAGGTTTTCAATCGCTTCCAAAAGTTTTACGTATCGATAGGCGAATACCGCGGACAGCGCCTCTGCCGCAGTGATCAGGAGCATTACCGCGTTGACGTCGATGCTGCCGAAGAAAATGACGCAGCTGTAAATGCCGACGGCGCCCGCGCTGACAAGCGAAATCGTAAACGGCAGGTTGCGCTTGCGGACGTCCAGCTTTGCAATCAGGAACGGAATCGGGAAAATCGCGAACAGCAGCGCGACGATGGAGCATGCTTTTTCGACGTCCCCGTTGACCCCGCCAATGTTGTGATAGACGGTATATCCGTATTCGCCGACGATATAAGGCACGGAAAACAGCAGCAGGACGGCGCAGATAAGCAGGATAGCGCCAACGCGCGCGCCGTTCTTTTTCGCTTCCATGGAATGCAGCTGCTTGCGCAGGGCGGCGTTCTCGTCGTAATCGCGCGGCGCCCTGCATCTCATACAGGTCAGCGCCGTATCCGGATTTACCGCGTTGCACTTTGCGCAGACCCATTGGTACGCCGGTCTGGCGGCCGTTCCGCCTTGCTGTGGCCGGGGCGCGGAACCCGGCGCGGGCGTTCTTTTGCGTCCGCAGTTTTTACAGTATAATCCGTCGTTTTCCGTGTGGCACGCCCGGCAGGTCCAGGTTGCCGCTTCCACGGGGCTGCTCTTGTGTTCCACTCGTCTGGTTCCGTCAATCGGGCAGAATGAAACGCTGTCGTCCAGGTCTGTGTCACAAACGGGACATTTCCACATTGTAATGTTTCCTTTCGTTGTTCTTCAGCATGCAATATCCGAAAACCGGCGGTCACCGGCAGAGGTCCGGCCGGTCGCGTTTCTTTTGCTGCGGCTCAGACTCCTCCCGGATTATCGGTCGGGGTGGGTTCGGTGTCGACTTCTTCCCACTGCGCATACAATTCGACGTCGTACCCGAAATACCCGATCGATCCGCCGGGGGCGTACTGCTTGCCCGTGCCGTCCGCCGCCGTGTTCCATCCGGTAAACAGGTACCCTTCCCTGTCCGGCACATTAAGGCTCGCCAGCGAAAGCACGCCGCCCGGAAACATCGTAACGGGCTTCAGGCCCGCGAAGTCGCCGGAATCATCGTAATTGGAATAAAAGGTTACCACGCAGGCGGGAGAAACCGCCGTTTCCTCCTGCGCCGTCTCGGCCTCCTGTTCGGCGTCCGTCAACGCGTCGAGGTCCGATTGCATCTGTTCCTGCGCCGCCTGAATCTCCGCCAGGGTTTCAAGCGAAGTTTGCGTTTCGCTGTCCGCAACCGCGGCGTTTTCCAGCTGGCCGTTAATTTGGTCGATCCTTGCGTTCGCTTTTACGAGCATGATCGCACCGGCGACAATGGCCGCAGCCAGAAGGACCATGGCGATCGATTGAATCCGGCGCCAGAGGTCCCGTTTGGGACTGAGCCTGCCGTAAAGCCCAAGCAGTTTTTCGTTCAGTCGTCCTTCCATCTCCGTCAGCGCCTTTTCGACCGAACCGGAGGCCGGGGCGCCGCCGCGGGTGCCGGCGGGAAACATCGTTTCGGGATGATAGCCGACGCCGGATGAAAACGGCGCCGGGGTCCCGCAATACTTGCAGTATTCCGCGTCGTCCGGAATCGTTTTTTTACAGTTCGTACAAATCATGTATTGCTCCCTCTCTTAAAAAACTGGATCTGTCGTGATGGCTGTCCATCGGTCGAACCCTTAAAGCGGGGCTGCAACCGTTTCGCCGAACCCGGTCGGCAAGGCGGGATTTGCCGCGCAAGCGCATGCGGATTCTGCCCTTTGCGCCTGTGGATTGACAGCGGTTGATCGCGCTCGATTCCAAACCGTCCCTTGTGTTTTAGTGGAAAAGGCTCCGTAACCGGTTACGATGCTTGTCTTTCGTATGATATGTTCGAGGTATAAAACGTCCCCGCAGGGAACAAACCGTTTTTCCGAATTCGTTGTGACGAGAAGCTGATCGCGGTCCGTTTTCTCAAGATTTTCGATCGCTTTTCGCATCACCATATTCAGATACTGCGGCACGTGCTTTGTAGAAAGCGTGTACAGATGGGAAATCTCATAATAGGCGGGGTTTAATAGCCCCGTTTTACTGATAAATACGATCTGACAGAAGGCGTTGTATTTTGAGATTGCCTTGCCGATGTTGATTTCGTCGCGCGTGTCGGCTTGTTGGCAAAGAATTGCTATATCGAACGCTTCCAGGCGTTGCGTCACGTCGAAAATGATGAAATCCGGTTCCGAATAATAAACGACCGTTGCCTGGGCAATGCTCTCGATCGCCCGCATCAGCTGCATGACATGCTCCGCATATTGCTGCTGCCTCTCAAAAAGTGCAATTCGCATCCGGTCCCCCCACAGTTGCCGCCTTTGTAATCCTGTTCGCCGGCGAGAACGCCGTCGCCGTTCAGCGGCGATCTTCCGTCCGCTGCCGATTACAAACCCTCCATGTAATTTTATAGATTTTTCTTGGTCCTTTCAAGTATGCACGGCCGATTTCAGCGGTATTTTTTGTCGCTTTTTCCCGCAAACACAGCCGTTTGCAATCGTCCGCAGAGGTGTGACGATACAACGTATCGGTAAAAACCAGATCATCGGCTTACAGCTTAAGCTCCAAAGCGCACGGTATTTTAAACCCGTGCGTTTTTTCCTTCGAAAAATATGTTAAGATAGTGCTTAATGATTTTTACGTTTTGCCGCGGACATAGGACGCGCCGGCGGAGACGCGGCGGCCTTTAGCAAGGCCGGACGGCGAAGCGAACACAGCCGACATGGGCGAATCATAATTGGCGTCGGTGGCCGAAAGGAATTGAACGGATGAAAATTGAAAACATCACGATCGTTGGAATGGGCGCGCTTGGCGTTATGTACGGCGACTTTCTGGTAAATAAACTCGGCAAAGAGCACGTCGAATTTGTCGCCGATCAAACAAGGATAAAGAGATTTGAAGCGGACGGCATGTTCTGCAACGGACAACCGTGCAATTTTTCGGTCGCGGACGAAGGCGAAACGGGCAGGCCTGCGGATTTGCTCCTCTTTGCGGTAAAAGCGACCGGGCTTAAGGACGCGATCCATACCGTCCGAAACAAGGTTTCCGCGCAGACCACCATCGTTTCGCTGCTCAACGGGATCACGAGCGAGGGGATCATCGGCGCCGCCTACGGAACGAATCGAATCATCCACTGCATCGTTCAGGGCATGGATACGATCAAGGACGGCAACAAAGTGACCTACGCCCACTTCGGGCAGGTCTGCCTTGGGATCACCGAAGAAAGCGAGGAAAAAAAGCGGAGACTAAGCGACGTGCTCGAGCTGTTCGAGCGGATCGGCATGCCCTATGCGCTGGAAGACGACATCCTCCAGCGGATGTGGTGCAAGCTCATGCTCAACGTCGGGGTCAACCAATCCGTAATGATCTACGAAGGGACGTACGAAACGGTGCAAAAACCCGGCAAGGCGCGCGATTTGATGCAGAGCGCCATGAAGGAAGTCGTCCTGGTGGCCCAAATGGAAAACATACGGATCACACAGGCGGATTTTGACGGGTACGTCAGGCTCGTCGACACCCTTCGGCCCGACGGGATGCCATCCATGCGGCAGGACGGTCTTGCGCACAGAAAATCCGAGGTCGAACTGTTTGCGGGTACGGTGATCGCCCTCGCGGACAAACACAAAATAGACGTTCCCGTGAACAGGAACATCTATGAAACGATATTGAAAATAGAAAGCGCCTATTGACCGCCGGAAATTACGGCGAACAGTCGACCGGCATCTCACCGGTCGATCTTTTTTGCGTGCTCCAATAGGTACCGCTCGGCCTCTGGGCACCACAGATCGTTGTTCTCCTTTAGAATGTCTGCCAGTTCGGCAAACAGCGGATCGGTTTCGCCCTGTTCGGCAAACGCCGAAATGGCCGTCAGCGGCAGCTCGATCTGCGTGTAGATCAGCTTTTTCCCGCCGGGGATGCGCGGAAGGTTCAGCGTCGTTTCCGCAACGCAGTTCAGCCCGCCGATGTGCGTTACCATCGCCGCAGGGTTGATCTGCCCGCGGTTCATCAGCGCGATCGCTTCTCG
>Ga0116164_10002989_pt1 | contig 11787 bp, 6 predicted proteins | sample AD_UKC109_MetaG_FD_89888 | JGI IMG/M metagenome (GOLD analysis project Ga0116164, IMG submission 89888) | Active sludge microbial communities of municipal wastewater-treating anaerobic digesters from Hong Kong - AD_UKC109_MetaG | ecosystem: Engineered > Bioreactor > Anaerobic > Digestate... | reverse complement strand
CGCCAGCCGGCTCATGCCGGTCATCATCCACGGCGATTCGGCTATTGCCGGGCAGGGCGTTGTATACGAGGTTGTGCAAATGGCCGGCCTAACCGGTTACGCTACCGGGGGAACCCTCCACATCGTAATTAACAACCAGGTGGGCTTTACCACCAATTACCTCGAAGCTCGAACCAGTACTTATTGCACCGATGTAGCAAAAGTAACCCGCGCACCGGTGTTTCACGTTAATGGCGACGATGTGGAAGCGCTGGTTTATACGGTAAAACTGGCTGTTGAATTTCGCCAGCGCTTTAAAAGCGATGTGTTCATCGATATTTTGTCGTACCGAAAATACGGGCACAACGAAGGAGATGAACCCCGTTTTACCCAACCCCTTTTGTACAAAATAATCGAAAACCACCCGAATCCCCGCGACATTTATGCAGAGAAACTCGACCGCGATAAAGTGTTATCTATCAACGAATCGTCTCTGCGCATCGAAGCCTTCGACGAGCAACTGGAACAACAGTTGATCGAATCGAAAAAAAATGAAACCCTGAATATATCCCACTTCCTTCGCACGGAATATGCTGTTTTTCAGAATCCATCGAAAATTTCCATGATGGAATATGTTCCTACGGCGATACCCGAAAGCGAACTAAAGGAAGTAGCCCGTTTGTTGCTGAATATGCCGGAGGAAAAAAAGTTTTACCGAAAAGCACTGAAGATTATCGACGACCGGAAGAAAATGATCGAAGAAGGCCGCCTCGACTGGGCTCTTTGCGAATTATTGGCTTATGGGTCGTTGGCCAAAAACGGCTTTCCGGTCCGTTTAAGCGGGCAGGATTCCCAACGCGGCACCTTTGCCCATCGGCATGCTGCCTTCGTGGAAGAAGACACCGGCAAAAAATATTTTCCCCTCAACGATTTGCACCCCGGCCTGCCGCACATTCACATTTTCAACTCCCCGCTTTCGGAATATGGTGTTCTGGGTTTTGAGTACGGATATGCGCTTGCTATGCCCTCGGTACTGACTATTTGGGAAGCCCAGTTTGGCGATTTCAGCAATGTGGCCCAGGTCATTATCGATCAGTACCTGGCTTCGGCGTATGAAAAATGGGGCATTCAGAACGGGCTGGTCCTGTATTTGCCCCACGGTTACGAAGGCCAGGGACCCGAACATTCGAGTGGACGTATCGAACGCTTTATGGCACAGGCTACAGGAAACAACATGCAAATCATGCAGTTAACAAGTCCTTCAAACCTGTTCCATGCCTTACGACGACAGATGCTTCGTAACGTCCGTATTCCCCTCGTGCTGTTTACTCCGAAAAGTCTGTTACGGCATCCCGAAGTGATTAGTTCTCCCCAAATGCTCACCCAGGGCCGCTTTCAGGAAACCATTGACGATCCCGGAGCCGATCCCGAAAAAATCCGAAAGCTTGTGTTCACCAGTGGAAAGTTGTATTTTCATCTCAACGATATCCGGAAAAAAGAAAACAGGAACGATACAGCCCTCATCCGGGTCGAACAACTCTACCCCTTCCCCGAGTCACAAATTCGCGAATACATGCAAAAATTTCATCGGGCAACCGAATTCATTTGGGCCCAGGATGAACCCGGCAATATGGGTCCCTGGCCCTATATCAACCGGAATTATGCCCATCTGAACCTGACGCCCGTTACGCGCCCCGAAAGTGCCAGTCCGGCCGGAGGATTGATGGAACAACACAACCTTCGGCTCAACCGCATCATCGAAACAGTTTTTTCAACCAGGAACACAACGCGTTAAACCATGATCAAAGAATTTAAAATACCCAGTCCGGGCGAATCCATTACCGAAGTACATCTGGCACAATGGTTGGTCGACGACGGATCGTTGGTGCATAAAAACGACGAACTGGCCGAAGTGGAATCCGATAAGGCAACCCTGATGCTGGTTGCTGAAGAAGACGGCCGGATCCAGATCCGTATAACTGCAGGTCAAACCGTGCCAGTGGGAACGGTAGCGTACACCCTCGACACCGATGCCCGGGAGCAAAAAGCAACAACCCCGAACCTGCAGAGCCATACGATTCCGCCTCCAGACGAAAAAGAGCCTCCGTTACAGATCGACCCGACGAAAGACCCGGATCATCCGTCCGCGGAAAGCCAGCCGGGCATAAAAGCAACACCGGTGGCCCTCGAGATGATGAAGGAGCATCATTTGTCGGTTGAAGATATTGTTTCCGGATTGCGGAAAATAACCAAAAAAGATGTGGAACAGGTTTTGGCGTACATGCCCAACGAATCCGATAAGACGGGTTCCTTTTCCCGCGAGGAAACCCGAATCCCGCTCAGCATTCTTCGCCGCCGATTAAGCGAACGTTTGGTGCAGGCGAAAAAAGAAACGGCTATGCTAACCACCTTTAACGAAGTGGATATGCATGCAGTTCAGTTGCTGCGTTCGCAGATGCAGCAAAACTTCAGCGAACGGTATGGCATCAAGCTGGGATTGATGGGCTTTTTTGCCAAGGCCGTCAGTATCGCTGCCGTTTCTTTTCCGGTTGTAAATTCCCGCCTCGAAGGTGACGAAATCGTTGAAGCCCGTTTCGTCGATATCGGCATTGCAGTCCAGACCCCGAAAGGACTGATGGTGCCTGTGATCCGGAACGCCGAGTCGAAGAGTATCCCGGTTCTGGAAACCGAGATCCAGGTACTGGCGCGGAAAGCAAGGGAAAAAAAGATCAGCATCGAAGAATTGCTGGGAGGAACGATCTCGATCACGAACGGGGGCGTATTTGGATCGATGCTTTCAACGCCTTTGCTCAACCCGCCCCAATCGGCTATTCTGGGCATACACAATATTGTCGACCGGCCTGTAGCCATCGACGGAGCGGTTGTAATCCGTCCGATGATGTACCTGGCTTTGTCGTACGATCACCGATTGATTGACGGAAAAGACTCGGTCGGATTCCTGAAAAGGGTTAAGGATTTGATTGAGCATCCCGAAAAAATGGCTTTTGACGGAAACGATCCCCTGCGCTTGCTTTTAGGCGTGTAAACGTTACGGGTTTAGCGGAAGATAGCGGAAATTTGGCATGGAATTCTGCCGACTTTTTTATAATTTTCGGCACAACAAAAATCCCGGAAATGCTCCAAAAATTGCTCGGGCGCTTGTTCGCGGCCCTTTTCATCGTATGGATATCCAGCGTTAAGGTTTTCCCCCAGGAAAACCGGGTGATATTGTTCACTTGCGGGCCGGGTGCTGAACTTTATGCAGGATTTGGCCACAGCGCTCTCTGGATTTACAATCCGACGAAAGGAATCGATCGCTTGTACAATTACGGCACCTTCGATTTCAATACACCGCATTTTTATACGCGTTTTATCCGGGGGAAGCTCGATTACATGCTGTCGGTCACTACCGCCCGCTCCTTCCTGAATGAATACAATGCCCGGAACATCGAAGTGAACGGTCAGACCCTGGATCTTACCGACGAAGAAGCCCTTCGGCTTTTTCAGTTTTTGGAAAACAATTTGCTTCCCGAAAACCGTTTCTATAAATATGATTTCTTTTTCGATAACTGTGCCACCCGGATCCGGGATGTTGTTGCAACAGCATGCGGCGATACCGTGGTCTTTTGTGTACCCGATGAAAACCTGTCGTTTCGGGAAATGCTTTTTCCTTACATGGAACATACGCCCTGGACAAAATTTGGGGTCAATCTGATTTTGGGACTGACGGCCGATCGAAAAGCCACACCCTGGGAATATTCCTTTTTGCCCGAGTATATGGATGACGCTTTTCGGACGGCAACCATAGGCACTGAAGGAAAGGAACGTTCGCTGGTTCGTTCAGAAAAAGCCTACCTTCCCTGCCGGTTGGAATTTTCCAACAAGAAGGCCGATGATCCGGTGGTTGTTTTCAGCTTTTTATTGCTTTTGGCTGTTGCGCTCACTTTGGCCGAACAGAAATATGGAAAGTCGTTTGTATGGATCGACCGGATTCTCTTTCCTCTTTCGGCGCTGGCCGGGTTGTTTTTGTTTTTCATGTGGGTGGGTACCGACCATACGGCAACCCGTTATAATTTAAATATGCTCTGGCTTTTCCCGGCCCAATTTGCCCTGATTGTATCGTGGTTTTTGACGTCGAAAGGAAGATTATTGTTGCCTTTTCTGGGGGGAATCTGGCAGGTTCTTGTTTCGGTGCTAATGTTTTTCTGGCCTCAGGAAAGCGAGCTGTCGTTTCTTTTGCTTTCCCTGATTTTTTTAACCCGTTTGCTGGCATCGCTGCGAAACATTGTGCAAAAAAACGGTTTGGTTAAAAACGCAAAAGCCATCTGAAAAGATGGCTTTTAACTTAATCGACTAAAAAACTATAATGTGGGGAACACTACAGAAGATTTTTATACTATTTGTTTGTTATTGAGTCGTATAATCATTTAACTGTTTTCGTTGGCCAATTCAATATAAAATTCCTTTTCGGCAACCTTTTGCATGTTCAGGTTCAGCGAAACGCAAATAATCTCCATAACCTCCATCAGGTCGCTGGTACGAAAGGCGCCGGTAAAGCGTTTTTCGATGGGGATATCGGTATAAATCTGAACTCCGAAATATTGCTCAATCAACGGCCATATATCGTTGATGTTTTGGTTCTGGAACGAATACGTAAAGGCAACGTATTCGGGAAATTTCAGTTCTTTAACCGGATAAACCTCGATGGTTTGACGGGTCCGGTCGTATTGGTCGCCTTTCAACAACTGCCGCTCCTCTTCCTTGTAAATCACTTCCACTTTACCTTCAAAGCAACTGACTAAAAAACCATCTTCCTTTTCCGAAACACAAAACGTGGTGCCCAGCACCTTTACTTTTCCGTTTGGACTTTTTACCGAAAAATCATCTCCGGGGTGAACTTCAAAAAAAGCATCTCCTTTGGCAAAAATTTTTCTGTTGTAAAACAGCTTGGAAAACCGAATTTGGGAACCCGGCGACAAAACAACGCGAGTCTGATCGGGCAGATAATAGACATTATTTGCTTCCTGTTGCCCGGAATAGGTCTCGAAAGCGAAGGTGAAATACAGAAGAAAGAGGAGAAAACAAGCGGCAGATGTAATGAAACCAATCGCAACATAAAGCCTTCTTGCTCTATTTTTTTCCGGCTTTACTATCTTTAATCCTGTGATTTCGGTCAATAAAGAGTTCAGGACATCCCTCTTTTCTTTTACAAAAGGGACACGATAATACCGAATTGATTGATTGATTGAATCTTCAAATGAAAAGTCTTTTTTGTTCCCTTCTTGTTTCATAAAATCAGGATGCCTGAACATGATGTCTCTTTTATTAACAATCGACCTTAAGTACAAACGCTAAAAAAAAAACCCTACCCGGGGTTAAAAAAAAACCAGCAATAGGGCTTTCCTTTTGGTGAAAAATATCCTATAGAATTCTAATTATTAAAGCAAAAGTAAAGGTCTTCATTCAAAACGAAGGGAAAGAAAAAACTGGGGAGAAAAGGGCAAATCGTTATAGGTAAATTGAAATAAGCCGCTTGAATTGCCGGAAGGCACTGAATAAAATTCCCGGTCGATTTCATTTTTCCGGTCGAGGAGGTTCATAAGCGACACTCCGGTTTCGACCCGAAAGGTTTTCCACTGAAACTGTTTCATCAGCATAAAATCCAACCGGGAGAAGGGGGCAGTACGACCCAGGACCCATTCGCCGGAATGTGAATCGGGCAATAAAAACGGCGCGCCGGTTGCATAAATCCAGTTCAGTGAAACAACCCATCCTTTGTAGGCAGCTGCTTCGGAAATTTTCACCTGGTGGGTGCGGTCGTTAAACGAGGGGAAAAAGCGGCCCGATTGGATGGAATAGATGGCCTCTTTTCCTTCGGACAGAGAGTAGGCAACAGAATGGGAAAAGAGCGAATGGCGGTATTGAAGGAACAGGTCTAAACCCCGGTTGATTCCCTTGTTCTTTATGAGTTGGTAAACTGCCCCCTGTGTTTCGGGCAACAGGATCTGGTGCATCAGAACAGGCCGGTCCTCAAAGGTTTTTTGGTAAGCCTCCAGGTTGGCCAGGAATCCTCCGTTTTCATAACTCAATCCTGCAATGTGATGGATAGCTGAAGTGAAAAAGGTTCCGTTATCGGGTAAATACCATACCGGGTGGCGGCGGAAATCGGAATCGAAACGGGATGTCCGGGTCAATTCCTGCAAGTAGCGTCCAAACAGATAGTACAATTTTGTTTTCTTCAGGGGGTAGAGTTCGACACTGGCCCGGGGGAGTATTTGAAAATCCTGGACGGTAAAATCGTAGGCTCCTTTCAATCCCCCTTTCACGCGCAGCCACGAAAAAACATCGAATCGGGTCTGATAATAAAATTGAGCGAGGTGATTGGCTGCCCGATGCTGCAAAACCGGTTCTGAATCTCCTTCAGGGCCGTATAAACCATAATTCAGGCCGATGAACTGATAACCGGCCCCAAACTGATGATGAAACCGCTTGTCCGGAATTTCCGCTTTCCATAATATCTGGATTTCGGAAAAATGTTCCCGGTCGTTTTCTTCCTTCCGGAACGATGCTCCCTGGGCAGTATCCTCCGAAGCAAACACGTTTTGTGCATCCCGGGAAAGGTCGAGATAATGAACCAATAATTGATTGTTTCCTCTTTTCAAAAAGGGAAAGGTCCATTTCACTCCGGCTCCGTACTGTGTATGTTCATTCCCCGCGGTTCCGTCAATCCGGCCGGGTGCATACAGAACGTACGAACGTTCTTCCTGTTGTTCGTTCCCCAAAAAGGTTGCCACAATCTCCTGACCGGGAGCAGGTCGATAGGAAGCTTTCACGCGTACATCGAAATAACGGGCACCCGATGCACGAATATAGCCGGAAGCTTCCTCCTGGGAAAAGGAATACGGATCGACCTGTACTTTTTGGGCAAGGTTCCGGAAAAGAAAGTTGGGCCAATATTCGGTGAACGATTTTCGCAATACCGCTGTAAAAGATATTTTCTGGCCGGCCGGCACCGACAGCGATAAACCGGCATCGAGCAAATTGGCGTGAAAACCCCATACCGGCTTTCGGCTCTTTCCCGAATTGAGCGACAAAAGGGTTGTACCGGCTATACCCCCCTGCTGGTCGGCTCCATAACCTCCCCGTGAAACGTAGGACTGTTGTTGGTTCGACGCTTCGAAAACCGACTGGGCTCCAAAAAGCTGAAAGGGCTCATATACAGGAATATCATCGAGATACACCCGATTTTCTGATGGATTGGCGCTCCGAATGAGCCAGCCTCTTTGTCGTGGATTGGATAAACTGGAGATTCCCGGTAAGAGGGCAAACATATTTTTGGGATCACCCGAACCCAGCGAAGGAAGCAGGGTTGTGGCATCGCCGTTGAAGGCAAAAAAATCGGGCTGGTCGAGAAAATCGACCTGAAACTTGATTTTTTGGGGATTCGATTTGTGCAAAGTCGAGAGCGTGAGGGGTTCAATTCCGATGTCGATATACATCGATTCACCCAGTATTACCAGGGTATCGAGCGAGTGATAACCCAAATGGTCAATTTGGACCGGTATTTTTCCAATTCCCACATATTCGGATGAAAAGAATCCCTGCTCATCGGTCAACACCGATTTGCCTCCGGGAACAACAACCCGGCAAAAGGCAATTTTCTCGCCGGAAAATGCATTGCGAACAGATCCGGTAAAATAATAAAGCCGCGATTTTTTATAGGTAGTTTGCTCCTTCTTTTTTTCAATAATTGGCTGGGGGCTAAGCTGAACCCTGGGAATCTCACGTCGGGGAATCGGTTTCATCCGTTCGGCCTTAAATAAAACCCAGGTTCCTCCTATAGATTTGAATCCCATGGGATAGTGTTCGGAAAGATATTTCAGGAAGCTTTGTACTTCCATATTGGTCACCGAAAAACTCGCGATAATTCCCGAGAAATAATCGTTATCGAAGGCAAAACGGAGACGGTCGGTTGTTGCCAGTTGGTTGAAGACAAGGCTTAAGGGTTGCTTTTTCACCGTAAGGGTAATTGTTTTCTGTTGGGCAAAACCGTACCCTGCGGTAAGCAACAGAAAAAAAAGCAACAGAATCGAACGTTTTACCCGATTAATTTGCATGAAAGGTGATCTGTTTGTTCTCCTCATTAATGGTATAGTCCATTCGCATGGCGGTGGAAACGACCATTAAACATTCCTGGAGATCATTCAGTTCAAGACGGCCGGAAAAATTTCGCCGGAGCAGCGATGCATCCGGATGTATGGAGTAACCAAAGCGGTATCCAATTCGATCAAACACCTCCTGAAGGGTAACTGAATTCCAGTAAAAAATTCCATCGAGCCGTTCGTTCACCTCGCTGGCTGAAACTGCATAGGGTTTGCTAACGCTGCCCCGGTACATTTTAATTCCCGTATTTTTCCCCAGCCGGTATTCCGATCCATTGAGGGAAACCTCCACAAGACCGTCAATACAGTCGACCTGAATCATATCGGCTGTATAGGCCGAAACATAAAATTCGGTCCCTTTTACTTTAACGGTTCCACCCGAGAAATTGACAAGAAATTTCCCTCCTTTTTCCACATCAAACAAGGCATCCCCATCGAGTACAATGTTTCGTTCGCCGGTAAACTTGTTTACATGGTATTTCAGATTCGAATTTGAATTGAGCCAAACCTGGCTTCCATCTGGCAATTCAACGGTTTCGACCCGAGCGATGCCGGCCGAAATTTCGGGAGAATATTTTCCCGTGGAAAACATCCCGAGATACAGAATGGCAAAAAACACAGCAGCTGCCGATGCAAAACCGACAAAACCGTTTAAACGGGCAACCCGGGTTTTCACCCGGTAATCATTCCGCTGAATTTTGTGTTCCAGCATTTCCCATGCCTGATCGCGGGTCTGCAGCGAAGGAACTGCGTATCCCTGCAGGGTTTGTTCAACCTTGTTCATTGCAGAATGCATACGTTTCACATTTTATAGTCAAATTTCTCACGCAACAATTTCAGGGCCTTACTCATTTGTTTTTCCACGGCTTTAATACTCACGCCAAAATGATCGGCAATTTCCTGATATTTCATATCGTCGATCCGGTTGAGCAAAAAAATGGTGCGGCATTGTTCGGGCAGGGCCGACAGGGCTTTTTGCAGGCGCCAGTCGAATTCTTTCATTTCCAAAAGATATTCGGGCGATTCGTTTTCGGAGCGCTGAACGTTTGTGTTGACAAACTTTAAATCGAGTTTTTTCCGTTTCCGTGTGTTCAGAAACAGGTTTCGGGCAATTTTGAACAAAAGGGGTTTCAGGGTTTCGTCGTTGATTTTGTCCTTTAATTGCCATGTTTTCATGAAGACATCCTGAGTCAGATCCTCGGCCAGTTCAATATCTCCCGACAAATAATAAAGATAATTTCGGATGAATTCGTAATATTCATCAAAAGTATTTTTAAACCAATCTGTCCCTTTTACTACTTTCATTGACTCACGATTTAGCCGGAGATGATTCCCAGTGCCTGCACATAAGAAGTACAAATCTACAAAAAAACAGCAAGGATAAAAGCGTTCGGATCAAAATCTGAATTCTGCTGCATGGGTCACTGTACAACCCTTCCGGCAACTGAAACAGCGAAATGCCGGCTCAAGGGGAAATATTTGTTTCATTCGCCCCCTCTGTGTGCAACAAGCTGCCCCCTTCGCAGAGGGGCTTCATTCCGTACTTTTACCGAAGTTTTATAAACCTAATTCTAACGTTAATCCTATGATCTCAAATCTAATGAAACTTCTGCATCAGCGGGATGGTATCCGAACGGGCATTCTGCTGTTTTTTCTTCTGATCATCCATACGTTCGCTTTTGGTCAGGGAATCCAAATTACGGGCATGGTTTCCGACGACTCCGGCCAGCCCCTGCCCGGAGTAAACGTGGTTCTGAAAGGAAGCACCGTAGGTACCACAACCGATTTCAACGGGAACTATATCCTGTCGGTTAAAAAGGAAAGCGATGTACTTGTCTTTTCCTTTATCGGGTACCTCGACCAGTCCGTTACCGTTGGGACACAAAACGTCATCAACGTGGTCCTCAAAGAAGATATACTTCAATTAAACGAAGTTGTTGCCATTGGCTATGGCATCCAAAAGAAAAGCGATGTAACCGGATCGGTTTCTTCCATCAAGGCCGAAAGCATTAAAGACATGCCAACAACCCGAATCGACGAAGCCATCCAGGGAAAAGCCGCGGGTGTTATGGTACTCCAAAACTCGGGGCAGCCGGGCGCTGCGCCTGTCATCCGGGTTCGCGGCCTGGCAACCATTAATGGTGGCACTCCGCTGGTGATCATCGACGGAGTTAGTGGCGGATCGCTGGGCGATCTGAACCCCGCCGATATCGAATCGATCGAAATATTGAAAGATGCCGCCTCGCAAAGTATATACGGGGCTGCCGGCGGTAACGGTGTGATCCTCGTTACCACCAAACGCGGGAAAACCGAAAAACTGAGCGTTACCTTCGATGCTTATGCAGGGATCCAGAAACCCTGGGCTGTCAATGTCGACGTTTGCGATGCCCAGCAATACGCCGAATTATACAATATTTACCAGGGAACCCTGGGAAAAGAACCCCATTTCCCCTACGACGAAGCTACGGGCCAGTATCTGAATAAAAACGACAATACACCTCTGCAAAACACCGACTGGACCAACGAAATTTTCCGAAATGCGTTGATGCACAACTATAATCTTTCACTGTCGGGCGGAGGCAAGGTATCGACCTTCTTTTTCAGCGCGGGTTATACCGGTCAGCAGGGAACCATCCATAAAACCTACAACGACAAAATCAACATCCGCTTAAATTCGGACCACAAGATTACCCAATGGCTCAAGATTGGCGAAAATTTCAGTTTCACCAACAATGTGCGCTCGGGTATGTTCGAACGCAACGAATACGGCTCCCCCCTGGCCACGGCCATCCAGATGCTCCCATTTGTTCCGGTGTATACCAGCGATGGCTCGGGGAACTTTGCCTTTAAGGAATCGGGACTGTCGTCGAACATCAAAAATCCCATGGCGGTTATCGAGTACGACAACAACATCAATAAAGGAAATTCCCTGTTTGGAAATGCTTACCTCCGGGCCGACATAATCCGGGGTCTTTCGTTCGAAACCCGGCTGGGGTTGAATTATTACGACAGCAACTACCAGTCGTATACCCCCATCCACACCATTGGCGAAGCCGACGATGCCAATGCCTCGCAAAGCGCCACCCTGGCCGATTACACCCGGAACAACAGTTATGGCTACGGATGGCAATGGCAGAATTTTGTGACCTATAACTTCTCGATCGAAAAAAGCAATTTCTCCATTCTGGCGGGTTTTGAATCCGGGCGGTCTTACTACGACTTCCTGAACACGTCCCGCAGTTATTCGTCCGACGAAGAAATTCTGGCAACAATCGATTCGAACTGGAAAGCCTTCAGCGACACCACCGGCTTTCTGAAGAATTCGGGCAAACCCACCGAGTCGAGCGGCTTTGCCTATTTTGGTCGTATCACCTACGATTACAACAACCTGCTGCTGATCCAGGCCAACTTCCGCCGCGACTATTCCTCGAAATTCGGCCCCAACAACCGGGCGGGTAATTTCCCATCCATTTCAGCCGGTTTGAAAATCACCGAATTTGACTTCATGAAATCGATCGGCTTCCTCGGCCTGGCCAAACTCAGGGTAGGTTACGGATCGACCGGGAACAGCGACATCCAGCCGCATCTGTATATCAATTCATTTGGCGAACTGCCGATATTTGGATACTCATTTGACGGAATTAAT
>Ga0116164_10002988_pt1 | contig 11790 bp, 7 predicted proteins | sample AD_UKC109_MetaG_FD_89888 | JGI IMG/M metagenome (GOLD analysis project Ga0116164, IMG submission 89888) | Active sludge microbial communities of municipal wastewater-treating anaerobic digesters from Hong Kong - AD_UKC109_MetaG | ecosystem: Engineered > Bioreactor > Anaerobic > Digestate... | reverse complement strand
GAATATTTTTGCGTACCGGTCGCGCCCGAGCGCGTAAAGAAGGCGATTTTTCCGAGCATTCCGCTTTCTTCAAGCGCCTCGTAATTGAGCTTTGCCCAGAGCGTCGGCCATTCGTTATGCGCGCCGACGGCGTCTTGCCCGGAATGCACCAAGCAGTCCGTCGGCAGGTATTCCCCAAAATCGACCATCCATCCTTTCAGTCCGAGCGAGATCATATTGTCTTTGATGACCCGCTTCAGCCAAGTACAGGCGGCGGGATTGGTCAAGTCGACAAAGCCGCAGTCGAACTCGCCGAAATCGGCGAGATAATCCGTCCCGTCCTTCCGCTTTACGAAGAAGTCCTGTTTTTGCGCTTCATCAAACAATATGCCGCCCTCGACGAGGTACGGATTGATATAGCCCATCCACCGGACGCCGCGCTCTTCGTTTTCCCGGATATCCTCTAACAGCGTCGGGTACAGTTCGCGGTTCCATCTCCAGTCCCACTGCAGCCGCTTGCCAAAGCTTGTGACGCGTTTTCCGACCCAGTCCTGCGTCCAGACGGCGGCTACCGCCGTGTCCGCCGCAAGCATGCGGTCCAGTTTTTTGCGGCAAGTGTCCGAGCCGCCCTGCATGCCGAGGATCACGCCGCTCGTCATCCATTCCGGCAGCGGCGGCTGTCTGCCGACGAGCGCGGTCAGGTCGCCAAGAAGCGCCGGATACGTTTCGTCCGCGGAAACGGTGAAGCGGATTTGGTCCTGCCAGACGTGCAGGCAGTGGTGGTCTTCGTGCGAAAGGTCGACCTCGGTATATCCGTAGCCGTGCAGATGGACGTAATAGAGCCGTGAGGAGACGAACGTCGCTTCGGGGTAATAGGTCGTCCAGTAATCTCCGCCGCCGCCGTCGAGCTGGTCGGCAAGGAAGGTCGTCAGCGTGCCTTTATTGCGGCCGACGCCCTGTTCCATCGTGAAGATGGGATAGTTCTTCCCACGGAGGTCAAACGCCGAATACTGCTCGCCAAGGCCGTAAATATGCTCGTTCGCCTCCGCAAAGAGGCTGAGCCAGAGTCGATTATACCGATGGTCGTCGCAACGCCCGCTCGCTTCAAGGCGACCGTTTTCTTCGCGCAGTTCCAGCGTGAAGGCGCACGCGTGGTGATCCTTGAAAAAGCGGACGACCACGCCGTTTCCGGTCTGCTCGGCGGAAAACGCGGCAAACGGCACGCGCTCGACAATCTCGTCCGAAATGTGGAAATTGCCGTGATGCATGGCGATGGTTTCCTTGCCGACGCCGAGGTAGAGCAACGGGTTTTTCAGGCTGTGCCGAAGCAGTTCGCGCCCGGAATAATAGACCGAAAATTCGGTTTGTGTAGCAGTCATCTGTATCATATGCAATCCTCCGTCAATAGATCCCCGCAAGCCGTCCAATCAGGTAGATGGCCGCGGTCATGATGGGGGCGGCGGCAAGCGTCATGACGACGCCCGCTTTCGCCATATCCGCAATGGAAAAATATCCGGTGGAATAAGGGATCACGCTTGTCGGCGTGCTGGTGACGAGAATGAAAGCAATATTGAGCGTCATTGCGGCCGGAATCACGATCCCGAGCGGGGAAAGCCCAAGCTGCGTCGAAAGCGCGATCATGATCGGGATGACGACCGTCGCGGTGACCGTGTTGCTCGAAAGGCCGAGCTTGAGGATGGAGACGATCAGGATGATACTGATGATCTGCACAAGCACGGGGACGGCGTCGATTTTGCCGAGCAGCAGCATGGCGAGCCACTGCGCCGCGCCGCTTTGGTAGACGAGCATACCGAGGGAGATACCGCTGGCGATGAGCAAAATGCCGCTCCAGGAAATATCACTTTCGACGTCCTTCCATCGGATGTCCGTCACGCCGGGTAAAAAGAACAGGCAAGCGCCGACGACCGCGGGAAGCGACGTCGGGATTTTTACGCCAATCAGCGTGCCGAGCGGCTTGCTCACGAGCCAGAGCGTCACGGTGAGCAGAAAGATCACAAGCGTCGAACGCTCGTTGTGCGTCATCTTCGGCATGGCTGAAAACTCCGCCCTGAGCTGTTCGGCGCTGCGGGAGATCGACTTGATCTCCGGCTTGAAAAACGCGAGCAGGACCCACCATGCAGGCAGGATCAGCAGCAGCATGCACGGAACGCCATACAGCATCCAGCCCGTAAAGGTGATCTCAAGGCCCAGCATATCCCGCACAAAGCCGATTGCGAGCGGGTTCGCGCCGCCGCCCGCCGGCGATCCCGCGCCGCCGATCAGCGAACCCCAGGCAACGGCGATGAACAGCGCCTTGCCAAAGCGGCTCGTTCCGCGCTCCAAGTGTTCTTCCTCCGCGATGGAACGCGCAAGAGGCATGAGCATGGCCGCAGCGGCAAGCGTCGTGATCCACATCCCGATGATCGCACCGGCGATCAAAAACCCGAGGATGATAAAACGCGTCTGGTTGCCGGTCAGCCGCAGGATCAACGTCGAGATGCGCCGCCCGAGCCCGCTTTTTGTGATGCAGGCCGAGAGCGCGAGCACGCCGATGAAAAACAGCACCGTATCGTTGCCGAAACCGAGTTTGACCACGCTGCCGAAGCTGTCCGCGCCAAGCAGCGCCAGAAGCACCATGCCGAGCAGCCCGGCGATATGGAAAGGGATCGGCTCCGTAATCCAGAGCAGCAGGCAGAACAGCAGCACGCCGAGCACGACGCGCCCCTGCTGCGTCAGCTCCGCCCCGTTGAGGGTAACGACGTTTTCCGGAAGCGGAAGCAGAACCGCCGCAGCCAGCAGCAAAGCGGCCGCGGCCACCCAGAAAAGCCGCACGGCAAGAGACCGGGTTGCGGAGTTCTTCGCCATGGATCAGTTCCTTTCGGTCAGCAGTGTATTAAGGAGCGTCCCGACCTCGCGCGGACGCCGGGCCACCAGCGCGCCGGCCGACTCGAGCACGCGCGTCTTGTCCTCCACCGAGCCTCTCCCGCCGGTGATGATCGCCCCGGCGTGGCCCATCCGCGTACCCGGCGGCGCCGTCCGGCCGGACAGGAACGCAACAAGCGGTTTCGTAAAGCGCCGGGCTAATATCGCCTCGGCCACCTCTTCCTCCATGGTCCCGCCCAGCTCGCCGATGATCACCACCGCGTCGGTTTCGCCGTCCGCTTCAAACGCGGGCAAAAACTCGGCAAAGCGCGCCGCGGGAACGGGGTCGCCCCCTACGCCGATGAGCGACGAAACGCCGAAGCCGGCGGCGACGACCATCGCGGTCACCTCGTTTGTCAGAGACCCGCTGCGTGTCATGATGCCGATCCGGCCGGGTTTATAGACGCGTTCGATCCAGTACGGAATGCTGCCCATCATGGCTTTGCCCGGCGCGATGACGCCGGACGTATTTCCGCCGACGACGGTCGCGCCGCAGGAAAGCGCCGCCGCACGGATCTTCGCCTGCTCATGCAGCGGGATGCCGTCGGCCAGTGTGACGATCAGACGGATACCGGAATCGAGCGATTCCATGACCGCGTCCATGACGAATTTTGGCGGAACGAACACCATCGCCGCGTCGACGGCGTGCTCGCGCACCGCGTTTCGCACGCTGTGGTAAACCGGCGCGCCGCAGCAAACCTGGCCCTGTTTGTTCGGCGTCACGCCCGCGACCACCTTCGTGCCCATATCCACCATATGCTGCGTCCAGAAGGACCCTTCCTTGCCGGTGATGCCCTGAACGAGCACACGCGTGTTTTGATCGATCAAGATACTCATGCCTGTGCCCTCCCGTTCGCGACGGCAACCGCTTTGCGCACCGCCTCTTCCGTGTCCGAAAGCCGTTTCAGCCCGATGGGCGCGAATATTTCATCCACGCGTTCCTCGCCGGTGCCGCGCAGGCATGCGACAATCGGGCAATCCGGCTTTTGCTCCTGCACGGCCTTCGCGATGCCTTCGGCCATCACGTCCGCACGGGCGATGGTCCCGAACGTAACGATCAGGATCACCTTCGGTTTGTTCGCTAGGCAAAGGCGCATCGCCGTGCCGGCCTTCATATAATTAGGCCCGCCGAACTCGAGGTAGTTGGCCACCGTTCCGCCTTCGTAATTGACCAGGTCGTAAACGGTATTGGCAAGTCCCGCGCCCGCGCACATCAGGCTGATGTCCCCGTCGAACTCGATATACGGGATGCCCTCTTTTGCCGCTTCGTATTCCATGTCGCTCTGATAGTAGCTCCGCCCTTTTTCATAGGCGGTGTGACGAAACATGGAATTGTCGTCGATGCTGAGCTTACCGTCGCCAGCGACCGCTTCGCCCGCTTTCGTCAGAAACAGGGGGTTGATTTCGACGAGCTCGGCGTCCATCGACCGGAACGCCCTGTAAAGCGCGCCGCAGATTCTGGACACCTTTTTCAGGGCGTCGCCGCGCAGGCCGAGCCGGAAAACAAAATCGCTGATCTCAAACGGCTGCAGCCCCCTGTCCAGGTCGATCCATTCCTTCACGATCCTCTCCGGCGTGCTTGCGGCAATCGTCTCGATCTCCACGCCGCCTTCGGCACAGCCCATAAGCAATGCCTTTCCGCTCGGCGCGTCGATGGTGACGGCAAGGTAGAGTTCCTTTTCGATCTCCACCGCCCGCTCAACCAGCACCGCGTGCAGCGACGGCACCTCGGCAAAATACCGCTTTGCGAGCGCGTCCGCTTCGTCGGCCGTGCAGACGAGCTTGACAAGTCCCGCCTTCCCGCGCCCGCCGGACAGCACCTGGCACTTGAGCACGCAGGGCAGGCCGACGGCTTCGACCGCGCTTTTTGCGTCGTCCGCGCGTTCGATCAGCACGGACACAGGAACCGGGACGCCCGCGTTTTTGAAGATTTCCTTCGCTTGGTATTCAAACAGCTTCATGGCGTTTTTCTTCCTTTGCCGGTTTATCAGGCCTTCAGGCTTTTGAGGTACGCACCGAAGACGGCTTCGTCCGTCGGGCGGTGCGGCGCGATCGGGACGGATACCCACGTAACATTAAGAAAATGCTTGTAGGTGATGTTTTCGCTCGTGATGTTGTTGCCCCATGTGCCGCATCCCAGAGTGACCGTGGACGGCATGCCGTTGAAAAACGCTCCGCCGTTTGCCGCGGCCTGCGGCTGGCGCACGATGATGCGGCTGGTCTGCATATGCTCGCCAAGATAGTCGATATAGCTCTGGTTGAAGGTATGGATGCCGCAGCTGTGTCCGCGGCCGGAGTTGTCCGTCAGCCGCTTTAGTATTTCCACGCCCTCGCTGAATTCTCCATATTTCCAGATCGTCAGCACCGGAGAAAGCTTCTCCTCCGCAAAGAGGTCCTCTTCAAGCGGCATTTCGCCTTCCACAAGCAGCATCACGGTCGACGCCGGAACGTCGATGCCCGCCAGTTCGGCAATGGCCTTCGCGCTGCGCGCCACGATGCTCGCATTGATGGCCAGACGTCCCTTTTTGTTTAACTTCCACATGGTATCTTTCAGTTTTTGGCGTTCTTCGCCGGCGACGCGGTAGCCACCCTCGGCGATCAGCGCACGCAGCATTTCATCATATACGCCTTTCTGCACGACGATGGAATTCTCCGACGAGCAGGACGTTGCATTGTCAAAGGTTTTGCTGGTCTTGATCTTTTTTGCGGCGTCCGCGATGTCCGCGTCTTCTGCGACGATCTGGCAGGAGTTACCGGGGCCGACGCCATAAGCCGGCTTCCCGCTCGAATAAGCGGCCTTCACCATCGGGCCGCCGCCGGTCGCCACGACAAGGTCCACCTGCCGCATCAGTTCGCCCGTCAGCTCGATGCTCGGTTCTTCGATTACCTGAATCAAATCCGCCGGCGCGCCGGCTTTTTCGAGGCCGTTCCGCATAAAGTCAACGGCGAGCTTCGTGCTCTTCTTCGCATGAGGATGCGGCGCAAAGATGACCGCATTTCTCCCTTTCAGGATGGAAACGGCGTTGCTCGACGGCGTCGCCGTCGGGTTTGTAACGGGCGTCAGCGCGCCGATCACGCCGACGGGTTTCGCATATTTCTTTATACCGCGCGCCGCGTCCTCCTCAATCAGTCCGACCGATTTGGCCTTTTGCACGTCGTCGATCACACCGAGCACCTTGTTTTTGTGCTTTTGAATTTTATCGGCGACCGTTCCCATGCCGGTTTCGGAAACGGCAAGCTCGGCAAGCTGCGCGATGTTTTCATCGCAGTATACCTCCCATGCAACGGCGGTGCACACGCGGTCGATCTGCTCTTGCGTATAGTCGGCGACCTTTGCCTGTGCGGTTCTTGCTTTTGCGATCAATTGCGCAATGATATCCGAATTTTCCATTTTGTTGGTCCTCCATAAATACAGATACGATAGATGGGAGCAGAGTTCTTCTTCTGCAGCAGGAACAGTATATCATTAATTAATAGACTAAATCAATTGATTTTTTCACTTTTGTCTGCTAAACTTATATTCATTAACACAGGCACCGGCACCTGTGCCACAAGGAGCCTTCCATGAACCATCGCGGGGACAATATGAGCACCGTCAAGCGCTACAATCGCAGCGTTATTTTAAATCTTCTGCACGAGCGCGGCGGCATGAGCCGAAAGCGAATGGCCGAAGAAATGTCGCTTACCCCGGCGGCTATCACGATGATCGTCTCCGAAATGATCGGGGAAGGGCTGCTTTACGAAGGCGACACCCTTGAGTCCAACGGTTCCGCCGGACGCAAGGAAATCATGGTGAATATCAACTTCAAACGCTATGTTTCTCTTGGGGTTTCCATCAATCTTCAGGAAGTCCTGCTTTCCGCAACGACGCTGGACGGCGTGCTGATTTTTTCGGAAGCGGTTTCCTGCGAAGCGAGCCTGCCCGCGGCGCGCTTATTGGAGATCGTGTCCGACCGTCTGCCGAAACTGATGGCGCAGTATCAGATCGCGCAGGAGAGCGTCGTCGGCCTCGGCGTCGCCGTGCGTGGCATCGTCGACGAAAAGAAGCAAAAGAGCGTCAATTCCTTCGGTGCGCTGGCGGAGGCAAACGTCCCGCTCGCCGCGCTGATTTCCGAAAAGACAGGCTTTCACACGACGATGGACAACAACGTGCGCGGTATGTTTCGCGCGCATATGTTTTTTTCCGACGAACCGGTCTCCAGCATCTTTTTCATCCGCTGCGAAAAGGGCATCGGCGGTGCGATTTCCGCGGACCACCGCATCCTTGCCGGCAGCAGCGGCAAGTGCTCGGAATTTGGCCACATACCGATCGTCGAAAACGGCGGCAAGCCCTGCCATTGCGGCAAAACGGGCTGCCTCGAAACCATCGCCTCCCCGATGGCGATCTGCGACGACGTGCGCAGCATCTATTCGGCGGAGACGACGCCGCGCCTGTATGCACTCACCGGCGGGCATCAAAACCGGGTGACGCTCCCGCTGATCATGGACGCCGCGGCCGCGGGAGACCTTGCGGCGGACGCCATCGTGCAAAACGCCGCGTCCAAGCTATCCAGCGCGATCAAGGCCGTGGTTTACACGCTCGACCCCGTGCAGGTCGTGCTCTACGGCAGCATCTTTGAACTGCCGTATTATTACGACAGCCTGCAGGTGCATCTGCGCGCGGGTTTCGACCGGAATCTCGGCTATGCGCAGAAGAGCCGCTTCAACCTGCAGCTTGAGGATAAAGCGGCCTGCATCCTGGCGATCGACGCGTTCTATAAAAACGGCGGATATTTTACATACGACAAGTAGCGAATCTGTTTTCTATCGTTCAGCCCGGCCGGCGGAGGCGAACAGCTCCGCAAACGGACTTTCCGCGCGGTAAAACACCGGCGGCGAACCAAGCGGAGCGGAAACCGTGTGTTCGCCCGCGGAAAACGGGCGTTCGCTCCAAAAATGAATCCATGTGCCTTCGGGCAGCCACACCGTGCGCCGTTCGGCGCCTTTTTGATAGACCGGGCAAACATAAAGGTCGCCCCCGAGAAAGTAGCTCTGCGGATCGGCGTGTTTCGAAAAATCGTTAGCGTCGTAAAAATCCGGTCGAACGGCAGGGACGCCTTCGCGCGCTTCTTGTATCACGCGCTGCAAATACGGCGCGAGCGCGCGGTGCACGCGGGAGAGCCGCACGGTATGCCGCACGACGGTTTCGTCATACGGCTGTGCATTCGCTTCCGGGCGGATGCTCTCATGCGAGCGCATCAAAGGCGAAAACGCGCCGACCTCCATGCTGCGGATCAGCAGCTCCGCGTCGCGCGCGATTTTGCCGATCGAAAAGAATCCGCCGATATCCGCATGGGACAGCGTGACGCCGGAAAAGCCCAGCGAGAACGCCGCCGGGAGGACGGTCGGGATGCCGTAATCCACCGTCCAGTCCGTGTGCTGGTCGCCGTTCCACATGATCGGCGCATACTGCTGCGCGCCGTTGTACGCGGAGCGCGTAAAGAAAAACAGCTCGTTGTGCCGCGGATGCGCTTCGATCGCCTCGCGGTTGAGCTTTGCCCAGAGCACCGGCCAGCGATTGTGACAGTCCGCCGGGTCGCCGTCGTGGAGCACGCAGTCCATCGGCAGATATTCGCCGAAATCCGCCATGTACCCGTCCACGCCCAGATCGAGCATGTTCTCCTGTATCAGCTTTTTCTGAAAGAACGCCGCCGCGTCAGGATTCGTCAGATCGATTTGACCCGCCTCGAACGTCGTGGACTTGACATGCGAAATCTGGCCGTCCTGCGTGCGGACCAGATAGCCGCGCGTTTTGCATTCCTCATAAAGCGGCCCGCCGCGAACAAGATACGGGTTGATATACGCTAAAAAACGGATTCCGCGCGCATGGAGCCTCTGTATGTTTCCCGAAAACGACGGATACAGTCCGGCGTCCGCCTCCCAGTTCCAGTAGACCTGTTTGCCCATTGCGGTGATCTTTTCGCCGGACCAGTCCTGACACCACACGGCGGAAATCGCCGCACCCGCATCCTGCAGGCGAAACGCCGTCTCCGTCACGCGGTCGAAGCCGCCCTGCACCCCGAGGATCATGCCCGCATTGCACCAGTCGGGCAGATATTGTTTGTTCGGGATATCCTTTGCCAGCGCGCGGCCGATCCCGGAAAAGCTGTCCGCCTGAACGATCGTCATGGAGCGCGGGCAGGACGCATAATAAAACCGGGAGACATTTGCGGACGAAAAGTCCTGCTCGCCGTAGCCGTCCGTATCAAAGCGCACGGCGAGGTGGGAGCTGAAAACAAACGTCGACATCGGCGCATACGAGCCGATCTTTTTATGGGGTTTCGGTCTGTAAAGGCACCTTGGAACAAGCAGCTTCTGCACGACGGCGGATGCCTTGATGTGTTCGGACACGAAATTCGTTACGCGCTCACCCTTCAGGTTCAGCTGCCGGAATTGCTCCCCGCCGCCGAAAACGGCTTCGTCCGCCAACGAAGGAAACGCAAACGAAAACCCGCATGGCGTTCCTTCCGTCTGCGTAAAGCGAAGCTTCAGCGTCCGGTCGGTTTGCTCCAGCTCCGCCTTTATGGCAATGCCATCGCCGGAAAACGTCAGATACGGCGAGCCGGACGCGCGATGCAGGCGGGCGGTTTGCAGGGGCGTTTGGCGGACTTTTTTGCGGCGCACGGTAAACGCGCCATGGCTGCTTTTATAGCAGAGCGTCTCCGTTACGGCGCTTGCAAACGGACGACCGGGCGTATGCAGCAAAACGGTCCGTCCCCCGACGATCAACGAGATCGTATCGCCTGATTGTAAAACTTCCACGGAAAGCGTCCTCCAATTGTAAGGTATTCTTGATATTGTTGCATTTTTCGATAAAACGGATTGCACGCGTTGCCGAATTGCGGTATAATACGCCGAACGAATAATTAAATTCGTTAACCAAATCTATTATAACAACCCTTTTTCGAATTGCAACCTTAGTCAGCCAATCGCGCTGCGCCGGCGACGACCGATCGCCCGGAAGAATTCTATTACGCTTATCAATCGAACGACTTTATCAACTATCACAATCGGCTGAGGAGGGACGGCATATGGAACAAGCCCGGTCGTACATTTCGCGCACGAGCGGCATCCGGTTTCGGGACAAAATAGGATATGCGCTTGGCGACGCAGGCAATCTGTTTGTGTTTTCCCTTGTGACGACGCTTTTGCAGGTATACTACACGGACATCCTGCATATCGCGCCGAGCCTTATCATGGTCCTGTTCACCGCGGCGCGCGTATGGGACGCGATCAACGATCCGATCTGGGGACGCATCGTCGACACGCGCCCCGTGGGCAAACAGGGGCGATACCGGCCGTGGATGGTCCGCCTCGCGTTGCCGCTTGCCGTTTCCGCGGTCCTGATGTTTATCAAAATACCCGGCCTTTCGTCGGGCGGTTATTTTGCGTATGCCTGCGTAACGTACGTCCTCTTCGGCATGCTCTACACGGGCACGAACATCCCGTATGGCTCCATGGCGTCGGTCATCACGACCAGCGAAAAAGAGCGCGGCGTGCTCTCGGTGTTTCGGTCGGTCGGATCGATGTTCGGCAATATCCCGTCCATCCTGATCGCCAGCCTGTGCTATATCACGATAACGGCGGCGGACGGCACCACCGTAAAAGAGCTCGATTACAATATGCTCCTGATCGGCGTCTGCATCACCGCCGCGCTTTGCCTTGTCGCGTATATCCTCTGCTACCGGCTTTCGAAGGAGCGCGTGCCCGCTCCGCCCGTTGCGGCAAAGGAAATGGGCGAGACTTGGCGCGTTATCAAGAGCCTGTTCCGTTCCCGCTCGTTCGTTTCCCTGTGCGTCGCGTCCATGATGCTGCTCGCCGCGCAGATGTTTACGCAGAGCTATTACGTATACCTGTTCAAGAATTACTTCCAGACGCCCGGGCTCTATTCGCTGGTTCTCGTGGGACAGTATCTGCCGGTCGCCGGGCTGATGTTCGTTACGGGCAGGCTGACGGCAAAAATCGGGCGCAAGGAGCTCTGCGCGCTCGGCATGCTCCTCTCAGGCGCGGTCAACCTCGTGCTGTACGTTCTGCACACAACGAACCCGTATGTGTTCCTTGTCGCATGCTTCCTTTCCGGCATCGGCAGCACCTTCTTCTTCCTCCAGGTCTGGGCACTGGCTACGGACGTGATCGACGAGCATGAGATCCGCAGCGGCAGGCGCGAGGACGCGACAGCCTATGCGTTTTACTCCTTTACTAGAAAGCTCGGCCAGACCGTCGCAGGCATCCTGGCGAACGCCGCGCTGATCTGGATCGGTTACAACGAGCTTTCCGGCGTACAGACGGCGGCGACAAGCAACGACATGTACGGGCTTGCCGTCCTGATCCCGGCGATTTTATATCTTTTGATGTTTGTTTCCCTGTGGTTCTGGTATCCGCTGGATAAAAAACGGATGGCGCTGCTTCAGGATGAAAAGGAAGCCCGCCTGAAGGCCTATTTCTCCGAAAACGACGCCGAATAACAGCCATACAAACCGCGTGTCTTCATAATTGCTGAATCGCCGCCGGGTTCGAATCGAATCCCGGCGGCTCGTCTTTCTGCGGGCCCGGCGCCGTAAAACACGGCCCTGTTGACAGCGCCGCCGGAATTTTGTACACTGCAAGTGAAATCTCTCGATGGAGGAACACCGATGATTCGCTGACTCTTTTTGGTATCCGTAAACATTCGCCGGGCGCATTTGCGCCTTGGCTCAACGTTGCGGCGCCAGGGGAGCGAATCCTAGCGTGTTCTTTTTGTTTCGCTTTTTTGGCGTTGCTGTTCTAGGGTGTGTTTCTAAAGTCTAAAAGATGCAGGTTTGCTGAATCGGCTTGCAGATTGAGGCAAAAAACGCAGACGCAGTGGTGCTG
>Ga0116164_10002977_pt1 | contig 11815 bp, 12 predicted proteins | sample AD_UKC109_MetaG_FD_89888 | JGI IMG/M metagenome (GOLD analysis project Ga0116164, IMG submission 89888) | Active sludge microbial communities of municipal wastewater-treating anaerobic digesters from Hong Kong - AD_UKC109_MetaG | ecosystem: Engineered > Bioreactor > Anaerobic > Digestate... | reverse complement strand
GATTTATATCCAAGCGCATCCGCTGTGCGAGCAGTGCATGAGCGAAGGCAGGCTGACGCCCGCCGAGGAAGTGCATCACATTCTGCCGCTGGCAAGCGGCGGTACGAACGACGAGGGCAACCTCATGGCGCTTTGTAAGAGCTGCCATTCTAGGATTACGATTGGCACCTCAAATCGTTCAACGCGCTTATGATGGCGATAAACATTGTGGCTTTATTTCACGATTTCAACTAAGGCACGGACGGACTTGATCACATCATTCCAAGAAACTTTTGAGGCATATTGATACTTGCGTTGATAACTTTTCCAAAGCGCGACCAGAGAAGAGCTTTCGGCAATCTCCTGTAGAATCAGATCCATATTAGGCAAAAGGACCAGAGAACCTCGCTTATTGCATGTTCCTATGAACGCTTTTTTAAGTGTGGTGTTATCGATGCACTGCGTCGGTATATTGATGAGAACATGGATATCGTAAAAGTCACGCATACGAGTATTGGCAGTGCTCCTGGAAAGTAGGGTTTCGAGTTTCTCGGACAAAATGGTTTCCAAGTTATACGCCAGTACTGGTATAGTACGGTCTTCAAATGAGAGACGGAAGGCAAATGGAATCTCGCGAGGTGTGATTACATCGTTAGCGGAAAAATCGATTTTCAGGGGTGTATGCATGTTTTCAAGAATCGCGTCAAGCATAAGACGTATGCCGGGGTAATCCGCGCCTTCCATAATTTGAGACACGCTTTGGATTTCGAATGTCATGCCATCTTCGAGTTGAACTGCAATGATATCATCGACGATTGTTCGCACAGTTGTTACATTCAATGGCAGCTTTTTCAACGTAGTGTCTACATCCATGGTAGAGCGGTTATCCAAACCAACCATGGCTGCGATCAGAGTTCCGCCCTTTAGAATCAAGTTGCTACGATATTGTGAGAGTGAGAGCCGTTCAAGAAACCGCTCTGTCACATAGTTGCGGATGATGATTTGGGCTTTCACACTGTCACCCTTGGCGATATTACGCACAAGTGCCTTGAGCTGTCTTGATGTGTGGATCATTACAGTAGTGCCTCCAAATACTGTTGAACTTGCTTTTCAACGGAGAATGCACGCGCATATCGCAATAATTGTGGAATGTTCTTCTCTTTTAAGCGAACGTACTCTTTGATTGCTGCTTGCAAATCCTGAATCTCGATGCGATTTCGACTTCGGAACAGGTCACAAATTGTCCGCTCGGCATTGTATGTCCTCACAGAATGGCCAGATGGTGAATTCGTCTCGATGATGCCTTCGCTGAAAAGTTCCTTCTTTACCTTGTAAACCTTCACTCCTTGCTGCGACAACCCAACAGAATTTGTCCCAGCTTTGACAGTAACGGAAAAGGGATCGGGTTCGCGATCGGCAAGGTGCAGAAGGAAGAGAGCTGTCTCGTGAGAAAACACAGCTTCCGGATAACGCACCTGGATTACAAACAATCCGTCTGTCCAAGAGTCCTGCGACATATATAAACCATGAGCAACACGCTCGAGATTGTTATGCCGTACAAAATCGCCGAGTACGGTTCTTGATACACCTTCCGCCACGGCATCAGATGTTTTCAAAAATCCTTTGTTTTCTTTTAACAATGTAGTCAGTTTGTCAGCGGACTTCATGACGATTCCTCACTTTCACGCCCTAATCATAATCGATTAGGGCGTGAAAGTAAAGTTCCCTATGAGTTTTTTTGCATTATTCAACTTATGAACAGCAAACATTCAACGAATTAAAACAATAAGTTGAGTGTAGCCATGACCTTGGGGGTGTACTTATCTCTACCACAATTCAATTTGGTCAACGCGGTCGGGTCACGTACAAACTTTTGCGAAAGTTTCAGGGGGAATAGCCCCGTAAGTTTTTCCAGGGAGGAATAAACATGGGACGAAGAGGCCCGGCGCCCGGACGGGGTGGCAGACCGCCGAAACCGCTGGCAGAAAAGGTGCTCGAGGGGAATCCCGGCAAGCGTAAGCTTACCGTAGTGGAGTTCCCGCATTCTGCAGAATTGAAAGGTATTGAAATGCCGGTGCCGCGCGAATTCTTGTCTGCGCGTCAGAAGGATGGACGCACGCTCGAAGCGGCGGAGATTTTTGCTGTCACCTGGGCTTGGCTTGACCAGCGAGGGTGCGCGAAGATCGTTTCACCGCAGGTGCTCGAACGGTACGCCATGAGCGCGGCGCGTTGGATCCAATGTGAAACTGCAATTACGGAATATGGGTTTTTGGCAAAGCATCCGACGACGGGAAGCGCGATCCAGTCTCCATATGTGGCTATGAGCCAGAACTACATGGCGCAGACGAATCGGCTCTGGTATGAAATCTTCCAGATCGTAAAGGAAAACTGCACCGCCGACTATACGGGTGCTAATCCGCAGGACGACGTCATGGAACGCTTACTGACCGCGCGCAAGGGAAAATGAGTATGGACGATGTGCAGGAATTTATCCAGTCGCTCCGATACCACCGACTGACAAGCCAACAGCGAAAGACTCTGCGCGGACAGGCGCTCGCGGGAAACCTAACAGCGGCACAGACCGGACTTCGAAAAATCGTGTCGAAAGGATCACAGTATGGTCATTCAAACGCTGCCGGTCGGTAAGCTCGTTCCGGCGGATTACAATCCGCGCAAAGACCTGAAGCCCGGCGATCCGGAATATGAAAAGCTGAAGCGTTCGCTCACGGAGTTTGGGTACGTGGAGCGCCAACAATGAAAATTCACTATGCTTGCGAAACGTGTGGCAAGAAAAGTTGTAGGAGCTATGCAGCACAAAGGGTACCCTCTCATTTTTTCTGTTCCGTTGAATGCCAGCGTTTATGGCAGAAAACACGCGAAGATATCGTAGAAAAGAATAAAAACCCTGATTTCAGAAAAAAGGTTAGCGCCGGACTGAAATTGCGGAAACAACGGCTCGGGGATGAATATCATTCCGCGGCAAGCAAAAAGAAAATAGGTGAAGCAACGTTGCTTCATTGGGAACAATACGATGACGACAAGCGCAGACGAATGATTCAAGTTTTGCAAAACAATGCGATTCAAAAGCGCACGTACGGCCCATACGACCATGAATGGCATCAGTTGAGTGCCTCTATTAGGCAAGGCCAAGTCTGCCATCGTTGTGGTATAGAAACCCACTTGTGTGTACATCATATTATTCCGACCAGCGTTAATGGCACGAGGGAGCAACGGAATTTAGTTACCCTTTGCTCATCATGCCATCGAATCGTTGAGCACGAAAGCAAAAAAGTACAAGAACTGACTATGGACTGGGAGATCACGCAGCTTTTAATACGAGAAAGGTTGATGTGCATTGTATGAACATACAGAGACTGAGGTTATCGGAACTAAACCCTGCCGCATACAACCCTCGTAAAATTCTAAAGCCCGGGGATGCGGAATTTGAAAAACTGAAAGCTTCCATTGAAAATTTCGGTTATGTCGAACTTATCGTGGTGAACGCAAAAAACAAGAACACGGTAATTTCCGGACATCAGCGGCTTAGTGTGCTTCAACATATGGGTCAGACCGAAGCTGAATGTGTTGTGGTTGAGTTAAGCGTTGAAAAGGAAAAAGCGCTAAACATCGCGATGAATAAAGTCAGCGGCGAATGGGATAAAGAGAAGCTATCGCTTCTGATCTCCGATCTGCAGCTTGCGGACTTCGACGTATCTCTTACTGGTTTTGACGCAACGGAGATTGATGCACTGTTCAAAGATGCTCAGCGCAAAGGCGTGCATGACGACGATTTCGACGTGGATGCTGTGCTAAAAGAGCCGGCGATGTCGAAGCCGGGCGATCTTTGGCTGCTCGGTATGCATAGGCTTGTCTGCGGCGACAGCACGAAGCGCGATGTGTTCGATCTTCTCATGGACGGTAGCCAGGCAAACCTCGTGGTAACCGATCCCCCTTACAACGTCAACTACGAAGGCAGCGCGGGTAAGATCAAGAACGACAACATGACCGACAGCGCATTCTACGATTTCCTGTTTGCTTCTTTTCGGAACATGGAAGCCAGCATGGCGAATGACGCGTCAATCTATGTGTTCCATGCGGACACGGAGGGCTTGAACTTTCGCAGGGCGTTTTCGGATGCCGGGTTCTATCTCTCGGGAACTTGCATCTGGAAGAAACAGTCGCTGGTGCTAGGGCGAAGCCCGTACCAGTGGCGGCATGAACCTGTTTTGTTCGGTTGGAAGAAGAAAGGCCGGCACGAATGGTACGCCGATCGGAAGCAGACGACAATCTGGGAGTTTGATAAGCCCAAACAGAACGCCGACCATCCGACCATGAAGCCGGTGGAGTTGCTGGCATATCCGATTTTGAATTCAAGCATGGCGAATTGTGTCGTGCTCGACCCGTTCGGCGGCAGCGGCAGCACCCTGATCGCTTGTGAGCAGACCGATCGCGTTTGCCGCATGATCGAGCTGGACGAGAAATACTGCGATGTGATTGTGAAACGGTATATCGAGCAAGTTGGCAATTCCGATAAGGTTATACTCGTTAGGGAAGGCGTAAAAACCCTATACGATGAAGTTCCCCAGAACACAGATAATTAGCTTGATATTCACACCCGTTTGATCAATGTATGTGACTACCAAATCGAAAGGAAGGTATTCACAATGCAGATCAAGTACAACGTTACGGGGGACAAACGGAAAGCGCTGGTCGCGGTCATGCGGGACACGTTGCAGGACGCGACGCGATACCTTGGTGCACCGAGCTTTGCGTTTCAAGTCGGGGCGTACACGATCGACAAGAACGGCACCGTCACTTGCCCGGACGACACAGACGAGTTGCAGATCGAGATGCTGATCCGCGAACTGGCTCACGATGGTTTCGTCGGCGAACGGGTCGGCGAAGCGGTAAAACCTGTTGAACCCAAAGCGGTCGAGGCGAATCAACTAGATACAGAAACACTTCGCGTTGCCGATCCCGAACGTCTTGCGATCGAGTTGCCGAAAGATGGCATGACGCCCACCGCCATGGAGAATCTGCGGCGGTTGGTTGCAAGCAAAGCAACGCTGCTGAAGAAAGCGCTTGGTACGGACAGCCTGCCGATCACAGAACATCGCGACAGGATCGAATTCGGGTGGTTCCACCCGACTGACGATCAGGCGAACATTGCCGCCTACTACAATCTGGTGCGGAGCCTTTGTGAATTTGCAAGAACACAAAAACGCGTGATCGCGACGGAGCAGGAAACGGATAATGAAAAATACACCTTCCGCTGCTTTCTGCTCCGGCTTGGATTTATCGGCACGGAGTATAAAGAAGCACGCAAGATCTTACTGAAGAACTTGTCCGGCAACGCGGCGTTTCGCACCGCACGGGAAGCGGGTGATAAAGAATGACAACAATTCATCCGGAGATGCTAAAACAGCTCAAAGAGTATTACACATCCGGCACTCGGGTGATGCTGATTCGCATGAACGATCCATACACCAACCTGCGACAGGGTGATCGTGGGACGGTCACTCTGGTCGACGATATTGGGACTATTCATGTGAATTGGGATTGCGGCAACACGCTGGGTGTAGTGTTTGGTGAGGACGAATGCCAGAAAATAGAGGAAGTCGACCATGAGTAACCACGTTTTCGCCGCATATGGCGTCGGTGTAAACCGCGCCGAAATGGCAAAACGCTGCCCGACGGCAAAACTGCTGGGTGCGTCAACACTGCGAAATCATCGAATTGTATTCCGCGGAACACACGCCGCTGCGGTGGCGAACGTCGAACCAATGAAAGGCTGCAGCGTGCCGGTGCTGGTGTGGGACATCACGCCAGCGGACGAAGCGGCACTGGATCTGTACGAAGAGTTCCCTCATTTGTTCGAAAAGCAACAGTTCCGGATTCGGCTCGATGGGAAGCTTATCAGTTGCGTGGCTTATGTTATGCGCGGCGGCCACCCGCTCGGGAAACCAAGCGCTTTTTATTACAGTGCGGTGCTGGAAGGGTACAAAGTGGCTGGGTTCGACGTAGACATCTTGCGCTCAGCGGTCAGCAAATCCGTGGAACCGATTGAACGGGAAACATAACTTTCTTTGGTTAGAATCAAAATATGATACAAACCGCCGGACGAATGGATCACGGCGGTTTTGCTCATAAAGAGGATATCGCTGCAAGGTTTTTACTTAAAAGAATCTCAGCAACACATAGCCGATGATTGCAATAACGATGGTGACACCCAGAAACACATAGTCGGATTTGTTGCTGTCGCCTTTGGAATTGATTTCCTTCGGTTTGTTTGGATTGTACTGAATCTCAACGGTTTGCCCGACCTGATAGGTGTCGGGGACATACGCCTTTGTGTATTTGCAGGTGTACTCATTCCCATCCACCGTATAGGAAACGATGGGGGTGTACTCGTTGGTCATGACGCTGATAAAGCGCTCTTTGACGTCTTTGATCACAGCGTTGGTCGTGGCGGTACAGCGCCTTTTCTTAGTCGCGCGGGAAAGCATGTTCTTGATGATGATGATCAGGATAATGAACGCGACGAGCCAGAGGATAACGGCGGTCAGTATCATATGGGCATCCACCTTTCTTGTAAAATAGGGGGTTGTGTAACTCAGGCTGATATTATTATATGCGCTTTATCTGCCTGACAATAGATGGTAACGCGTTGGTTTAGTAGATTATTTTGCTTAGGAGCGAATCGTATAGGACCCGCGTGTGGGGCAACGCCGCCGCCGCTGAGCGGTTCATTAAGCGGGTGGGGCGTTTGCCCCAACGACGCACGATAACCAAACCAAGACGGACACGGAGGCTCACGCGAGTCTCCGTATACGTTGGTTGGTTCTTTATGGGCTTTGAAATGCTAGGGTGACAAGTACATAGCCGCTAAAAATGGTATGGCAAGGGAGGACGGCAGAAAGGGGAGAGATGGAGAGTGCAAAGAAGGTATCTGTGCACGTCAGATACTTGTATTGACTTTGGATTTTTACACTTCTAGAATGAAAGAAGATAATAAGCTACTTAAGTTATTGCTAAGTCCAAAGCTAGTGTTGCACGAACTCTGAATTGAAGAACGACGGATTTGAGGAGTATGATCTATGAAGCGATTAACTGTTTTTTTACTTGCTCTGCTGTTCACTTTGGCTGGATGTGCTCCGAAGACTGAGGCAGAATCACCAAATGCTTCATTAAGTGTATCTACGGTTACGCCAGCGCTTCAAAATCCGACCGCAGTTACCGATATGTCATCCGGATCAGACATCGACGAACTGCCCATCGAACCTACATGGACATATCCCGGCTCCGACAACTGGCAGATGACGGGCCAGTTTGGCGGAACGACCAAGGCGATGTATCGGGACGGCGACCGACTCTATCTGGGCTCGGGATTGCACGTGCTGGTTCTGAATGTGGCCGACCCTGAAGCGATAGAGGTTATGGCTACCAGCCCTCTGCTGCCGCAGTTTGTCGAAAGCATCTCAGGAGACGGACTGGGACATCTGTTCGTATCCTGCGGTTCAGGCGGGATGGTGATTTTGAATGTCTCAAATTCATCTACACCGACCATTTCAGGTTATCTTGATACCATGGGGTATACGGAAAATGCGATCTCATATGGCCAATATGTCATTCTTGCCGATGGCCCGCAGGGCGTGCAGATCGCGGACGTTTCCGATGTTCAGAATCCGACCGTCGTGTCGGAAGCATATTCGCTTGCGTATGTGTACGACATCGCTATAAAGGACACAACACTATATGCCGCGGGTGGTGGGAGCGGCTTATTTACGATTGATTTGAGCGATCCGAAAAAGCCTGTCGAAGCGGGAATGATCCAACTCAATGGATGTCAGTACGACGCAGAAATTGTCAACGAACGACTGTATCTTGCGGGCGCATGGGGTGGCGTCAGTGCGTTTGATATCGGCGAACCACTCTCGCCGAAACTTGTGAACAATACGGAAACGACCGGTTGGGCGATGGCGCTGGAAAATGCCGATGATGACTTGCTTGTGCTGGACGGCGCGGACGGCGCGATGTTATACGATTTATCTTCGAGTTACCCGGAACTGTTGTCTACGTTTACGCTGTTTGGCTTTGTTGGTTCCGGTGCGATGGAAGGTAATACGGTATTTTTACTGGATGAAGAATTCGGGCTGGTCTCGGTTGATTATTCGGACAAGACGGCGCCCGAATTGCTATGCCGCTGGATGCCGTTGACAGAAGCCCGCCGTATAACGGTGAGCAGGACGACTGCATACGTAGCGGGTGGGCTTTCCGGCATGCACGTGATTGACCTGAGTGATGTCAGCAATCCGCAGGAGGCGTTTTGGTATAATTCCGACGGTGGATATGTCAACAACTTTCTCGTTGACGGCGATATGGCTTATATGACGATGCACCTCGACACGGACGACCAACTCACGATATTCGATGTGTCAGACCCGTTTGTTCCGGAGAAACTTGGCACAGGTAACGGTGCGGGGGTATTCTACAATGCGTTTCGCTCGCTCGCATTGGGCGACGGGTACGTCTACATTGCGGGGGAGCATGCGGCATTGGTGATTGACGTACGCGACCCGGCGAATACGGAAGTTGCGAGTTTTGTATATCCAGATGCTGAGCCAAACAGCGCGGCCGTACGCGGGGATATATTTATAACAGGGTCGCGATTGCAGGTGTTCGACGTGTCGGATCCGCAGAGTATACAGTTCCTTTCTTCAATGGACAATAGTGCTTCCGGCGAGGCGGTCGCTTTCCTGAACGATACGACGGTACTCTGCGCTGGCGAACCGGGTATTTGGATCGTGGATATCAGCGATCCGTCCAACCCGACGAAAACGGGCGAATTCGCGATGATCGGAAGCCCGATGGGGATTACGATGGACGGCAATACCGCATATATCTCGGCGCTGGGAGACGGCGTTCAGGTTGTTGATTTTACTGATATAAACAATCCGGTACTAATTGAAACAATCCATACGCTCGGCGATGCGAACGCATGTTATCTCGACGGAGGTCGTTTGATCGTAGCCGACAGCATCGCGGGCGTGACGATTTTCGAACGGGCCGGTGACGTGGCGAAGCTGGATGTATCTACCGTGAAATCGGGGGGATATGCACTTGCGCTTCTGACCGGTGAAAACAGGCAGATCACGCCTCATACGCCGCCGAACGAGATGACGGCCCCAAACGCGGTGCACGAATATGTTGTAACAACCTCGGCGGATCGCGGCGATGGGTCGCTTCGGAACGCGCTGGAACATCTGCAGCCGAACACCACGATCACTTTTGATATAACCGTATTCTCCCCGAAGAAACCCATGACGATCGCTCTCGAATCCACGCTGCCGGAGATCAATGCGGACTTCTTGACTTTGGATGCGAGCAATGCCGGTGTGATATTGGATGGCAGCCGTTTATCCGACGGGAACGGACTCACGGTACGCGCATCTCACTGCACGGTAATGGGCTTGCAAATTTTGAATTTTCCAAGCAACGGTATTCAGGGAGACGGAAACTGGAACCAGTTCGGCGGCAGCCGCGCAATCGGTACGGGGTTACTCGGGCAAGGCAATCTTTTGAGTGGAAACGGTAACTGTGGCATCGTCACCGGCGGCTGGTATACGAAGGTACTCGGCAATTTCGTTGGTACGGACGTCACCGGCACGCAATCATACCCAAATTTTAACGGGATTTTCGTATCTGACTGGGGATTTTATATTACGATCGGCAGTATAAATCCAGATGAAAGCAATATAGCAAGTGGAAACACGTGGATCAATATGGACACTTGGGGTGACCATACTCGCATTATCGGTAACATCATAGGGCTGGATATAACGGGAAAGAAAGCGGTACGAACCGATACGGACTGCAACTTGACGATTGAATCCGGCGCCATGAATACCGTTGCTGGTGGGACAACGGCTGAAGAGCGAAACATCATCAGCGGCGCGCAAATCGGAGTGGTGTTCAGTGACTCTAACAGCTATCAAAACGCGGTGATTGGGAACTACATCGGCACGGACATCACAGGGATGAAAGCGATCGGAAACCGTTCTGGCGGAGGAATCTGGGCGTGCAGCCACCACCGTATCGGCGGAAACGCCGAAGGAGAAGGCAATCTTATCAGCGGTAATGAAAACGCAGCAACAGGGCTGGGAGGATATGGCTGTTCGGACAATTTCATCCTCGGCAACCGAATCGGCGTCGATGCTAAAGGCAATTCTTTGCCAAACGGTACAGGAATCGATGTGAACACAGGACAGCGTCATGGCACGATCGGTGGTTATACGCCAGCGGAGGGGAATTTTGTCGTCGGCGGATCAATCTCCATGCGTATCACCGGCCGTGGAATTAAGGGTTGTTATATTGCCGGAAATTCGATGATAAATCCAGGCAATCTGATGGTCTATCTTGAAGATGGGGCATCGGACTGTTTCATCCAAAACAATACATTCGGCGAAAATAACAGTAACGCCGTGCGTGTGGACTATGGAACGGGTAACATCATCCGGGCGAATACGTTTTCAGGAGAAAAACCATGGGATTTGATCTTACTTTTGGAAGATGGTAATACAGGGCTGCCTGTGCCCGTTATTACTTTGGCGGAGGCTGAAAATATATCTGGAACTACCTGCGCGTTCGGGTGTGTGGAAGTCTACCTGTTTGGTAAGACCGGAATTGTCTCTCTGGGATTTTCACTGGCGGATGAAAACGGCGAGTTCCGTTTTTCAAACAACGTATCGCTGAGCGGCAAACAGGTGACTCTGCTTGTTACGGACAGGCTGAACAATACATCCGCGTTCACGCAGCCATGTACTGTATCATAACTTATGGCATGAACTTGTGACTCACGGAATAAAACATCATTGAATCGAACACGAGGCAACGTCGCCGCTACTGGCGGGTTCACGAAACGGATTGGGTGTTTGCCCCAAGAATGGTTGATAAGCAAACCTAAGCGAACACGGAGGCTCACGCGGGCTTCCGCGTTTTGCTTTTGGCCCGTTAAAAACGCGTTGATCTCGTCTGACGATTACAAAAAAACATCGAGTACTTATTACAGAATTCACTTGCTATTCATCGCCCGTAGAGTGATGGATACACATGCCGAAAGGCAAACAACAAAGCACGGAGGGCAAAGCAATGTGGATCAAAGGGATGATAGACGGGTACACCTTTTACATCAAGCAATAAGATGAAGGCTCGGAGTACGGAATTTCTGATGGACGGATATCGAAGCTTGAGATTTGGAAAGACGGACAGCTTTTCGTACAGTACGACAGAGGCTGGTCGAAGAAACCGGGCGGCGCGCAGGTGAAGGCGGTTTAAGAGCAGATCCTGAGAGAATACAACTAAATCGCACAGGCTACCACATGAGCTTCCAGAAGGGAGGCTCTTTTTTATGCCGGCTGATTTGAAGGAGGCGGCTGTGATCAGGAAGTTGAAGAAATACACGCCGACTCCATTCAAAGCGAAAGACTCGGTTTATGACAAACAGGCAGCGGACAACGCCGTCGCTTTTATTGAATGCCTTTCGCACACAAAAGGGACATGGGCGGGGAAACCGTTTCTACTCATCGACTGGCAGGAACAAATCGTCCGCGACCTGTTTGGAACGCTGAAACCGAATGGTTATCGTCAATTCAACACAGCATTTATTGAAATTGCAAAAAAAAATGGAAAGTCTGAGCTCGCAGCCGCAGTCGCGCTGCTCTTAACCTGTGGCGATAACGAAGAGCGAGCGGAGGTGTACGGGTGCGCCGCCGACCGTCAGCAGGCTTCGATTGTGTTCGAGGTTGCGAAGGATATGGTGACGATGTGCCCCGCACTG
>Ga0116164_10002974_pt1 | contig 11819 bp, 13 predicted proteins | sample AD_UKC109_MetaG_FD_89888 | JGI IMG/M metagenome (GOLD analysis project Ga0116164, IMG submission 89888) | Active sludge microbial communities of municipal wastewater-treating anaerobic digesters from Hong Kong - AD_UKC109_MetaG | ecosystem: Engineered > Bioreactor > Anaerobic > Digestate... | reverse complement strand
ACCGCGTTCACCTATGGATACGACTCGGTGACGCAGATGCAGGAAACCAAGTGCACCCTTTGCCGCATCATCAAGGCTTGAGGAGAACCCAGACATGGCCAATATGAAGTTCTACTGCGACGCGGAACGCTGCATCGAGTGCAATGCCTGTGTCACCGCCTGCAAGAATGAAAACGAAGTCCCCTGGGGTGTGAACCGCCGCCGCGTGGTCACGATCAAGGACGGCGAACCCGGCGAACGCTCGCTGTCGGTTGCATGCATGCACTGCGCCGATGCGCCGTGTGCCGCTGTCTGCCCGGTCGACTGTTTCTACACCACGGAAGACGGCGTGGTGCTGCACGACAAGGACATCTGTATCGGGTGCGGTTACTGTTTTTATGCCTGCCCGTTCGGTGCGCCGCAGTTCCCGAAGGCCGGGGCATTCGCGTCGCGCGGCAAGATGGACAAATGCACCTTCTGCGCCGGTGGCCCGAAAGAGACCGGCAGCGCCGAGGAGCACCGCATGTACGGGTCCAACCGACTGGCGGAAGGCAAACTGCCGCTGTGTGCCGAGATGTGTTCGACCAAGGCACTGATCGCCGGTGACGCCGACGTGGTGTCGGATATCTACCGCAGACGCGTGGTCAACCGCGGCGCCTCGGTGCTCGATTGGGGGGTCAACTACGACAAGGCCAGCCTTCGCGCACCCCAGAGCGTGAAAGGCAAGGCGAGCAGCGACGGCTGATCGGCCATATGGCCGATCCGGCTCCCTCTCCCCCCGGGGAGAGGGATGGGGTGAAGGACGGAGTCAACCGCTTTCGGTTGGCGCCCTGATCATATCGGGATCCCCTGTCGAGGATGCTGAAGCGCCGCAACGACAGATTGCCCAGACGAGGAAAACAGCGATGTCTCTTTTTGGCCTAAGGGTTTCAGGTTGGCAACTGTCGACCCTTTTCTTGGCAGGCCTGCTGCTTTTCATCGCGTTTCCCGCGACGGCGCAGGACAAGGTGCCGGCATCGCCGATCATGGTGCCAAACCCGGCCACCGACCTGTGGCGCGCGGTGCGCCAGCGCGAGGGGGCGGCATCGGGGCAGACACAGGTCAGGGGCATCGAGACCGGCGTGCTGATCGAGCAGCGCGGCGAGGCATTCCGTGAATACCGGCGTCGTGATTTCATCGGCAACGCCGGCATTTTCATCGGGGTGATCGCCGGCCTGGTACTGCTGTTCTACATCCTGCGCGGCAGGATCAATATCCCCGGCGGACGTTCAGGCAGGCGCATCAAGCGATTCGCCGATTTCGAACGCACGCTGCACTGGTTCACCGCGATCGTCTTCATCTTTCTCGCCCTGACCGGCCTGACGCTGCTGTTCGGGCGCTTCGTTGTACTGCCGGTATTCGGTGCCGAGGCGTTCGGTGTGATCGCCAGCGCATGCAAGGAAGGCCACAACCTGTTTGGCCCGTTGTTCATCGTTGCCGTGGTGCTGCTGTTCATCCGTTTCGCCTGGCGCAATCTGCCGTCGCGAGGTGACCTGACATGGCTCGTGAAAGGTGGCGGCATCATCGGAAAGGCACATGTCACTGCCGGCTTCTTCAACGCGGGCGAAAAGATCTGGTTCTGGTCGGTCATGGTGCTGGGCCTGGCCGTCTCGATCAGCGGCCTGGTACTGATCTTCCCGACTCTCGGCCAGCCACGCGACATCATGCAGCTTGCCCTCTTCGTCCACGGTATCGCTGCGGTCCTGTTCATTGCCGGCTCGTTCGGCCATATCTACATCGGCACCATTGGCACCGAAGGCAGCCTCGAAAGCATGACCACCGGCTATGTGGATGAGAACTGGGCCGAGGCACACCACGACCGCTGGCATGCAGAGACAGTTGCACAGGCCGCGCGGGGCGCGGACCGGCACGCCAGCGCAGATACCACCGGGGCCGTGCACGCGACCACCGACAAGGCTTGACCGATGCGCGCGCGGATAAAACGAATCCATCAGGGAACGGGAGAATAACAAGGTGAGTTTCACTGCATTCGTCGATGGTCCTTTCTGGTACTTTTCGGCAACGGTGTTCGTGATTGGCGTCCTGTGGCGCCTGGTCGGGATGCTGAACATGGGCAGCAAGACCGATTTCAGCACACCACGCAGCTCCGGGAGCGCCGCCGCGCTCAGCATCAACATCACGCGGTTCTTCCCACGCGCCGACTTCTGGTCACGTATCCGGTTACAGGTGGTTGCCGGCTACCTGTTCCATGTGGGCCTTTTTGCCCTGCTGTTCTTCGCCGCCCCGCACATCGAGTTCTACCGTGAGTACGTGACGGGTTTCGGTTGGGTCGCGCTACCCGAATGGGCCTTCATCCTGGTCTCGGAGATAGCCTTCCTTGGCCTGATGCTGCTGATCCTGCATCGGATGCTCAACCCGGTTACCCGCGCGATCTCGGACCGCGGCGACTATATCGGTTCGATTCTGATTTTTCTCGTGATGCTGACAGGCTGTCTCGCCCTGGCAAGGTCGCACGAGGTATTGCGCGTCACACATTTCTTTCTTGCAGAACTGCTGCTGGTGTATTTCCCTTTCAGTGCACTGATACATACCTTCACCTTCCCGTTCAGCCGTGGCTTCATGGGGGCACACTACGGCCGGCGTGGTGTCAAAGTCTGAGCGCGACGAAGCATCAACCTAAAGGAACTGGATCATGGCCATCGATATGAATGTCTTCCGCGGGTTTGCCGAGCAGATCAAGATGCTCCCGCAGATGGCCAGACCGACGGACTGCCCGGACAATGAGCGGGTCAAGCACGCAAAGGCCATCTTCTCGACGAAGATCGATGCGTCCAATGCCACCCAGCTCGAGTCCTGTGTGCACTGCGGACTGTGCGCCGAGGCCTGCCAGTTCTACATCCAGACAGAAGACCCCGAGCTGACCCCGATCCACAAGCTCGACCTGCTGAAGCGTTACTACCGCCGCGAAAAGGCGCCGCTGCGCTGGTTGCATCGGCTGATCGAACCGGACATCACCGAGGCCGACCTCGAGGCCACCCAGCATCTGGTATACGAATCCTGTACCGAGTGTGGCCGCTGTGGTCTGGTCTGTCCGATGGGCATTGATATCGCCGCGATGGTGCACGTCACCCGCGAAGGGCTGGCTCACGCCGGCCTGATACCCGCCGGCCTGCGTGCCGTCGAGCAGGAACAGGGCAGTCGCGGGACGGTATTCGGTGTCGGACCCGACCAGCTGCGGCAGGCTGCAGACGAACTGCGCGCCAAGGGACACGAGGTGCCGATCGACAAGGACAAGGCCGACGTCCTGGTGCTCACATCGACGATCGATGTGTTGTTGTTCAAGGATGCGCTGGAGGCCACGGTCAAGGTGATGAACCACCTGGGTCTGGACTGGACCATTCACAGCTGCGCCTTCGAGGGCGCCAATTTCGGCCTGCTTTCAGGTTACTCCGAGGTCCAGAAGTCCGCGTCCGAACGCATCACCAGCCAGGCGATCGCCCTGGGTGCCAGGATGGTCATAGTGCCCGAGTGCGGACACGCCTATCCGGCATTGCGCTGGGCGGGCGCCAATGCGCATGGTGCCCCCCTGCCCTTTGAGGTGATGGCCCTTTCCGAGTTTCTCGGCCGCGAAGTCATGGCAGGACGTCTGCAGCTGAACCCGATCGGCGCCGACAAACATGTCACCTATCACGATCCCTGCAAGATCGGACGCCATGGCGGTGTGTTCGACGAACCGCGTGCAGTGCTGCAGGCGCTCGGCGTCGATATGCGCGAGATGCCCAGCAACCGGACGGCAAACTTCTGCTGTGGCGGTGGCGCCGGCCTGTTCGTGATGGAAAAGGCCGAGCCGATGCGCAATGCCGCCTTCGATCTCAAGCGCCAGCAGGTCGAGGCGACCGGCGCCGGCTCCGTGGTCACCGCCTGTGGCAGCTGCCGCATCAACCTGATGGCCGGTGCAGGCCGTACCCAATGGTCGACGCCCATCGAGAGCCTGGTCGAGCTCGTCGGCGCCAATCTCAAGTAACGAGCGAGAGTCCCCGCAGTACCACCTGGGGCGCGTGAGCGCCCTTTTTTTCCTTCCGCCCGAGCGTTCGCCAGCAGCCCACCTGCCCTATATGATGTGGCGCTGGCTTCCCCTGTCCACTCGACGATGCACCCAATTCGCGCCGCGTTCCCGTTCCTACCCGCGCTAGTGCTGTTCACGACCCTCGCGGGTGCCGCCGACCACTGTGTGGTGCTGCAGTACCACCACATCAGCGAAGACACACCGGGCATCACCAGCGTGACCCCCGAGCAGTTCCAGGAGCACATGGACTACCTGCGGGCCCACGACCACGTGGTGATGCCGCTCGAGGGCGTGATCACTGCGCTCAAGACCGGCGAGCCACTGCCGGAGCGGTGCGTCGCGCTTACGATAGATGACGCCTATGTCTCGGCATACGAAGAGGCGTTTCCGCGCGTCGTCCGCTACGCCTACCCCTTGACCGTCTTTGTCAGCACGGACGCGGTCGACAACGGATTGAACGGTTTCCTGAGCTGGGAACAGATGCGAGAGATGAGCGAGCACGGCATCACCTTCCAGAACCACAGCCGCACCCACGACCACCTGATACGACGGCTCGACGACGAGACTGACGACGACTGGGAGCAGCGGGTCGCCGCTGACATCCAGTACGCGCAGAACCGGATCCTGCAGGAGCTCGGCGACGACCCGACACTGTTCGCCTATCCCTATGGCGAGTACAACCTCGACCTGAAACGCATGGTCGGTTCCATGGGACTGATCGGCTTTGGACAGCAGTCGGGGCCGCTGTGGCGACAGGCCGATTTCGGCGCCCTGCCACGCTTTCCGATGGCCAGCATCTACGCCAGCATGCGCACTTTCCCGAACAAGGTGCTGAGCCTGCCGCTACCGATCACCGGCGCTTTCCCGGACGAACCGGTGGTACCACTCGACGAATGGCAGCCGCCGCTGACTCTGGTGTTCCATCCGGATGCCGGCGACCTGCAACAACTCACCTGCTACCTGAACGGCAGCCCCGAGGTCAGCTATGTATGGCTCGAGCAGCCGGTGGGCGCGGTGACCGTGACCGCCAGGGGGCGACTGAATGTCGGGCGCAACCGGATGAACTGCACCCTGCCGATCGGCGACTCCGGGCGCTTCGGCTGGTACAGCCACAACTGGATTCGACGCGCCAGCGACGGCGGCTGGTATCGCGAATCGAAATGAATCCGGCGACTGCAGGCACCCGGCAACGGCGGGCAGCTCGACAACCATCAGTATATTCGCGTTTACTTATTCTTCTGTTATGATCGCGCTCAGATTTTCCGTAGATGGTGAAGCCGATGCGCCGAGTCACAAAAACCGTTGCCGCATTGATACTGGCCACTGTCAGCATGGGCGCATCGGCGTTCTATCCCAATTTTCCGCCGCCCGGTTATGCCGCCCGCTACCCACATCCGCGGGTGCAAGCCAACCCGCCGATCCCACAGGGAGGCTACCCGTACTATGCCTTCTCGCGGCCTGTGCAGCCCTATCCCTGGTTCGCCACCCGACCCCAGGTTGATGCCACGGCGCGGCCGGCAGCGGCGCCCGCCGCAGAACAACCTGACGCAGGAGCGGATGACAAACAGGCCACCAGTGAAGATGTCGATGCCGACATTGACGCTGACGCGCTGGCCAGCAGCGGTAATAGGGAGTTCGTCGAATCCTTGTTGCCACTGATCGAGGCCGAAAACCAGCGCATCCTGACACTCAGGCAGGAACTGCTCGAGCTGATCGCCCGGCTGGAAAGCGTGACCTCACTGGGCAAGGCTCAAACCAAGCGCCTGAAACAACTCGCACGCACCTACCGTGTAGAGGGCAATCCGCTCAAGGACGCCGACGCGCGCGCGACGCTGATCAGCAGGGTCGACAGCGTCCCGGCGTCGCTCGCCCTCGCCCAGGCCGCCAACGAAAGCGCCTGGGGGAAGTCGCGTTTCGCCCGTGAGGGCAACAACCTGTTCGGCATCTGGACCTATGATGAGGACAAGGGCATAGTCCCGCTCCGTCGTGCACCGGGCAAGAAGCACCTGGTGCGCAAATTCGACAGCATCGGGGACTCCGTACGCTACTACCTGCACACGCTCAACAGTCATCCGGCGTATGCATCGCTGCGCGAGATCCGCGCCGGAATGCGTGCCAATGGACAGGCGCTCGATGCCCTGATGCTCGCCGGTGGTCTGACGAACTATTCGGCCAGGGGTGAGCAATACGTCGAACTGATCCGCGACATGATCCGCCGCTTCGAGCTGGCGATCTACGATGCCGCCGTCGCCAACGAAGCCTGACCTCAGTCCGATCCCGATGTTGCCGACAACGCAAGGATCTCTTCGAGGTAACTGAGCCGACGCAGCGACACAGTGATCTTCTCCTCGAGTTCATAGTCGTGCTCGCCGCCGAGCATGTGCAGCATGTCTTCAAAGAAGAACACGTAGAAGCTGTCGACGAACCGGATCTGCCGTTGGTTGTCCATCACCAGGTTGTCGAGACCGTACAGGTCGATGACGCGCGGGTTCGGACCCTGCCGCCAGCGTCTTGCCTGACGGACGAATACGCCAAGCTGCGCGCGTGCGATCGGGTGGTCGCGCAGCAATCCTACCGCCTCCTCGCGGTTGAGCGGATTGGCGATGTTGAACCAGACATTTACCGCGCGCGCCAATACGAAAAGATTCGGTTCGCCGTTGATACAGGACATCGCGAATACCGCTTCCGGCACAATGTCACCGAGCGCATCACGCAACTGGAAATACTGGTTTGCCAGGATCCGCGCATCCGCATTGCTGTAGCGATCCAGCGGATACTTGACCACGAACTCGGTATAGGACTCGGCGCCGGAGCGAAACCGACGCTTGCGTGTACCGCGCCACACCTGGCAATGATTGCCGCTGGTCGACACCAGCGCAGCGCGTCTGCACTTGGGATTGATACAGGCAATATCCAGCGCCGGCCGGTCGTCCTCCCGGCCTTCGGTGGTGTGATCGAGCGCCGCCTTGTCAGTCATGCCCGGCAGCCGTGCAATCGAACCCCGGATAAGCGGCGAGGAAACCCGCCAGTCCCTCGGTGACAAAGACATCCAGCGACCAGTCGTCGTCGCTCAACGCGTCGATGAATTCCGGCGCCATCAGGTAGACGTACGCCTTGACCCGGGAACTGCCGGCATCGACCTCGACAACGGATCTGCAATACATCTCACCCTCGAACACATCCAGCCGTGCCAGTTGCCGGTCCGTCACCCCACGATAAAGCATGCCATCGACCCGGTCGCCATGTGACACGACGATGCCGGGATACACCTCACCCCTCACCCGGCGTCGTCTGTGGCCATCCAGCACTGCCGGCTCGGCCACCGCTGCGAAGCCACAGACCGCGTGCATCACCCGCGGCACCATCAGCGTTCCGAATACGAACAGGTTCATCACAGCGCCTCTGTAACAGGGACCGCCAGCCGTTCACGATCGGCGCATCGCCGGGCTGCTGGACATCAGGGTCGATAGCGCCGAAGAGTGAAACTCGCGCCGATACAGCACGAAGACCACCAGGGCTGCGGCTGCGACGAACAGCCAGGAACTCACCATCCAGGCCAGCACAGCCAGTGCAAAATAATACGAGCGCAACCCGAAATTGAAGTGATGCGCCGCCATCGAGACCACGCGAGCAACACGTTCAGCGGCCTGACGGATCTCCTCTTCGGCGACATCTGCCGTGCCCGGGTTGGGCGCAGCACCGATCAGCACAGCAGCAAATCCGACCTGTCGCAGACTCCAGGTGAACTTGAAGAAGGCGTAGACGAAAATCACCACCAGCAGGGCCACCTTCGCCTCCCACTGCAGGCGCGTCTGCTCCCCTGCCAGCGGCAAGTCATCGAACAGTACGATGGCCTGGTCGAGATAGCCGAGCAGGGTCAGCACCCCGGCCAGGATAACCAGTGCGCTGGAGGCAAAGAAGGATACATTGCGCTCCAGCGTGCTGATCGCCGACATATCGGCCATGCGGTTCTCGCGGTGCATCATCTGCATCATCCATTCACGGCGATACATGTGCATTACGCTGGCCAGGCACACCTCGGTCGCCGAACGATGCTTGGCGTAGCGCGAATAGCCCACCCAGCAGCCGAGAAACCAAAGCAAGGCCAACACGTCCGCTACGACGGCCGGGTCAATTCCCTTCATCGCTGGTTACCCGGCGGTCTACTCGAGATCGACGACGTTGGTCGGCATATGCCTGGAATCGAGTTCATTGACGTCGACCACCTCTTCCCGGCTGTGTGCCACCGCCAGCTTGTAGGGCAATTTGCACTGCAAGGTCGCCATAGCATCCAGAAAGGCCTGGGCCTGGGCCGTCATGAATTTGCCACGACGGGTCACGGCGCCATAGGTGCGCCGCGGGAAATAATCGTCCAGTGGAATCACCGCGAGACGCTCTTTCCCTGTGAGGCAGATCTCGTTGACGATGGAAATACCGAGTCCCTGCTCGACGTAGCGTTTGATCACTTCCCAGCCGCCGGCCTCCAGCACCACGTCGTACGGGACACCGTGCTGTTCGAACACCAGATCAACGGTACGCCAGTGGTTGAGCTGCCGCGGCGGGAGGATCAGTCCGTAGGGACTGATCTCTTCGAGGGTGACCTTGGTACGACGCGCCAGCGGGTGATCCAGCGGTACGATCAGGACCTGCTCGAACGAGAAAAACGCCTTGTATTCCAGGTCCCCCTGGCCTTCCACCATGGGTCCTACGGCGAAATCGGCGACGTCGGAGCGCAATTTGGCCAGGCCATCACGCCCGGTCTCGTTCAACAGCTTGATATGAATGCCCGGGTGGCGGTCGCGAAAGCAGGAGACGAATTCCGGCAGCAGGTAAAGGATGGTCGATTCGCCCGCGACAATGGTCAGTTCTCCGCCGTCGAGGCGTCCGCTCTTGCTGGCGAAAGTCTGTGCGAGGTTGTCGATACCCTCGAGCAGAGGCTTGGCGATTTCATACAACAGTTCGCCGTCCGGCGTGATGCGGATCTGCGGGCCGTGCCGCTCGAACACGATCACATCCAGTTCACGCTCGAGTGCCTTGATCTGCAGCGAGATTGTCGGCTGCGTGAGAAACAGTTTCTCCGCCGCGCGCGATATGTTCTTGGTCTCGACGGTCTTGCAGAAGGCTCGCAACTGCTTCAGTCGATTCTGCTTGTAGCTTGGGGGTGAAATACTCATAAACACTCCATCCTCTTTCGGCGCCTGCACCCCGCGTTCTGTTGAAAGACTCTGCGGTCTGCGCGGGATATCGGGACGCCAGTGCCAACGTTATCGGCACCCAGTTTTTTACGTTGTGCGCCGGAGAGTTTTCTCTACAGATATACCCTAGCTGAAAATGCACGACGGGATATCCGTAGCGCCGGATTCAAAGCCGGCAAAAAATGTTCCTATGTGTCTGCAAAAAAATAGGCGCCCGTCGAGGGCGCCAAAGTTAAGAGCAGAGGGGGCAGAATCCTCTGCCAGGAGGGTTCATTGGTATCCGGTCAGTGGCTGGTAAACAGCCCACCGTTGACCGGGATATTGGCGCCGGTGGTATAGCCGTTGCCTTCGCTCGCCAACCAGGCGACTGCGTTGGCGATCTCTTCCGGCTTGCCCATGCGACGCATCGGTACGCTGTTCACGATCGACTTGAGTACCTCTTCCGGCATCGCCTCGGTCATCGCGGTGGCGATGTAGCCCGGCGAGACCGTGTTGACGGTAATGCCTTTTGCCGCGGTCTCAAGTGCAACCGCCATGGTGAATCCGTGCATCCCCGCCTTCGCCGCCGAGTAGTTGGCCTGACCGAACTGCCCGCGCTGACCGTTTACCGACGCGATGTTGACGATGCGGCCCCAGCCCTTGTCGAGCATCCCATTGATGACATGGCGGGTAACGTTGAAGGCACTGTCCAGGTTGGTCGCGATGACCGCCTTCCAGTTTGCCTCGGGCATCTTCTTCAGGGTGCCGTCGCGAGTGATACCGGCACAGTTAACGAGGATGTCGACCGAACCGAATTCTTCGGTGATCTGCGCCACGGCGCGCTCACAATCGGCAAAGTTCGCGACATCGAGGGCGCACAGTGCAATGGTGCTGCCCTGTTCTTTCATCTGCTTCTGCCAGGCCTCGGCGGATTCTTTCTCCGGCGGAAAATAGCCGGCGACCACGACATGGCCCTGCGCGGCCAGTTCGCGGCAGATAGCCGACCCGATACCACCGTTACCACCAGTTACCAAAGCGACTCTTTTGCTCATTCCGTTCCTCCGTCTTCGTTGTTTTTTACGTTTACCGATCAATCAGCCCATTGTACGGACAAGGGCGACACACCACGTCGCCCTTGTCCAGGTCGCATCAAGCGGCCTTCTTGGTAGCCAGTTTGCCGGCTTTCTCCACGCTCTCGCCGGTGTACTTGACAGCCTCTTCGACCATGCCGGTCAGTTCTTCACGAACCGAGGTCATCATCTCAGCGGTCTCGCGCAGGTTGGCCATGAACTTCTCGTTGCAGCCCTTGAGCAGTTCGCTCTGCGCCGTCATCGCGTCTTTGTAGTCTTTCGCGGCGGTCAGCACTTCGTACTGCTTGGCGCTGGATTCGAGGCAGTCGTTCATGATCGCAGCCTGTTTCGCAGCAAATTGCTCGAAGGTACGCATGTTGAAATCACCCAGACGCTTGGCCGAAGCGAAGACGTTTTCGTTGAAGTTGTTTACCATTTCCAGAAGTTCGTTTTGCATGACAGTCTCTCCCGAGTCGTGTTACAAGTGAATTGTGCAGTGCACCAATGTTGCAGTGCACAATATCGGTCCGATCCGATGTTTGTCAAGCCCCTGAACGCAATTTTTTTGTGCATTGCACCATTTTAATTGCAAGTCACTGTTTTAAAAGGCTAATCAATGCCATTGCCACCACCTGAAAAACGCTCTCTTGTGCATACCAGACGCATCGAATGCCGCGGATATCGCCGTGACGACGGTCTCTGGGACATCGAAGGCAGCCTGATCGATACCCGGACCGAGGAAATGGAGACCTTCGGTCGCGGAAAGATCGCGCCTGGCGAACATCTGCACGAAATGTGGCTGCGCATGACCGTTGATTCCGATCTGACCGTCAAGGCGATCGGCGCCAAGACCGTGCACGCGCCTTATCCGCCATGTCCGAACTTTCCCGATCGCTTTGGCAAGCTTGTCGGCCAGCGCATCGAGCCGGGCTGGACCGCCAAGGTACGCGTACTGCTGGGCGGGCGATGGGGCTGCACCCACCTGGTCGAATTGCTGGGGCCGCTCGCGACCACCGCAGTGCAGACGGTGTATGCCTGGCGCGGCGAGACCGGCGAACACCTGGCGGACAGCGTCGCGCCGCCCGCGGATTTCATCAACTCCTGCCATACACTCGCGGACGGCACCGAGGTGGTCAACGTGCTGTGGCCGCCGCAGGACCACAACGACTGATCTGCCGCCGCCGTATCCTTTTACCCTATGCAAGCCGGTGGCAGCGGTTCAGACTGAACGCATGTCGTGCAACGCAGGGCATCTTTGTGAAGGCCGGTTATCTCTCTGTCGAGACACATCAGGAACGACCAGGACTGGTGCGCCTGGCGCTCAGCGCCGATCCACCCGGGATTGCCATCCCGCCACAGGGCAGTCAGCGACTGCGTTATGTTGCGCGTTTCAACGACGGTGATGCGGCACTCATGCATGCGCACGAGATCCTGCGCTGGCGGTTGATCGATGTGCAGTCGCGGATCTACCGAGTGACCTTCGAGCGGGCAATCGCCGCCGTCGATGCCCTGGATCTGAAACACCGTGGT
>Ga0116164_10002972_pt1 | contig 11826 bp, 15 predicted proteins | sample AD_UKC109_MetaG_FD_89888 | JGI IMG/M metagenome (GOLD analysis project Ga0116164, IMG submission 89888) | Active sludge microbial communities of municipal wastewater-treating anaerobic digesters from Hong Kong - AD_UKC109_MetaG | ecosystem: Engineered > Bioreactor > Anaerobic > Digestate... | reverse complement strand
CGGGACTAACGGTTCGGGACATTACCCCCGCCCGTAAGGGACTTGCACCCTCTGGAAAAATACACCTGCTGAAATGCGTTTATGTAAAGTTTATTTGTATTTTTAAGCTTTTTCACTTGCTTGCAGCAGGTGCGCGCTGCTCATGCAGGGCGCACACAGCCGGTCATAAAACATTGCGCGGATTGTGCTAAATTTAAACGACATAACAATTAATCAACGACAGCTTCGGCTTGATACGGAAGCGCTTCGAAATGCGCAACGTTTCATACCGGCAAACCGTTGTGCGTCAGCTTAACAAAAGACATCCTGCAAAATTTCGACCTAAAAATGTTTCAATATTTGGAAACTTTTATATCTTTGTCCTGTTAATAGAAATAAATAATAATGAGATATTTTGAGACAAGATTTATGAACGAAGCGGAAGAGTTTATCGCTCAACTTGACTCGAAAACAGCAAAAAAGATATTCTATAATATTGATTTAGCAGAACAAACGAATGACCCTAAATTTTTCAAGAAACTACAATATGATATTTGGGAATTTAGGACAAAGTTTGCGGGACTCCAAATCAGACTTCTTGCATTTTGGGACAAGTCTGATAATAAAGAAACCTTGGTGATTGCCACTCACGGATTTATAAAAAAAGTCGATAAAGTACCTAAAAATGAGATTGAAAGAGCGGTGAAACTGAGAGAGAAATATTTTGAAAGCAAACAAAAGAAGTAAAATTATGGCAACTAAAGAAATCAAGACCTATTCGCTTGCTGAAATGAAAGACAAATATATTGGCAAGGTTGGGACAAAAGAGAGAGATGAATACGAATACGAACTTCGTATGGACGTATTAGGTAAAATGATTAAAACTGCCAGACAAGAACGTAATTTGACTCAAGAAGAACTAGGTAGACTAGTTGGCGTTCAGAAAGCACAAATTTCAAAACTGGAAAGTAGTGCAAATAGTGCAACGATTGACACAATTATTAAAGTTTTTAAAGCATTAAAAGCAGAGATAAATTTTAACGTGAAGCTTGAAAATAACTTTGTAAAACTAGCCTGATAAAAAAGCCGAACGCACAACACACAATATAGCCAATAAGGGTTTCAGTGGTATGCGAAGGCTTTTAGCCCGCTTCAACTTTTGGTGTACCTTGATAGGAAAGAAGCCCGCAATCCCTTACTAACCATACCGCCACCGTTATGCGCCACATAAGTTCCCAGAAAAAGAACATTTTGTTCTCGATTTGAGAATTTATTCCTATCTTTGTTCGCGTAAAAATTAAAAATGAAACGAATATTTTCAAAAGGCACTCTTAGAGATTATTGGGAAAAACACGCCGATTGTGAGCAACATTTAAAAACCTGGTATGATACGGCTATGAATGCTGATTGGAAAAGCCCGAGCGATGTTAAGAAAACATATTCGTCCGCGAGTATTTTGAAAGGTGGTAGAATTGTTTTTAACATCAAGAGAAATACATATCGACTGATTACAAGAGTAAACTTTAAGAAACAGTGGATGTTTATTCGGTTCATTGGCACACATGCCGAGGATAACAAGATAGATGCAGAAACAATTTAAAAAAAGAGACATGAATATAAAACCTATAAAATCCGAGAAAGATTATCAAGAAGCACTTCAAAGACTGGATGAACTTTTTGATGCAAAAATTGGAACACCAGAAAGTGATGAAGCTGACATCTGGGCATTGCTAATTGATAATTATGAGAACGAGCACTATCCGATTGATGCTCCTGATCCAATTGAGGCCATTTGGATTAGAATGGAAGAAATGCAAATTAAACAAGTCGATTTAATTCCTGAGATTGGAGGAAAAAGTAGAGTTTCTGAAGTACTCAACAGAAAAAGAAAATTGACTGTCGATATGATAAGAAAATTAACAACTAGACTTGATTTATCTGCCAATTTATTGATAAAAGACTATCAATTAACAAAATAATACCGCGCAACAAATTAGAAATTAAGGCACAGTTAAGCCCTGAAAAAAGGCAGTAAGTTCGAGGCTTGCTGCCTTTTTTCAGGGGTAACGACCCCCTTTTTGCACGCTTAATTGTGTTTTTCCGCCAGCTGGCGGATAGGTAAAACCGCTCTTGTTCAATGCACTGTACTATGGGAATTAAATAAAATTGGCAGGGTTCTTTTTCATTGTTTCTCCTCTTTTTGTTACCCGTTATTCGTGGTCGCCATACCTTTTCGGTTTATCTGGTCCTGTTTGATTTTATATGAAGAACATCGTGATCATATTCAGATAGTTTCGTTTTTAAGACAGTTTACGACAATTCCCGTAAGTACTTTATTTTGTGCTTCAGAAGCTATCGAAAGTGTACCCAGAAAAGAGAATACGAAAATAGAAATTCGCATGAGAAAAACAGATTAGTGATTGAACAGATGATAATAATCCAAATGAAGGGAGATATACCCTACTACCATTTATCTATTTTTAAAAATTCTATTTTCAGTAAACGGACGACAGCCTAATTCTTGTCCTTTTGCTCCCCAGGCTTTATCCAAATCTTAGCGAAAAGAGTAGACAACAGGGTTAATAGAAGAAAATCAATAAAGCAGAATTGGGTCAACGATTCAGCAGGAGTCATTTTTTTTACAAACAAGTTAAAAAGGGTAAGCAGAACAATTATCCCCGACATTATTATAAAAATGATTTTACTGCTTTGGAAAAATATACCGTTATCAAATCGTTTCCGGTGTATAATAAGAAACAGAATGAGTACGACAAGAGATTTGATGATAAAAATGATTATAGGTTTCATAAGCCAAAAATTAGTTTTTTTCTTTTGGGAACTCACATATTGGATAAATTTTTCACATATTTATGGTTTTCGCAACAAGCTCGTAACATTTTCATTAAAAATGAGGGGGGTATTGTTAATACACCCCCATTTAGTAATTACATTTTAGTTGTCGTATCCAAATTTACATTTCGAGCTAAGTTATCAATTCCACTTAATATATAACCAATTAATCTACAAATACCTTCTGTTAGCTCATTGCCACCGTTAATGGATTTCATTTCAAAAAAAGTCAATTCTTTCATAAGAGTTTTTTTAAGTTGTTAGTAATTAATTTTTTGCCATATTCCACCCTTCCATAAACGCGCTTGTATGCGTTTGCGGGTTTAAAACAATTTCAGCTAATAACATAATTCCAATGGCAACTAAAAAAGGATTTCCTCCATTCTCCTTTTTCATTTCATTGGCGTCCAATTCCCGAACGCCCGGGAAATTAAGATTTTTCATAACACAAAATTTTTAAGATTAAACATTTAAGTTAATTTTGTGCCAGCTCTCGGGCTGTCGCCCGGTAGCCTTCCTGTTCGCAAATTGGGGGCTGCCGGGTTTATTTTTGGCACTCACCACCTCCCGCTCAAAAGAGAAGGATTTGGATATGTGCTGGCTGTGAGAATTCTCTTCAGCTATATTACTATCCTTCCGTCCAAAAAAAAGCACGGAACGATTTTTTTTACTCTGATAAATTTTTTTCAAAAACCCCAAACAAACATTCCAATCTCTAAACAATCTGTTGCAAAACATCCTCAGGCAATTGTTTTTACCACATCCTGAAATATTCACACTTTTTTGAATAAAGCGCCCAATGGTCTCCCTCTTCTACCCTTTTCCCTTCGCGCAATACCACAATTTGATCGGCGTGAGTGACGGTACTTAAACATATTAGGGATTAAGACACAGTTGGGCCAAAAAAAGGGCAGTAAGTACGAGACTTGCTGCCCTTTTTTCGGAGATCGGAATTCGAAAACTACGCCAATTGTGTTTTAAATGGGCCCGTTTTGCCTTAGTTTTTGACCCAAAAACGGCCCTGAAAAATGAAAAACAAAACATTTTGAGCCATTTAAGAACAAAAACAGAAAATTATCGCTATTTTTCACGGGAAGCGCAAAAACGCCCAAAACAAAACCGGGATTTTTGCTCCCGGATAAGGTTTTTTAGACTGTCTGCCGTTGTGTGCAACCCAAAAAAACACTGAGAAAATAGCGCTTTATAATCGGCAAGCTTTAAAAGAAAAGTTTAATAACCTAGAAATTATTTCTTATTTTTAAGCATTAAAATAAATGAAATGAAAACATTATTTCTTGGATTTTTTATAATAATTATTCATGTGCAATTATCTTTCGCACAAAATGCTACCAAAGAACAGGAATTAATTAATCTCTCAAAAGAAAAATGGCAATGGATGTCAGACAAAAATGTAGATACACTAGCTAATCTCTTTCACGAAAAGGCAGTATTTGTGCATATGGGTGGAGCTTGGGGAAAAGAACAGGAACTCAATATTATCAAAAGCGGGGGCATTTGGTACAAGAAAGCGGAAATTCATGAAGTTTCAGTAAATATTATTGGCACAACGGCCATCCTCCTAAACAGAATAACACTGTTGGCTGTTGTTGGTGAAAATGAGGTTACCAATCTATTTGAGGTTACCGAAGTATATGTTAAAGAAGGTAATAGCTGGAAATTGGGGTCACTCTCATTCACAAGGTTGCTTGCTCCTCCAGGCCCTGCTCCAGAGTCACATTAACAAATATTTATACTAGATTCTGCAGCAAAAAACAAAAGAAAGGGCAGCACCCACCGGGTATAGTTCATTGCCGGCAAAGTGATCTTGCGAAGGTTAGTTCATCTAATATACTTTTGTGTACCCGGACAAGTAAGCGCTCCGAAATCGGCAACGAACCATACCCGAAAACGTTAGACAAACTGACGTTGAGCCGCATGCAAAAAAGACACTCTGCAATAGGATAAACTAAATGGATAAATATGGATTTTTCAAATGTTACAAGCGGGATTTTACAAGGATTAAATAGATGGGAACCAAAATTGCTTCAATTGTCCGAAGATACGATTATGAATAAACATAATAATCAAAACAGGACAATCAAACAGATTCTTGGACACATGGTGGATTCTGCTTCAAATAATATTCATCGGATTGTTCACTTACACTATCAGGATAGTCCGCTTAGATTTCCAAATTATGCCACAAATGGAAATAATGACAGGTGGATTGCAATACAAAATTACCAAGCTGAGAATTGGGAAAACTTGATTCAACATTGGAAATATAGCCATCTACACCTTATTCACGTGATTGAAAATGTAAACCCAAAAAAGCTGGATAATAAGTGGATTTCAGAATCAAAATATGGTACTATTTCGCTAAAGGACATGATTACGGATTTTTTGAAACATTTCCATCTACATCTTGAAGAAATTCAAGAATTAATTGACAAATAGACATGGAAAACCTTGACAAGAGCAAAATCGGGCAGATTGTAAAAACACGTATTCTTTTCCGGAAACAAAGATTCACCATTTTTATCACCCCAGTTCAATAATCCGGAGGTTCGCCTGGCCAACACGCGTTGAGCCCAGACCCTGCTGTTCGGCCTGTAGAAGGTAGGGTGCCGATGCCGGATCGATGCCGCAAAGCCGGTAAACAAAGCTTTCGGCAAGAACCGGATCGGGGCTGGCAATCAGCAATTCTCCCTGACCGATTTTCCCCAGCCAGGCCCCCTGCAATTTGTTCTTTTCGAAAAAATTTCCGGTATCAATGATCGTCAGGGCTGGCTGGCAGGTTTGCAGCAGGTGTAAACGGTAATCATTCAGGGAGTATGCGGGATTACCATTTTCCCAGGTAAGCCCTTCTAGGTTGGCAATGCCCGCCTGCAGCGACCCATCGCGATAGAGCGGGGAAACATTGATAAGTGCATCGCAACTGCCTACCCGTTCATGAAACGAAGGCCGTTCCTTTTGCGATTTGTAAAAATTTTTCTCGTTTGCGGGGACGATCTTTCCATAAGCCCGTTTGGCAGCCTCTTCTATCCCGCTGTTTTTATAACACTCCCTCCATTCGTCGACGGTGTGTTCCAGAATATAAACCCCCGATGCCTCCTGTTCGTAACAATCTTCAATAATTCTGAAAACCAGCTCCGGATCGGTAGAGACTCCCCGACCGGGTGTTTTGTTCCACTTCATAGCTGGTTTGACCAGAATTTTTTTCCCTTTGAAAGAAAAACGCGGCAATCCCCCCAGCGCTTTCACGGCCAGGCTGAAGCGGTCGGGGGCTCGCCCGCCAAAGGCAACCACCAGGTCGGGAATCCTTTGATTATCTGTCGCAGGAGGAAGATCCCGGTTCCGATGGAGCAAAAATCCGGCTGTAATCCCCATCCCGGACAGGGACAGAGCCGATAATTGTATGAATTTCCTCCTTTTCATCTATGGTTGCTTTTAACTATGAAATGCTGGAAATATAGGTATTTTGTAATCAACCTTCTCTTGACACCATGATTCTGTATAAAATTGATTTCCATTCCATTGTATGGGATTATTGATCATGTTATTCCTTTTTTCTTCTTCGTATATGGGATGCATCATCACGAATAATTGGGTCGTTAAATCGTGCATGGATAAACCGTTCTTTCCCATGCAGGTCACGTACAATTGCCGACTCAAATCCTGTTTGGCTGAATAAATCCAGTACCGCGGATCCATATGCCTCATTGATTTCGGCATAGAGCCATCCCCCTTTCTTCAACACAGTTTTTGCTTTGTTCGCAAGGGCCCGGTAAAAAAGCAGGGGGTCGCTGTCGGGTACGAACAAGGCTTCGCGGGGTTCATACGCGAGCACGTTTTTCTTCATCAGCGCCCGTTCCTTTTCGGTAACATAGGGGGGGTTGCTAACGATAATGTCGAACAACATGTCCGGGGGAAAGGCTTCGTGCAGCACATCGTGCCGGAAAATAACGATCTCCGCTTCGTTCCGGGCAGCATTCCGGGAGGCAATTTCCAGGGCTTTTTCCGAGATGTCGGTGGCTTGGACCACCGAGCCCGGGATGTTCTTTTTCAGGGCAATGGCGATGCAGCCGCTTCCGGTGCCGATGTCGAGGATCGACAGTGTTTCTTCCCGGTGTTTCCGGACAATTTGGTCGACCAGTTCTTCGGTTTCGTTCCGGGGAATGAGTACACCGGTCTGCACCTGCAGAGTGAGGTTGTAAAAAATTGTTTCTCCCAGAATGTACTGAATGGGTTCCTGTTGCTGCAGACGCAATACCATGGATTGCAGTTCGCGGTGATCGATCGTGCCCGGGTTTTTCTTCAACAACAATTCGGTAGCGGATAATCCGTAACGAATTTCAAAGATCCACCGGATCAACGATTCGATTTCTTCCGGGGTATAGAGGCCGGCGAGGGTATTGCGGATATAGGCAAGAGCTTTTTCCATGTTCCCGCTAAAATACAACTTTATGTTCTATTTTTGTAGCCGGTATCAAATGGAAGCCGAATCCAAATACATGCAACGCTGCCTCGACCTGGCAAAACTGGGCGAAGGCCATACTGCGCCCAACCCGATGGTGGGATGCGTGATCGTTCATGATGGGAAAGTGATTGGCGAAGGATTTCACCGGCAATGCGGGGGACCCCATGCCGAGGTACATGCCCTTCGTTCGGTAGCCGATCCCAACCTGCTGGCCCGTTCCACTTTGTATGTAAATCTTGAGCCCTGCGCACATTATGGAAAAACGCCTCCCTGTTCCGATCTGATTGTGGCGAAGAAAATCCCGAGGGTTGTAATCGGCACCATCGATCCCTTTTCGGAAGTAGCAGGCAAAGGGATCGAAAAATTACGGCAGGCCGGGTGCGAGGTGTTTTTGGGCATGTTGCACAAGGAGTGTCGGGAACTGAACCGGCGTTTTTTTGCCTTCCACGAGAAAAATCGCCCCTACATCATCCTCAAATGGGCACAAACCCAGGATGGCTTCATCGATCAGGACCCTGAAAAGCGCCCGACGGGAAAACCTGTCTGGATTACCGATGAGGTGGCGCGGGTGGTCGTCCACCGGCAGCGGGCATGCGAGGGTGCGATTTTTATCGGCACCGAAACGGCTCTGAAGGATAATCCTTCGCTAACCCTTCGCGAATGGTATGGCCGGCAGCCCCTGCGCATCGTGGCCGATCGTGTCAACCGGCTCCCCGACAGCTTAACCCTGTTTGATGGTGCTGCTCCCACCCGGGTGCTGGGTGAAGAGACTATGGGCGGCCATCCCCATTCATCAATCATCCCTTCGCAGTCCGATAACCGGATCGACGATCTGTTGCGGTTTTTGCACGGACAATCGATCCAGTCGCTCATTGTGGAAGGTGGCGCGATAACATTGCAGGATTTTATCGACCGGGATTTATGGGACGAAGCCCATGTGTACACCGGGAAAATCACCTTTGGTTCGGGTATCCGGGCGCCCCGTTTTAAAGAGTCGAACCCGCTTACGGAACAGTTTCCCCGCTGCGTGCTCCATGTGTATCGGAATCATCGCAGCACGAACAGACAATCATAATTGCTTCCACAAAGCCATTTTACCTTCTTCGGGCGTTATTTCCACTCATTCGATTCCCTGAGAAACAAATCGGCAAAGCGAAGATATTGCTCCCAGTCGTACAGCGTTATGTCGTGTTTGCCCGTACGCAGGTGATACGAAATTAGCCCGTTAATCGGTTTATTTACTTCCGGCAGATCGGTATTTCGGAAAACCTCTCTTCCGAGCAATTCATATACTTTTTGCGCATGAACAGTGGAAAGAAATTCCCCTTTGGGATCGGCCCAGAGGTCTTCTTCGGCACTGGCTACATACACCGGGCGCGGAGCAATCAGGGAAATAAGCATGTGCTGGTCGACAGGCAACAGTTCTTCCTTTTGAGCGTAAGCCGAAAGTTCTTTGCAAAACCAATGGGGGAAAGATGTGGTGATGTGTTCGACGGTTTCCCCGAATTTACGGCGAAAAAGCGCAGCCCCGCCACAACCCGAATTGTTGGAAATAACCAGGGCAAAGCGTTCGTCGGATGCACCGGCCCAAAGCGCGGCCTTCCCCAGGCGGGAATGGCCCATCACGGCTACTTTTTCGGGATCGATTTCGGGAACAGTAGAAAGAAAATCCAGGATCCGGCTCAGGCCCCAGGCCCAGGTCCCGATCGATCCCCACGATTCATCGGTTCGTTCCCTGCTGAAAAGAACATGGACCCCGTTACCAAAACCGTCGTCAAAATCGGGATCGATATCGCCGTAGTAACAACTTGCCAGGGCATAACCCCGGTCGATGATTTTTTCAACCGGCCATCGGGAAGCGTTCATTCCTCTTGTTTTTTCTCCGGCCTGAAAGGGTTTGCCGGTTTGGGCATCCCAAAGGTTTGCCAGCGAAATTTCTACTGAAGGATGGAGGGTATGGTTTCCTTCAAAATTGAGGCCAAGAAAAACAGGGGCGGGTTGGCTTGCATTATTGGGTACAATCAGCAACACCCGCAGCGAACAGCGATGAACGGAATCGGAAAAAACCAGATCGGTTTCCTGCAAAGTGGCTTTTCCTCCCAGGAAAAGCGTATTCTGCTTAACCGGGCGATATTCCACGGAAATCGTATCGTGGGGTGTGATCCCATACACATATTCGCTGAAAAGCCGGTGAATTTCCGGACGTCGCAATCGAATCCAATCGGATGGGGTTTTCACGGGTTTCCTGTTCATCAGCACAAGGGGATCGGGAAGGGTATACGACGGGACCTTGCTTTCATCGTATATTGCTTCTTTTTTTTGAGCCGGCAATGGTCCGGCTGTAACCATGCATACAAGGAGCACCAGAGCAGCAAGAAATGTTTTCATACGTTCGGATAAAAATCATTAGGATACGAAAGATACCTGTTTTTCAGGAATTGCGGCGATTTTCCTTTCAAAAAACAAATATCCTTTTTGAAGGATTGGGCAAACCTTTCTTTTTCCTTATTTTTGCAGCCTGTTTTGGTCTCATAGTTCAACGGATAGAACGACAGTTTCCTAAACTGTAAATCTGGGTTCGATTCCCGGTGGGACTACAAAGGAAAGGGAGGCGTTGTGCCTCCCTTCCTTTTTTAGTATGGATCGCTTTCCTTATTTTTCTCCTTCTTTTTCCGTTCTTTCTCTTTTTGTTTCAGGGCTTCTTTTTCCTGTTTGATTTTTTCCTCCTTGCTTTTCAATTCGTTCATGAGTTGGTCGATTTCTTCCTGCGACAATTCCTGTTCTTCGTCGAAGGTATTGTATTCGATTTCACCAATGCTTTCGAGCGATTCGGCTACGCCCCGGAGGGCGCCTTCCACAATGGCTTCAATATTGAGGTGTTCAAGCACCGACGATGCCACGTCGAGCCCGATCTGGGCTGCTTCGATCGACAGATCAATAATTCCCTCGGGAACAAACTCGTTTCCCATCTCCTGTCGCATCTCCCATTCCATTTCCCTGCGGGCTTCTTCGATTTCCTTCCGGGCTTCCTCAATGTCGCGACGGGCCTCTTCCATATCCCTCCGGATCTCGTCGTAATCGATCTCATTCAGGGCTTCGCGACGGGCTTCCTGCATTTCGCGACGGGCTTCCTCAATTTCTCGCCGGGCTTCTTCTAGGGTTTCCCGTTGCTCATCCACCGCACGACGGGCTTCCTCTATTTCTTTACGGGCTTCTTCCTTATCGCGGATCCTTGCTTCCCGGTCTGTACTGTCGGCACCTTGAGCACTCCAGGTTTCTTCGCCGAAATTGTCGAGGGCAAAGGAGGCCGCATCGAGTGCACTGGCCATAATGCGTTCGAGATCCAGTTCGGTAAGCATCCGGTCGAGGGATGCCATCATGGCCGCCGAAGTTTCGTGATCGGGTTCGGATAGAGCTACCTCCATCATTTTCCCCACTTCGCCCGTAACGCCAAGGTTTTGTCCCTGTTTGCGAACGTTTTCCTCGAGCGAAGCACGGATGCTGTCCACTTCCTGCATAGTACGCGATTCGGGTATCGGCAACGGTTGAACGGCAATGTTCCCGGTGGGTGTTGTTTCGTTTTCATTCCCCAGCGTAAATGAAGCCAGGGTGAGGCCTCCCACTACTACAGCAGCGGCAATAAGCCCTTCGATAAAGTTTGTTTTCATGGCTACTTTTGTTTGTAATCGTTTAATTCGTTGTAATATACTTCCTCTCGATGAAGCAAAGGCCATGGCTAATTGCCCTTGTTCCATCTGTTGAATTTGCACGGCAGCCAGGGCTTTCGCATAGGAAAGCTTGTCGCCGGTAAGCCCAATGGCAATGTTGTCGCAGCTGTTTTCGCGTTCGGCCCGGATCTGCGACGAGATAATCCAAACACCCGGGTGATAAAAGAAGAGGATCTCGCAAACCGACTGGACAATATTGAACAGGTAATCGTGTCGGGCTACGTGGGCCAGCTCATGGGCAATGATGGCTTCCACGTCCTTCACCGACAAACCATTGAAGGCGGCTATGGGGAAAAGTACGATGGGTTTCAGGGTCCCCAGGGTCAGGGGAACCCGGGCCAGGGGTGAAAAAAAGGCCTGTACCTTTCTTTTCAGATCCAGTTTCTCCGAAAAGGCTTCGATTCTTTTCATCCATTCCTCCCCGATATCGATAAGTTGCTGCGTCCGGAGCCGGTGGGCATAAAACAACCCCCCGATCAATCGCAACAGCAAAAACAAGATCCCGACCAACCAGAAAAAACAAATCGGGTAAAAATGACGTTGAAAGTAACTGCGGACTTTGATAAGCGAAAAGTTGACGCTTTCTTCGGCAGGGTTTTCTACCGTTATTCCGGTTGAAATGGTTTCGTTCAGATAGCTCCGGATCTGTTCCGGATCCGAGGTCAGGTATCCGCGCAGTACCGCTTTTTCTTTGGCATAGCGGTAGGTTTGCACAAACGTGGTCCCCGACCAGCCCAGCAACACAATCAGGGAAACAAAGGAGACGATATAACGGAGTTGGGCGCTGTT
>Ga0116164_10002970_pt1 | contig 11830 bp, 9 predicted proteins | sample AD_UKC109_MetaG_FD_89888 | JGI IMG/M metagenome (GOLD analysis project Ga0116164, IMG submission 89888) | Active sludge microbial communities of municipal wastewater-treating anaerobic digesters from Hong Kong - AD_UKC109_MetaG | ecosystem: Engineered > Bioreactor > Anaerobic > Digestate... | reverse complement strand
GTCTCCGAGATCATCGAGTAATCAAACGAAAGAAACACAAAAGGAGGCTCCGCAGGGAGTCTCCTTTTTGCTTGCTTTGCTTTCCCTGCTTTCTTTGAAAAGAAAGCAGGACAAAGAAACTTATTGTTTTGCAGAAGAAGAATTTGGATAATGGGAGTTCTTTGTCTTACTTTCTTTTAAGAAAGTAAGGAGGACACCGCGCAGCGGCTATTGCTCCTGACCGGTGGAAAATTCTATGATTTTTTCGATCGTGATGTCCTTGATCGGCATATTGCACACGCAGGTGCGGTTCGCCAGAACGGCGACCCTGTCGCAGAAGCCGAGGATCTCTTCGATGTCGGACGAGATAAAGATGACGCCCGCCTTTTTTTTGATCAGGTCGTTGATGGAGTTGTAGATGTCGATCTTGCTCGCGATATCCAGGCCCCTTGTCGGTTCGTCCAGAATAAAGATCTTCGCGCGGCTCATGATCCATTTTGCGAATATCGCTTTTTGCTGGTTGCCGCCCGTGTATTCCATGATGTTGTTGTGGAGATTATGCGGGATGTTCAGCTTTTCGATATAGTCGGCGACGACCTGCTCTAAATACGTCGTGTTGATCAGGCTGAAGTTTGCGAACCGCTTCAGGGACGAAACCGCGACGTTGTTGCTCACGTCCAGGCACGCAAACAGGGAATCGGTCAGCCTGTTTTCGGGGATCAGCGCGATTCCGTTGCAGATCGCCTTGTTGGGGCTGTCGATCTTGATCGGCGTTCCGTTCAGAAAAATCTCGCCTTCCACGCCGTCCACCGCGCCAAACAGGCAGTTTGCAAGCAGCGTCCTGCCGGAACCGGCCAGCCCCGTGATGCCGAGGATGTCCCCTTCGTTCAGGTCGAGATTGATGTTTTTCAGCTTGTCCGAAAAATGCAGGTTCCGGACGCTGAGGATGTTTTTCCCTTTTTTGATAACGATTTTGGGATACCGGGTTTTGATATACCGGCCGCTGAGCATTTTGATGATCTCTTCCTGCGGGCAGTCGGCCACGGATCGCGTGCCGACGATGCTGCCGTTTTTGATGACGGTTACCCGGTCCCCGATCAGCGACACGTCCTCCAGGCAATGCGTGATATAAAAGATGCCGGTCCCCTTGGCCTTGATCTTTTTCACGATGCGATACAACAGGTCCCGCTCGCTCTGCGTCAACGCGGACGAGGGCTCGTCCAGTATGACGATGCTGGCGTCGGAGATATATGCGCGGCAAAACTCCAGTATCTGGCGCTGCGCAAACCCCAGCGTTTCGACTCTGTCGAAGACGGACACGGGCAGGTCGAGATCCTCGATGAGGCACTGGCACATGTAATTGAGTTTGTCGTAGTCGATGCTCCTGAACAATTTGTTCTTGTAGGGCATTTTGTTGAAGAAAAGGTTTTCGGCGATGGAAAGCTGCGTGAGCATGGTTACGTCCTGGCGGATGTAGATCACGTCGTCAAACATATCCGGCGAGAGCGTTTTTTTTCGCACCTGCTCGTTTCTTATGTAGATGGCACCCGAATCAGGAATGACAAGCCCGCTGATGATCTGCATGAGCAGGCTTTTCCCCGAGCCGTTTTCGCCCATGATCACATGGATCTCATTCGCATGGAGATCGATATTGATGTTGCTGAGATGAAAATTATCCAATTGGAAATTGACGTTCTCAAGCCTCAATAGCTCAGAAGACATGCTTGCACATCCTTTCGGGAGAAATCCGGCGCGATTATTCCTCGTATATGTTTACGGAAGTGTAGAGCTGAATGTTCAGGTCGAACAGATAATCTTTATACGTGTCGCTCAAAGTTGAGTTGGTGATGATTTTGTCGGCGATTTCCAGACCGCCCACCCGGTAAAACGATTTTGCGCCAAAGTGCTCGGCAAGACAGACCACGGAGATGGTTTCCGCCATTTTACAGGCTTCCTGAATCAAGGAAGCTTTGCTGATGCTCGATACGGTGATGCCGGTCTTCTTACTGACGCCTTCCACTTCGACGATCAGGTGGTTCAGCGAAAAATTCTGCATATTGTTGATGGCGAGCTGCCCGTAGACGGCGGATTCGTCCAAATCCCCGCCGAGGAGGATCAGCTTGTTGCTGGGAGAGGCCGAGAATTCCAGCGCGATTTTCAAATCGTTCGTCAGAACCGTGAGGTTCTTTTTGTGCACCAGTTTTTTTGCCGCGCGGAGGTTGGTCGGGCCGTCCGTCAGCATGATGATGTCGTTATCGGACACCAGATGGAAAATCGTGTCCGAAATCTCCATCATCTGAACGTTGTAATCGTCGTCCGTCTCCTCAAAGACAAAAGGCTCCTCCAAATCGGCGTTGAGCACCGCCCCGCCGTGCGTGCGCTTGAGGAAGCCGTCGTTCTCCAGTTTTTCAAGGTCCCGCCGGATCGTAACTTCGGTCACGTTTAATAAGCTGCTGAGTTTCGCAACAGAAACGTGCTTGTCCTTGGTTAAATAGTCCTTTATGATTTTGATCCGTTCGATAGCAAACATTTGCGGCAAAACCTTTTAGATATTTCACAATATACCGGAATGATACACGAAAATTATACAACTATCAATACAAAACCGCAAATCAATACAAGCACAAACGAAAAAATTAATGCGATATATTAAGTATTGACAGCGAAAATGGTAGATGATAAAATACAAAACGAACAGAAACGAAAGCAACAACAACAAAACAGAGAAAAAAGAACATCACAGATCATCACTCAAGCGCATCTTCCTTTCAGGAAGAGTTTTATCCGTCCCCCACAAAAAAAATGAATTTCAGTCACGCAACGATCGTATCCCCCTCCAGACAAAAAAAGCTTAGTTTGCTTCGATATCCAGATCGGGGCAATATAAAAAACAAAAGGAGTGAAACGAATGAAAAAAGTAGTCATGTGTGTTTTGGCGCTCATGCTGGGGCTTTCGATGTTCGCCTGCGCGAGCACGACCCCTGCGACAACGGAAGCAACCGACACCGAAACGGTTGCCGAGGCGGCGGCGACCGAAGCGACAGCCGAGACAGAGGCAGGCGGGTATATCGGAATCTCGATGCCGACCCAGTCGAGCGAACGTTGGATCAAAGACGGCAACACGATGAAGGAAATCCTTGAAGCGAAAGGATACACGGTCGACCTCCAGTACGCCGAGGACGATATCCCGACGCAGAAGTCCCAGATTGAAAACATGATCACGAAGGGCGCGGAAGTTCTGATCATCGCCGCAGTCGATGGTTCCACTCTGTCGGGCACGCTGGATCAGGCCGGCGAAGACGGCGTGAAGATCATCGCTTATGACCGTCTGCTTGTTGACACGGATGCGGTTTCCTATTACGCTACATTTGATAACAGAGGCGTCGGCCGGCTGCAGGCGCAGTCTCTGGTTGACGGTTTGAAAGCCCTCAAAGGCGACGGACCGTACAACGTCGAACTCTTCGCGGGTTCTCCCGACGACACCAACTCCTTCTACTTCTATTCCGGCGCGATGGACATTCTCCAGCCGCTGATCGATGACGGCACGATCGTTGTCGTTTCCGGCCAGACCGAGCAGGCCGACATCGGCACGCTCCGCTGGGACGGCGCGGTCGCACAGGCCCGTATGGACGCGCTCCTTGCGGCAAACTACACGTCCGGCGAACAGCTCGACGGTGTCCTGTCGCCCTATGACGGACTCTCCCGCGGCATCATCTCCGCACTGACCTCGTTTGGCTATGAACCCGGCACGGACAACTGGCCCGTCGTAACCGGTCAGGACGCCGAAGCGGCTTCCATCAAGCTGATCATCTCGGGCGAACAGTATTCCACCATACTGAAGGACACGAGAGACCTCGCGGCTGTTGCGGCCGACATGGTTGACGCAGTGCTCGCCGGCACCGAGCCGGAGATCAACGACACGACGACCTATGACAACAACGTCAAGATCGTTCCGTCGTACCTGCTGATCCCCTACACGGTAACGATCGACAATTATCAGGAGCTGGTAATTGACTCCGGATACCTGACGGAAGACGACATCAAATAACGGCTAGAATCGCAACTGTAAATCGGCTAGCGGTATATGGAACACAAATACTGCTAGCCGATTCCAATCCTATTTTTACGGAAAATATCTGTCTCTACCGAGGGATAAAGAGGAGTTGTCTATGGGAAAGTATATTTTGGAAATGAGGAATATAACAAAGACATTCCCGGGAGTAAAAGCTCTTGACAATGTTAATTTTAGAGTGATTCAGGACCACATTCACGCCCTGGTCGGTGAAAACGGCGCGGGCAAGTCGACTTTGATGAATATTCTGAGCGCCGTATATCCATACGGGACTTATGAAGGCGACATCGTCGTCGACGGCGAAGTCTGCGTGTTCAAGTCGATCAAGGACAGCGAAGCGAAGGGGATAGCGATCATCCATCAGGAACTCGCCCTGATCCCGAGCCTGTCCATCGCGGAAAACGTGTTTTTAGGAAACGAGCAGACCGATAAGGGACTGATCATCAATTGGGATAAAACGAGAATCAGGACCAGCGAAATGCTGAAAAAAGTTGGATTGAACGAACGGACGGACACGAAGGTCAAGGACATTGGGCTTGGAAAACAGCAGCTTGTCGAAATCGTCAAAGCGCTTGCAAAAGACGTAAGGCTATTGATTCTGGACGAACCGACGGCGGCATTAAATGATAAAGACTCCGATTTTCTCTTGGATCTGCTTGTAGATCTGAAAGAGCACGGAATTACCAGCATTATTATTTCGCACAAACTCAACGAAATCACCAAGGTCGCGGACGAGATCACGATCATTCGCGACGGCGCCACGATTGAAACTTTGGTCAAAGGCGTGGATAATATAACTGAAGAGCGCATCATCAAGTCGATGGTCGGCCGCGAAATCGTGGACCGGTTCCCGAAGCGCACCCACAAGGTGGGAGACGTATTCTTCGAAGTGAAGCACTGGAACGCGTTCGATCCGCTGGACGACACGAAACAGGTGCTTAAGGATATCAACATCAACATCAGAAAAGGCGAGGTCGTCGGCATCGCCGGACTGATGGGCGCGGGCCGCACGGAACTCGCCATGAGCCTGTATGGCAAGGCCTACGGCGCGAAAATATCGGGCCAGATCTTCATGAACGGCGTTGAACAGCGAATCAACGACGTAAGCGACGCGATCGACAAGGGGATTGCCTACGCGACGGAAGACCGGAAAACCGCCGGCTTGATTCTGATCGACGACATCAAGCGAAACATCACGCTGACGTCGCTGAAATCGCTGAAACGGAAGCTGGTCATCGACTCCAACCTGGAGATCAAGATCGGTGAAGAATACAGAAAGAAACTTAACATCAAATCGTCCAGCATCCTCCAGAAGACCGGCGACCTTTCGGGCGGCAACCAGCAAAAGGTCGTGTTCAGCAAATGTATTTTTGCCGATCCCGACATCCTGTTTCTGGACGAACCGACCCGAGGGATCGACGTCGGCGCAAAATATGAAATCTACACCATCATCAACGAACTTGCCGAAAAAGGGAAGTCCATCGTGGTGATTTCTTCCGAACTGCCGGAAATTCTCGGCATGTGCGATCGAATCTATGTTATGAACAAAGGGATGATTGTGGGAGAGCTTACGGCCAGCGAAGCCTCTCAGGAAAAGATCATGCAGTATATTATGCAAAGCAACAAGGAGGCTGTAAAATGAAAAGGGTAAGAAGTTTGCTTCGGGGTAATATTCGCCAGTATGCGATGATCATTGCCCTGATTTTCGTTATCATTATATTCGAAATCCTGACAAAAGGAATCTTGCTCAAGCCGCTGAACATCTCCAATCTGATTCAGCAGAACGCATATATTCTGATACTGGCAATCGGCATGCTGCTTTGCATACTGACGATCGGAAACATCGACTTGTCCGTCGGTTCGGTGGTCGGCCTGGTCGGCGCACTGTCCGCGATATTCATTCTGAAGATGGATATGCCGGTTTGGATCGCGATCATCCTCTCTCTCATCGCGGGCTTTATCATCGGCGCCTGGCAGGGCGTCTGGATTGCGTATATCGGCGTGCCGGCGTTTATCGTAACGCTCGGCGGACAGCTGATTTTCAGAGGCCTGACGATGGTAGCCCTGCAGGGGACGAGCCTTGCTCCGCTGCCGGATTCCTACACCTTCATGGCCGCAGGATTCGTGCCGGACATCGCGAACATCGAGGGCATCAACCTGCTGACGCTTCTTGCCGGCGGCGTCGCCTGCATCCTGTTTATCATCAATGAGATCAATAAAAGGCGTAACAAGAAAAAATACGATTTCGACGTGTCTTCCATTGGCGCTTTCCTGTTTAAAATCGTTGCGATCACCGCCGCAATACTGGCGTTCAGCTATGCGCTGGCTTCCTATCGCGGCATCCCGATGGTTTTGCTGATCGTCGTCGCGCTGGTCCTGATCTATACGTTCGTCACCGACAAGACGATCCCCGGCCGGCATATTTACGCATACGGCGGCAACCCGAAGGCCGCGCGCCTCTCGGGCATTAAGACAAAGCGCGTGCTCTTCTGGGTCTATGTGAACATGGGCGTGCTCGCCGCCCTTGCCGGGATCGTGTTTACCGGCCGCCTGAACTCCGCGACGCCGAAAGGCGGATACGGATTCGAGCTCGACGCCATCGCGGCTTGCTTCATCGGCGGCGCTTCGACGACGGGCGGCATCGGCACGGTGGTCGGCGCGATCGTCGGCGGCCTTCTGATGGGCGTTTTGAACAACGGCATGTCGATCATGGGCGTGAGCATCGACTGGCAGCAGGCGATCAAGGGCTTCGTTCTGCTGATTGCGGTCGGCTTCGACGTAATCTCGAAGATTCGGGCAAAAGTATAATCGAGGGCATAACGGCAAAGAGAACTGGCCACCTTTCACAAGTGGCCATTTCTTTTCGATCGGCCAAACGACCGAACGGACCGCATAACCCGGCGCGGACGTAAAGATTACGGATGCGGAACTTCAGGACAAATATGTTTTCCGTAAACACGGCGCAAGCGCCTGTTACGGGCAGGAGGAAAAGCACGATGAGCAAACTGTATTTTATAACGGGCAGTCAGGACCTGTACGGCGAAAAAACGCTTGAACAGGTCGCGGTGGACAGCAGGGAGATCGCCGCCTATTTAGACAAAAAGCTTTCCGGGACGGTTTCGGTCGAGTGGAAGCCGACGGTGCGCAATTCCGAGGAGATCGTGAGCGTTTGCCGCAAGGCGTCCGTCGACGAGGACTGCGTCGGCGTGATCCTGTGGATGCACACGTTCTCGCCCGCGAAGATGTGGATCAAGGGGCTCCAGATTTTAAGCAAGCCCATGCTGCACCTGCATACGCAGGCCAACGAGCGGCTGCCGTACGAAACGATCGACATGGATTTCATGAACCTCAACCAGAGCGCGCACGGCGACCGTGAATTCGGGTTCATCGTGTCCCGGCTGGGCATCCCGCACGAGGTCGCGGTCGGGTACTATCAGGACGCGGAAGTCGTCGCGCAGATTCGCCGGTTCGCGGAGGTCGCAAAGGCGGTCGCATTCTCGAAGGGCCTGAAGGTCGCGATGTTCGGAAGCAACATGCGCGAGGTGGCGGTGACCGACGGCGACCGCGTGGAGAGCCAGATCAAGTACGGCTGGGAAGTCAACTATTACGGCATCGGCGACCTCGCGGCGATGATCGGCGAGGTGACCGAAGGCGAGATCGACGAAAAGATTGCCGAATACAGCGCGGCTTATGAAATGCCGGCCGACGGGATGGATGCCGTGCGCGAGCAGGCGGCCTATGAGATCGCGCTGGAGCGGTTTTTACAGGGCGGCGGGTTCGGCGCGTATACGGATACGTTCCAGGATCTGCACGGGCTCAAGCAGCTTCCCGGCCTTGCGACCCAGCGGATGATGGCGAAAGGCTACGGATTCGGCGCGGAGGGCGATTACAAGACGTCTGCGCTCGGCGCGGTGTTCAATACGATGGCCGAGGGACGCGAGGGCGCGACGGGATTTATGGAGGACTATACCTACGACTTTGTGGACGGGCTTGTGCTCGGCGCGCACATGCTGGAGGTTTCGCCCGCGTTCGCCGCGTCGAGGCCGAAGGTGGAGGTGCACCCCCTCGGCATCGGCGGCAAGGAAGCGCCGGCGCGGCTCGTGTTCGACGGCGTAAAGGGAGACGGCGTCGCGGTCTGCATGACGGACATGGGCGACCGGTTCCGGCTGATCGCGGCCGCAATCGAGCTGGTGCAACAGCCGAAACCGATGCCGAACCTTCCGGTCGCGCGCATCATGTGGAAGCTAAAGCCGGACTTCAAGACCGGCGCCGCGGCCTGGCTCTACGCCGGCGGCGGGCACCACACCGTGGTCAGCACGGCGCTGACGATGGAGGACATCCGCCTGTTTGCCAAACTGACGGGCACGGAGCTTGTTACGATCGACGACGAGACGAAGCTGAACGAACTGCAGAAGGAGCTAAAGCGCTGACTTGAGTGTTCCAAATGGCGGTACATTCCAGATGAGAAAAGCCGATGTTCGGACGGCCCGATGAGCACGGTCTTCGGGCAAGTCGGCCGGCGTCGGGTGAAAAACGGAGCGCTGTGCGGACGGGATACGGTCCCGCTCGCACAGCGCTTCGTTTTGTCTCCGGCATTACCGAAAGCTTCGGGTTATTTTTACTTACTTTCTTAAAAGAAAGTAAGACAAAGAATTTCAAAGTTAGAAATAAGTTTCCTGTCAAATAATAAATTTCTTTATTTTGCTTTCTTTTTAAAGAAAGCAAAGAAAGCGATCACTGCGGCGCAGGCGCGGCTTTGTCGGAACGCAACGCGAAAATTGCAAAAACGCCTGCGAGCGCGCCGGTCAAAACAGGCGTCAGCATCGAGACCGAAACGCCGATGCCGTCGGTGATCAGCCCCATAAAGACCGGGATCAGAATACGCGCAAAGCACATCGTGACAAACAGGGCGGAGGTGGACAGGGACGTGTTGCCGGCCTGCCCGACCGAATTTTCGCTGACGAGCATCGGAATGCAAAAACCGGTCACGAGACCGATGATTCCGACCATAATGCACATGACAAGCGCGCTCCCGGACAGAACGCCGACAGCCTGAAACACACAGGAGAACAGGATGCCGATTAAAAACAGTTTCAGCGGGCGCAAATGTATCCGCGGGGCAAGGAAGCGGCTTGCGGTCGCGCAGATCCAGTAGATCGACAGCGCCGTGGACCCGAGCGTCTCGGCATCGTAACGGAGCGTCATATATCGCACGAGCCAAACGGTCAGGCCCGCCTGCGTCGCGGCGTACATAAAACCGGCCAGCAGGATCAGGATACTTCTGCGTTTGAGCAGGTACGATCGCAGCGTTGCGGCGGAAAGGACGTTTTCGTGCGTTGCGGACTGTTCGCCGCGGTAGAAAACCGCCAGAATGACGATAAAGACCAATCCGAAAAGCAGGGTCAGGCCGCCCATAAGAAGGCTGACCTGCTGCCAGGTGATGAACGCCAGCAGCGCGGTAATCGCAAGCGGAGAAAGCAAGCTGCCTACGCCGAAGCCGCCGTGCAGAAGCCCGAGCCGCGACGCGCTGTCTTCCGCGTGCAGATCGACCATGATGGCGTTGCAGTAGGTGTCCGTCCATCCGAAGCCGACGCCGAGGACGATGCAGATGCCGATCATCCCAATGTAAAGGGACGTGACGCCAAGCGCGAAAAACGAGAGCGCAATGAGAGCGGCGGAGACGATCAGCAGCGTCGTCTTACGGATGCGGCCCTGTAAAACGGGCACGCTCAGGTATGCGGCGATGCAGCCGAGGCTGATCATGCTGCTCATGATGCCCTGCGCGCCGCCTGTCAGCGAGTATGTGTCGACAACGCGGTTCATAACCACGCTGGAAAATGCGTTTATGAAGCCGTAAAGCGTAATCATCATGATGACGCCAACGCTCAGGCCGGTTTTTCCACGACGCGAAAGCGCGGCGCCGTTTGCAGAATTCATAAAGGTCCATACCCTTTCAAAAAAATCAAAAGCGGAAATATCATCCGGAAAAGAAGGCTCAGGAACGATCCCGAGCCTTCTTGCAGGTCGATAAAGCCGGAGACGAAGGCTACTGACGCACGGATTTCGAGCGATTGTAGAGCATCAGCAGCAGGATCATGATGATGCCCTGCGTCACGTTTCGAACCGGCTGCGTGAGCTGGAGCGTCGTAAGCAGATTGCTTAAAAGGATCATGACCAGCGAACCGGCAATGCTGCCTTCGTAGGAGCCGATACCGCCGGAGAACGCCGTGCCGCCGATGATGACCGCAATCAGCGAATCGTAAGCGTAATCGTCGAAGATCTGGCAGCGCGCGGTCGACATGTAAGCCGCGCCGAGCATGCCGGCAAACGCCGCGAGCATGCCGCTCATAACGTAGGAGATGATCTTGATTCGATTGACCCGCACGCCGTTGAGGCTCGCCGCGACAGGATTGCTGCCGACGAGGTAGAGCTGCTTGCCGAAACGCGAACGATTCAGTATGAAGAACGTCAGCGGCCATATGATCGCGGCGTACATCACGATGGACGGGACGATGCCGCCGATTTTGTAGATGACGGTCTGCGTGAAGACCTTTGACGCGCTGCCGGACAAAACGCCCTGCGTCAGCACGTACTGCATGCGCGTTACGATGTTTGCAATCGCCATGGTGACGATCAGCGCGGGCAGTCCGATCTTGACGGCGCAGAAACCGTTGAGGAAGCCGACGACAGCGCCGATCGCCAGCGCGATCACCAGCACCTGGAAAAAGTGTCCGGATTCGCCCTTCATGGTATAGGTGGTGAGGATCGCCGTTGCGGACATGACCGCGCCGACGCCAAAGTCCATGCCGCCGCCGATCAGGACGATGGTCTGGCCGGCCGAAGCGATGCTGAGCAGGATCGTGAGCAGCAGGATGTTGCCGACCGCAACGAGGTTGAATCCGGCCGGGTTGATGATGAACGTCGCGATCAGCAGGATCAGCGCGATCACAACGGACATCAGCGCCGGATTGGACTGGACAAACAGGTTCATTCGGGCGGTGAAGTCGCGGGTTTCCCCATGGACTCTAAGTTCTTTACTTGACATACTTTTCACCTCTCTTGAACTGCTGCTTCAGGCCCTGTTTCAGTGTTTCACGCTGCGCTTTGGCCGTGACGATGGTCATAAGCAAGCCGCCGAAGATGATGATATCCGAAACGAGATTCTGCCAGTAGGAGGATACCGCGAACCCTTCATACAGCTTGGAGAGCAGCGTGAAGAAATAATACACCGTGTTTTGAATGATCACGAGGAAGCCGCTGCCGAATACGCCGCAGGCGACGGAGCCCCAGCCGCCCCAGCCGAGGCCGCCGATGATAGCGGCGGAAAGAGAGCGGATCCCGTACTCTTCGCAGTGCAGCGGATTGCCGGAAGCGGTCATCAGCGTAAGGCAAATGCCCGCGATGCCGGTATAGACGCCCTTGATGAGAAACGCCTTCATCTGCGTGCCGACGGGACTGATTCCGGCCGCAAAAGCGTTCCTGGGATTGGAGCCGACGGCGTAGATATGCTTGCCGAAACGCGTGCGGACGATGAACCGCCAGCTTACAAGGACGATGACAAGCACAAACACGGAAACCGGGATATAATTCAGGATACCCAGCATCTTCTGGCCGAATGCGCTCATCTGCGCGACGACCTCCTTGTTAAAGAGCTTGAAGATCGTGGACTGGTACGGTTTCCAGAGCGCTTTGGGGATGGACCCCTGCGCCGTAGGCATGATCAAAACGTTGATGCCCTTGATGGCATAGGTCAGCGCGTAGCTGGCCAGCAGCGCCGGT
>Ga0116164_10002969_pt1 | contig 11836 bp, 10 predicted proteins | sample AD_UKC109_MetaG_FD_89888 | JGI IMG/M metagenome (GOLD analysis project Ga0116164, IMG submission 89888) | Active sludge microbial communities of municipal wastewater-treating anaerobic digesters from Hong Kong - AD_UKC109_MetaG | ecosystem: Engineered > Bioreactor > Anaerobic > Digestate... | reverse complement strand
CGGCGCGGACGGCGCGGGCATCGTCACCCCGTCGTATTTCGGGCTTTCGCCGCGGATGATGGTCGGCTATTACCAGGCTATCTCCAAGTCCCTGCCCCCCGATTTCCCCCTGTATGTCTACGTCATCCCCCAGCTGGCCGTCAACGATATCGACGCCGCGACGATGGAGGCAATCGCCGCCACATGCCCCAACGTGATCGGCGTGAAGTACAGCTTCGCCAGCATGCGGCGGCTGCTGGAGTACCTCCAGGTACGAAACGGCACATTCTCGGTCGTGTTCGGCCCGGACGATCTGTTCTTCCCGGCACTGGCAATGGGCGCGGACGGCACGGTATCCGGGTGTTCCGGCTGCATGCCGGAATGGTTTGTCGGGGTTTACGACGCGTTTCTGGCAGGCGACTATGAAAAGGCGAAAGAACTGCAGTTCACGGCGACGAAGCTTACGAAGGTTCTCCGGAGCGGAGCCGATATGTCGGTCTTCAAAAACGTGCTGACGATGCGCGGCATCCGGGGCGGGCATATGAAAGCCCCGCTTCTGGACCTGGAGCCGGAGGAAGTGGAAGCGCTGCGATTGCAGCTTACACCCTATCTGAACCAATAAAAACGAACCCGGCTCCCCGCGTGTCCGTATGGGCAGCGAGGGAGCGCAGCAACAGGGAGGAAGCAGTATGAAAAAGATCATCAACCAGCCCGCGGATTTTGTGGACGAGACCATCGAGGGCATCCTTGCCGCGTACGGCGACCGCGTGAAAATTCATAACGGCGACAAGCGGATCTATCTGTCCAACTATCCGGCCCGTGACGGCAAGGTTGGGATTGTGACGGGCGGCGGCAGCGGGCATCTGCCCGTATTCCTGGGCTATGTCGGTAAGGGCCTGCTGGACGGTTGTGCCGTGGGCAACGTGTTCGCGTCTCCCTCGGCGCAGAAGATGGCCGATATGATCGCCGCGTGCGATCGGGGCAGCGGCGTACTGTGCCTGTACGGCAACTACGGCGGGGATAACCTGAACTTCGATATGGCGTGCGAGACCGTCGATCTGGAAAACGATATCAAAACCCGCACCGTCCGCGTCAGCGACGACGTCGCCTCCGCGCCCGCAGCCGCGACGGGCCGCCGCCGGGGCGTGGCCGGCATGGTGTACGCGTTCAAGATCGCCGGCGCGGCCGCGGACATGGGCCTGAACCTGGACGCTGTGGCCGCCGTCACCCAAAAAGCGTTGGACGGCATCCGCACCATGGGCGTGGCGCTGTCCCCGTGCATCGTGCCCGAGGTCGGCAAGCCCACGTTCTCCATCGGTGAAAACGAGATCGAGATCGGCATGGGCATCCACGGCGAGCCCGGAATCGAGGTCAAGCCCATGATGACCGCCGACGCGGTCGCCGAGCTGCTCGTCGGCCAAATATTGGACGACATGCCGCTTGCACAGGGTGATACCGTATCGGCCATGGTCAACGGTCTCGGCGCGACACCCAAGGAGGAGCTGCTGATCGTGTACCGGCGCGTTCACCAATTGCTCACCGAAAAGGGCGTGAAGCTCGTCATGCCCCACATCGGCGAGTTCGCCACGTCCATGGAGATGGCCGGGCTTTCGGTTACGCTGTTCAAGCTGGACGATGAGCTGTATTCGCTACTGCGCGCGCCGGCCAGCTCTCCCTTCTATACCAACGAGAACATGTAAAGGAGGGTTTGGCGTGCTGACAGCAGAAATGCTCCGGCGGATTATGCGAAATATCAGCGATGTGATGGTCAGGGAGAAGGACTACCTGATTGCGCTGGACCAGCGCAACGGCGACGGCGACCTCGGCATCTCCATGGCCTCGGGGTTCGCAGCCGCGAGCACCTATCTGGACCAAAGCGATGAAACGGACCTGGGCAAGCTGATGCTCGGTGCCAGCAAAGCGTTCAACGAAGGCGCACCCTCCTCCCTGGGCACGATCCTGGCCTTTATGATGATGGGAATGGCGCGCGTGTTCAAGGGGCACGAGGAGGCCGACGCCGGCCTGGCAGCCGATGCGTTTGCCGCAGGTGTCGCGAAGATTATGGAGCGCGCAAACTCCAAGCCCGGTGAAAAAACCATCCTCGACGCACTGGACCCCGCCGTAAAAGCCCTCTCAGCTCATGCGCGCGACGGCGCGGCGGCCGCGTTCCTCGCGGCGGCCAAGAGCGCCAAGGAAGGTTCGGACAGCACCGCCGGCATGAAGGCCGTGCACGGGCGCGCAGCCTATTACGGCGACAAGTCCCTGGGCATCGTGGACGGCGGATCCGTGGTCGGTTATCTGATCTTTAACGCTATCATGGCTAGCATTGACTCTTGACATGAGAAAGGGATATGGGCAGGCGCATCGTTTTATTGAGAGATTTTTAGCTGTGCTGACCAATTTTCAATTGTATGACCAGATTTTTCTTCAAATTTGTATGCCTCCTAATATTCTTGATGCGGTAGGTGTATTCGTAACGTGTGTATAATGAACAGGGGAAAAGGGCAGATGCACAGGGGAATCTGTTTTGCGGGTAACCTCATTGCAGACCAGCTGAAGTTTGTGGAAAAATACCCCAATCCCGGCACATTGACCTCTATTACGCAGGCTGAGTCTTCCATAGGCGGATTGGTATGCAACTGCGCCGTGGATATGGCGAAGCTTGATCCGAATGTTCCGGTCACGGCACTGGGGATTGCTGGTAATGATAGTACCGGAGATTATATCATCTCGCAGTTGGGCAAATATCCTTCCATTGATATCTCCGGTATCCGGCGGGAAGGTGTCACATCATTTACCGATGTTGTTACCGAACCCGATGGTAGACGCACATTTTTCCACTGCCGGGGAGCTAACGCGTTGCTAAAGCCGGAAGATTTTCCATTTTCCAACTTGCAAGCTGATATCCTGCATGTCGGATATATCCTGTTGCTGGATACGCTGGACGGCCCGGACCCCGACTATCCCACTGCGCTTTGCCGCGTACTGGCTGAAGCCCGAATGCATGGCTTGCGTACCTCGGTAGACGTCGTTAGCGAGGAGGGCGAGCGTTTTGCTCGCCTTGTCCCTCCCGCACTGCAATATGCAGATTACTGTTTTCTCAACGAAATTGAAGCCGAACGCACCACAGGTATTCCTCTGCGTACCTGTGGAACTCTTCTAATCAACAATATCGAAAAATGTCTTCGGGAGCTTGAGCGAATGGGCGTATCGCGCTGGGTAGCAATCCATACACCGGAGATCTCCTGTGGTTTGGACGTAGAAACCGATGTATGTCACTACAAGCCCTCGTACAAGTTGCCTAACGGATTCGCAATATCAGCTGTTGGCGCGGGAGATGCATATGCAACGGGGATGCTGCTGGGCGCATATTACGGCTGGGATATCGGTAAGTCCATGCACGCTGCCGCCGCTGTGGCCGCCTATAGCCTTTCGGGGCTCGGCGGCAGCGACGCTTTGAAACCGTTGCCAAAGATCATGGCGGAGATAGAAGCCTGGCAATGAAAACACCTATATGGAGGGCAACGCAATGAAACGCTCTGAGATCAATGCCGCCATCCTGCGTGCACGGGAAACTCTGCGCCTCAACAAATTCTATCTGCCGGATTTTGCCTATTGGACACAGGAGAAATGGCAGCGGCAGCTGCCGTACCTTTCCAACCTGCGGGAAAGTGGGTTGGGATGGGATGTGACGGACTTTGGAAGCGGAGACTTCGCCCATTGTGGCTCCGTGCTGTTTACGTTACGCAACGGCCGAAAGGACGACCTCGGCATAGGAACACCCTACGCGGAAAAGTTGATTTTTCAGATGAATGAATCTGAGCAGGAGATCCCTTTCCATTTTCATATCGAGAAAACGGAAGACATCATCAACCGCGGCGGAGGTATTCTTATGCTTTCGCTGTACAATTCCCTGCCTGGCGGGAAGCTCGACCCCCATACCCCCGTACACGTTCGTATGGATGGCATCACCCGTACATTAGATGCGGGGAGTTCCGTTTCCATCACTCCTGGCAATTCAATTACGCTGACTCCTGGACTGTACCACAGATTCTGGGCGAAAAAAGGCGAAGGCAACCTGCTAACAGGCGAGGTTTCTTCCATTAATGACGACAATATTGACAATACGTTTCTTCATACCGCCATCCGCTTTACCCCCATCGAGGAAGATGAACCGCCTCTGTGTCCCTTGTGCAACGAGTACGAACGCTTTCCGTGTGGGAATACGGCACAGTAGGCGATGCACGATAGGCACTGCATGGTTTCGGAAAGATCCGCTAGGTCTATGCACCGCCATTTGCGCGGGGAAGGGCCGGAAGTGCATCGCAATGGACCCAGGCAGCCCGATGACAGACAGCGGCCGCCGCGATACACAGGGAGGAAATTGCTGCGGCAGGAAACAGGAGAATCAATCATTGTTCGTATGATCCATATGTTATTCCTTGATTCATAAAAACTAAAGGGGGAAATAATGATGTGCTGCAAAATACAATGGCTGGGACAGGGTGGATACTTGCTGGAATCAAAAAAAACGCGTTTATGTATTGATCCCTATTTATCTAATTCAGTAGCTAAATTGGAAAGGCCCTTTGAGCGTTTGGTTCCCATCCTCATTCCACCACAAAATCTTGCGTGTGACGCTGTTCTTTGTACACATGACCATGCCGATCATCTTGATCCTGAAACAATCGGAAATACTCGACATGACAATAAATTATTCATCGGACCGGATAGTTGCGTACATCATTTTAGAAGCCTCGGCGTACCGGAAATGCAAATAAGGAGATTAAACTGCGGACAAACGATGATACTGGGAGATATGGGAATAAAGGCAGTTTTTGCTATGCATACTGCAGATAGTATTGGGATCGTCGTATCTTTAGGAGATTTGAGGATATATTTTACCGGGGACACTCTTTATTGTGATGAGTTGATAAAGGTGTCTTGTGATATCTTAGTAATCTGCATCAATGGCAAGCTTGGCAACATGAACGATATGGAAGCAGTAAAAGTAGCCAAGGGAATTTCACCCAGGATTGTCATACCTGCACATTATGGCATGTTTAAAGAAAATACAGCCGATCCTTCCGTATTCTGTCGATCTATGCATACGGAAGGAATACACTGCTTCATGTTTGGATACGGAGATACAATTGATTTGGATGATATCCTGCGAGGTAAAGATTGATATATCGCTTATTTTTCTTATGCCGATTGATTGCCCCCGAAAATTAGTCTAAATACATAGTAAGAAAAACCAGGCTTACTTAAGAAGTGTAGGCGATTGCTTGTAGCACCCTGGAATCTGCCTCTTGAACGGCTATATAGTCTAAATGTATTGTAGCTTGCCATCAAGTTTTTTCATCAAAGTACTGATGACGGATTTTGTATTCTTCTCAACTTTGTTACCATGTAGATATACTGAGAGGTGTTTAGCCCAAGAATACACGTGTTGGTTATTGCTGAACACATGGATCAATTAACGGATGTTGGCCACTGGTTTTCGTGGTTTATATCGATACCATGCCCTAGTGTGTTGTCACTGGTATTGTGTCAAGAGCTTGCTGTTTGGAACATATTATAAATGAGCGATGTTCTCTTTTATCCAAACATTTGGAATTCTGCAATGTTTGCGATTATTAAAATGTGGCAATGTCATCCGGATCTGATAGGCTAATCAAATTTGACTTTTGGCCTGTTTAGGAATCTTTGTATCGCAGAATTGTGCTTGATCACGTTTTTCTTTATAAGAGTTGCAGTCCATCAATTGGATTAGAAGTATTGACGAAGCTTAAGACAAAAGGCAAAAACAGCGTTTACGCGAGCAAGGAGGCCTGCCGGCAATGCCAAACCCGGTGCACCGGTTCCAGAGGGAATAAGGCCGTGAGCTTCGGGCCGAATACAAACTGCGTCCCCGTGAGGATGTACGGCAGTCCCGGGCAAAGGCTGAACAGGATACCGGAAAACGCAAGGATCAGCCCGTACAACCATACGCTGGACCGGAAGGATTACGCACAGCCAAAACAGGTGATCCTGCGGATCAAGGGCGCTCCCGAGAAAATCCATGAGCGGATGTGTCTGTCGGAGCACCCGTTCGGTACGGTGAAGTGGTACGACGGGGCGCACTACCTGCTATGCAAGGGCAAAGAAAAAGCCACAGGAGAGCTGGGGCTGAGCTTCCTTGCCTATAACCTGAAACGGGCGATCCATTTGGTGGGGGTAGAGGCTCTGGTGTCCGCGATACGGGGGTAAGGGCACAGCACATCCTCTATTTACACAATCCAGCCGTCCGAAAACAGACAATAAAAATGCCGAAAACCCTTGATTTTCAAGGGTTTTCGGACGGATTGTGGCGGAGAGGGTGGGATTCGAATTAGAAGATACTGATATAATGGTGTATAGCCGTGTATAACGAATTGTTGCGTAGAAAGGGATAGCGATCACCTTGAAACAACGCTATACAATAAAGTAATACTCTATAAAATTATAGTTGTGGTAGGAATTGTGGTAGAGTAATGTTTATAGTCGAAGGTAAATTCCCATGCCTACAATAAACTACAATAGCGTTGTTTTGTTATTATTTGACAAGTCAAAGCTTGCTCAGTTCAGATAGCTGAAAACATTTTACTTACCAAGCACCTGTACTATATATTACAAAATTGTATTATAGAACATATGAATTCACAACAGATATTGGAAGGGAATTGATGTGGTTAGTCGAAATCTTTTATTTCTAACTGTTGATATAGAATGAAACCAAAACGAGTATACAAATGCTTATAAGAGTATTAGTCACATAATTGAAAAAGTGGTCATAGACACTGGAATTTTGCGTTGGTTGTGGTAAATGTTGTGGTAAATAACCATATTGCAACATGTATAAACCCCTGTATCGTTTATGATACAAGGGTTTTATTTGGCGGAGAGGGTGGGATTCGAACCCACGTGAGATTGCTCTCAAACTGATTTCGAGTCAGCCCCGTTATGACCGCTTCGATACCTCTCCGGACGGGCGATCCAATGGGATAGCCGCAGCGTAGTATATCATTGGAAAGCCTTCATCGTCAAGGTTTTAGCCGGGGGCAAGATGAAAAATACGGTTCGGGGTTTACGGGCAGTCCGGAGGCTATTCGATATCCAGATGCATCTTCGCGGTCGGCGGCCAGAATTCACCGTCGATCAGCGCCCAGTCGTCATCGGATATGCGGAGACCCAGCACGGCGGCGTTTTGTTCGGTGTGTTTAGAGTTGCCCGATTTGGGAATGGCGATCACGTTGGGGTTTTTCAACGCGAAGGCGAGCAGGAGCTGGATGACGGTGACGCCGTACTTTTTGGCGACGGCGGTCAGCGCGGGGCTGGTGAAGAAATCCGGATGCATCCGCTGAAGCGCACCCGCCTGCGCGACGGGGCAATAAGTCATCACGGCGACGCTGTGCCCGGTCAGCCACGGAAGCAGATCGAACTCGATTCCGCGGGAGCCGAGATTATACAGCACCTGATCCGCGGCGCATTTGGTACCGCCGGGGACGCGCCACAGCTCCTCCATATCGGCGGTATCGAAATTGGACACGCCCCAGCGCCTGATTTTGCCCTGCCGCACCAGCGTTTCCATGCACTCCACGGTTTCCCGCAGGGGCACCGGCCCGCGCCAGTGCAGCAGGTACAGATCCAGATAGTCGGTCCGCAGGCGCTTCAATGAATCCTCGCAGCTCTGGAAGATATGCCGCTTGCCCGCGTTATGCGGCAGCACCTTGGACACCAGCTGATAGTCCTCCCGCCGCCTGCCTTTGAGGGCGTTTCCGATCAGGCGTTCGGAGCGCCCGCTGCCGTACATCTCGGCGGTGTCGATCAGCGTCAGGCCCAGATCCAGTCCGCGCAGCAGCGCTTCGGTTTCGGCCTGCGCTTTGGCGGGGCTGTCGCCCAGGTACCAGCCCCCCTGCCCGAGGGCGGGCAGGGCCAGGCCGTTTGCGTTTACGGTTCGCTGTTTGGTCATTTTCATGTCTCCCATCGTTCGGTCAGGCCAGCGCGTCGTCGATCTTTTGCAGCACGTCCGGCGTCAGCACGGTGCCGGAGGCCTTCGCGTTTTCCACCACCTGCTGGGGGCGGCTCGCGCCGATCAGCGCGCTTGCGACGTTAGGCTGCCGAAGCACCCACGCAAGCGCCATCTGCGCCATGGGGATACCCAGCCCGTCGGCGATCGCGTGAAGCTTGTTCACCTTTAAGAAGGTCGCTTCGTTGAAGAAGCGGGTGATAAAGCGGTTCATTTTGTCGCTGGCGGCGCGGCTATCGGCCGGGATATCGCCCAGTGTCTTGTACTTGCCGGTCAGCATCCCCTGCGCCAGCGGCGAAAACACCACCTGGCCCACGCCGTGCTTCTGGCTCACGGGGATGATCTCGTCCTCGATCTTACGGTGCAGCATGGAGTACTGCGGCTGATTGACCACGAACCGGTCCAGCAGATACCGGTCGGCCACGCGCATGGCTTCCTCGATCTGCGCCGCCGTCCACTCGCTGATGCCCGCGTAGAGGATCTTGCCCTGCCGCATCAGGTCGTTCATCGCGCGCAGCGTTTCCTGCACGGGGACCTCGGGATCGTAGCGGTGGCAGTAGAGAATATCCACATAGTCAAGCCCCAGCCGTTTCAGGCTGGCGTCTGCCTGCTCCAGCACGTGCTTGCGGGACAGGCCCCGGTCGTTTGGCCCCTCGCCCATGGGGAAGAAGACCTTCGTGGCCAGCACATAGGAGCTGCGGTCGTACTTGCGCAGGGCCTTGCCGACCACCTTCTCGGCCTCGCCGCGGTTGTAAGCGTTGGCGGTATCGAAGAAATTGATCCCCAGCGCGTATGCCTGATCGATGGTTTTTTCAGCGGTATCGTCCTGCACGCCGTTGCCGTAGGTCAGCCAGCTTCCCAGGCTGATTTCCGAAACCTTCAGGCCGGTGCTGCCCAAGCGTCTGTATAACATTTTGTTTCGCCTCTTTCGTCAGGTTGTTCGTTCATAGTATAGCATAAACCTTCACGTGAACTTTAAGTCAAGGTTGATGTGAAACTTTACGACAGTTTGATATCCCGATCCGCGCGTCCGCAAACCTCAAATGTAAATCATCAGCTGCTTTGGCAGGCATTCGGCGCGGCGCGCGCGAATACTCCAAAAGGCCAATTTCGCACAGACGCGCGTTGGAACCTATGCTCGACAGGCGGTAAACACATGAAGCGACTGCTCGCCGTAACCCTGCTCATCTTTCTCGTCCTCACGGCCGGCGCCGCGCTGGCGGAGGAGCGCGTCATCGTTTCCACGGAGGAATGGGAGCCTCCCGATTTGACAGCGTTTGACGACGTCTCGTCCCCCGAGCTGCTGGTATTGCAGGTGGCGCAGGAGGAGATCGGCTACACGGAGGGGCCGCTGTCAAACGAATCAAAGTACGGCGAATGGTTCTGCGGCGGGCGGGTGTCGTGGTGTGCAGAGTTCATCACCTGGTGTGTGGATCAGGTGGACCAGCGCTACGGCACGGAGCTGATGGACACCGTCTTCCCTTATTACGGCGGATATTCCACGGGCGCGCCGTTTTTCACCCAGCACGGGCGCTTCATCTCCGACGACGGCAAAATCCCGACCTCCGGCATGCTCCAGTGGCTGATCGGCAGCGACCACTATCTGGCGGAGGACGAATATATCCCGTATCCGGGCGATTATATCTGGTTTTTCTATTACAGCCGCAGGCAGGGCACCGATCACGTGGCGCTGGTGGAGGGCGTGAGCGAGGACGCGGACGGCGGCATTCTGATCCACGTCATCGAGGGCAACAACCCCGACTGCGTTCAGCGCGCCACCTATTCCCTGACCGATCCGAGCATCTACGGCTTCGGCACGCCGGTGCAGCGCGCCTGCAGCAACCTGCGCCTCTACGTGGAAACCGACGATGTGCTGACCCTCCAGAACAACATGAGCGCGCTGGGCTATTACGAGATGGAGGCGGGCTTCGAGGGCACGTATACCTCGGCCATGGTCTCCGCCGTGAAGCTGCTGCAAAAGGACACGGGCCTCACGATTACCGGGATTGTGGACATGGATACGCACAACGCGATCGATACGATGCTGGCGAATATGATGTAGCCGGCGCTTTCAAACGCAGACCGATCGTGCTATACTTGTCGCAGCATCAAGGAAGGCGGGGGGAGGAACCATCAACGTTTTAATGCACGCCTGCTGCGCGCCGTGCTCGGTGGCGTGCATACAGGCTTTGCGGGACGGGGGCATCGAGCCCACGGTGTATTGGTCAAACCCGAACGTGCATCCGTTCACGGAATACCGCGCGCGGCGAAACGCCCTCAGGGAGTATACGGCAAGCATCGGCGCGGCGCTGGCCGAGGACGATGTCTACGGTCTGCGCCCTTTCGTGCGCGCCGTGGCGGAGGATATCGACGGCCGCTGCCGCTATTGCTATACCCTGCGCATTGGGAATACCGCGCGCTATGCCGCCGAGCATGGCTTCACGCACTTCACGTCCACGCTGCTGATCAGCCCCTATCAGGATCACGCGCTGATCTGTGAAATTGCCGAAAAAGCCGCGGCGGAACACGGCGTGGAATTCCTGTACCGCGATTTCCGCCCGCTGTTCCGGCAGGGCAACCAGAAGGCGCGGGAGCTGGGCCTCTATATGCAGAAATACTGCGGCTGCATTTTCAGCGAGGAGGACCGCTACCACAAGAAGCGGAAGACGAATGAGGAATGAGGAATTAGAAATTAGGAATTGTTGTGCGGTTGCTTTCGCGATCGTTTGATTTTATAAACTGTAATTCGATACTTAAAAATAGAATAAAGTAAAATAATAAAGCGGAAAGATTGCGCAGGCAATCTTTCCGCTGTTTTGTCAAAAAGTCCAGACAGAAACTTTTTCAACAAGCAAAGCCCCCGGCTCGAAGGCTTTTGCGTTGTATGCGTCTGTCGGTTTATTGCGCTTCCCTGTGTTTTCTGCGCAGGTACACGCGGCACAGCGCGGAAGCCGCAGCGAGGAATATCAGCGCAAGCGCGAGATACAGCGGCATATGGCTCCCGTCGCCCGTTTTGGGCATATCCGGATCATAGATGGATACGTCCATCTCCGCGTATCCGTCGGTAAACTTGATGCGGAAGGTGTGGGTCCCGGCGATGAGCGTTTTCAGGTATTCGGGGTACAGGGTGACGATCGTGCTTCCTTCCTCTGCGCTGTAGTTGCCCGCGCCGATCAAAACGCCGTCCACGGTAACGCCGGTGAATTTCGCGAACGCGCCGTTGGAGGTCAGCACCAAGCCGTTGGATCCGTGGGCATAGGTATTCTTCCCGCTGATATCGTAGAGGATCGGATCGACGGTAAAGGTTACGGCCACGGAGGTCTGCGCGCCGCCGGTGCCGGTCACCGTGATGGTTTCGGCATAGGTGCCCACCGGGAGGGTATCGGAAGGCTTGACGGTAAACGTCGCGGCGTCATTCGGATTGAGTGCGGTACGGCTCAGCGAACCGAGCGTATAGGCGACGGAGGTTGGCTGGGTGATGGTGATGATCTTGTTGCCGGTGTTTTTCACCGTGATGGTCTCCGCGGCGACGGGGGCGTACCAGACCTCCAGGTGGCCGAAATCCACGGCTGTCGGCGTGGCGGTGATGGTGTACACGGCGGCGATGACCGTAAACTTCACATCCACGCTGTCGCTGGTGGAATGATCGGTGTTGAAGGTGAGCGTCGCGTCGTACACGCCCGCAGACAGATTTCCCAGGGGTTGGATGCTGACGCTTGCCGTGCCGCCCGGCACGAGGGTGAGGCTGTCGGTGGGCGCGATCGCGATCGTAAAATTCGCGTTCGTCGGCAAAGTGACCGTGACGGT
>Ga0116164_10002968_pt1 | contig 11844 bp, 9 predicted proteins | sample AD_UKC109_MetaG_FD_89888 | JGI IMG/M metagenome (GOLD analysis project Ga0116164, IMG submission 89888) | Active sludge microbial communities of municipal wastewater-treating anaerobic digesters from Hong Kong - AD_UKC109_MetaG | ecosystem: Engineered > Bioreactor > Anaerobic > Digestate... | reverse complement strand
GAGCTGTCCTTATGGACCTTCATGACGAATGGCTCAGTTCTACAAGAAAATATATTAAGTTTGATCAATGAGAGACCGGTAAAACATTGTATAGTATTTTACACAGGATTATGGACTTGACTGATAATTGGATAATTTCTAGCTTTTTAGTCATACTCCCTCCTTACTTACCCGTAAGTAAGTTTAATCGACAAATGATTTTTTTCGAGATTTTAATACAACTAAAAACCTGTAAAAATGAAAAACATTTTTACAGGTTACTTCTTTATTCGAAAACAAATTGATTGTGATACAATTCTGCGTAAAAACCAGCTTGGTCAAGTAATTCATGATGATTGCCTTCTTCAATTACTTGTCCATCTTTTAAGACGACAATCCGATCGGCATTCAAAATCGTTTTTAGACGATGAGCGATGACAAAACTCGTGCGTCCTTTAATGGCTTCATCCATCGCTTTTTGAATTTTTGCTTCTGTTACTGTATCGACGTTACTTGTGGCTTCATCTAGAATTAACAAGGCCGGATTGGTAATAATTGTACGAGCAATACTAATTAATTGTTTTTGTCCCGTACTAAAGACACTATTTTCTTCAGTAATTGGTGTCTCGTAGCCTTTTTCTAAACTCATAATAAAGTCGTGAATATTCGCTTGTTGGGCGGCATAGACAACTTCTTCGTCGGTTGCATCTGGTTTCCCAAAAACAATATTTTCACGAATTGTACCTGAAAATAAGACCGAATCTTGTAATACAATACCAACGTTTTGGCGCAAACTATCCAAATCAATTTCACGAATATCAGTACCATCAAACGTCACAGAACCGTTATTCACATCGTAAAAACGATTTAACAAGTTCATAATTGTTGTTTTACCTGAACCAGTTGGTCCCACTAAAGCGATCATTTCACCTTTGTTCACTTGAATAGACACATCTTTTAAAATTAATCGATCTTCTTTATAACCAAAATCAACATGGTTTAAAGCGACTGCTTGTTCAACACCAGAAATTTTAGGAGCATTCACAGGTTTCACTTCATCTGGTTCATCAAACATTTCATTCAAACGACGGGCACCCGTAATAGCTAATTGAATCATACTGTATCCAGAAGAAATCTCCATTAACGGACGGTAATACTGTTGCGAATATTGGACAAACATAACGACTAATCCTAGCGCAGTTGCTCGTTCTAAGTCTCCATTTAAGGCTAACCAGCCACCTAAGAAAATGACGATTGCTGTGTTCACTAAAGACATACCTTGCATCAATGGAAACAGCATTCCTGAATAAACTTGACCTTTAAAAGTTGCCTGACGCACTTTTTCATTATGCTCTAAAAAGCCATCAATCGTTTCTTCTTGTAAGCCATTCGTAATAATAATTCGTTGGCCACTTATTTTTTCATCCATATAACCGTTCAATTTTCCCACTTCATCTTGTTGGATATTCACGTATTTTCTGGCTTTTTGAATAATTACAACAGCTAAAAGCACAGCAATCGGTGTTGAAGCAACCGTTGCCCAGGCTAAAGTGACATTTTGTTGGAACATCATAATTAATATACCGACTAATAGGGCGATATTTGTAAAAAATTGTAACAATGCTTGATTTAAACTATTTTGAATATTATCCAAATCACTGGTAAAGCGACTTAAAATTTCTCCATCTTGATGCGAATCAAAAAAACGGATGGTTAATTTTTCTAATTTATTAAACAAACCAATCCGCATACGGTTCGTTGACTTTCCGACAACTTGTGTAAATAAAATGCTATAAATAAAGTTGGCAGCACTTGCTAAAACATAAAAAATAAGCAATTTCCAAACAACCGCAATAAACTTGCTCTTATCATCGACACCTTGCATCAATCCGCCAACATAGTTTGCTAACTCTTGAAAAGCTTCACCCACAAATTGCGGAGCTTTTACTTGAAGATAGGTTGCTAAAATGATTGTCACAAAAATAAAGAAAAAAGATGTTCTGTAGCGTTTCAAATAATGATAGAAAAATTTACTTGCTTTTACTAAATCAGTCATACTTACTCCGCTCCTTTTTGTGTTTCAAAAATTTCTTGATAAATGGGATTGGTTGCTACTAATTCACTATGTGTACCTTCACCCACTAATCGTCCTTCATCAAGTACTAAAATACGGTCTGCTTTAACCACTGAAGCAATTTTTTGGGCAATAACAATAGTGGTCGTCTCTTTCAATTCACGATCTAATGCTTCACGTACCAAACGTTCTGAACGAGCATCTAAAGCACTGGTACTATCATCTAAAATCAAAATTTTAGGATTCCCGATAACACCACGAGAAATAGATAGTCGTTGTTTTTGTCCACCTGAAAAGTTGGCACTACGTTCTTCAACAGTTGCATTGTAGCCGTCTGGTAATTTTTCAATAAATTCACGAGCTTGAGCAATTTTAGTTGCACGTATCATGTCTTGTTCAGTCGCATCTTTTTTACCATGACGTAAATTGTCAGCAATTGTTCCTGAGAAAAGAATGGCTCGTTGAAGAACAAAAGAAACCGTCTCACGTAGGCTACGTTCATTAACTTGTGTTAAATCAACACCTCCAACTTCAACTTTTCCTGAAGTTGGATCAAATAATCGGGGAATCAATTGCGCTAAGGTTGACTTACCAGAACCAGTTGCACCCACAATCCCAATCATTTCTCCTGATTGAATAGTAAAACTAATATCTTTTAAAGTATCTTTCTCATCACCTGGATAACGGAATGAGACATGGTCGAATACGACGCTACCTGACAACGCTTGTTCCGGAACATCGGCATACGTCACATCAGGTTCAGCAGCTAAAATTTCTTTGATACGCTTCAAAGAAACTGCTGCACGTGATGTCATCATCATCATCATGCCTCCAATAATAATTGCCATCATAATTTGCATCAAATAGTTCATAAATGAAGCAATTCCACCGATGACAGTTGGATCATCTTTGACTAGATGACTTACAAAGAAAATAGCCCCTACTACAGCTAAATTCGCAGCCAACATAAAGCCTGGAATCATCACTGAAAATAACGTTCCTACAATAATATTGTGTTTGGTTAAATCATCACTCACTTTACTAAAATAATTCAATTGATTTTTTTCTTGAACAAATGATTTTACAACCCGAACACCCATTAGATTTTCTTTGGCAATATTGTTAATTTTATCGATTAAATTTTGAATAATCATAAAGTGTTTGCCCATACTAGTGAATGACAAACCTGTAATGACTAACACTGCCACAATCAACGCCACAATAATCCACCATAATTGGGGTAAAGTAATCATTGCTAAAATGAAGCTTCCAATAAAGAGGATGGGAATGCGAAACAGCGATTGCAAGGTAATCATCACTAAGTTTTGAATTTGATTGACGTCATTTGTTAAACGAACCACAATATTTCCCGCTGAAAATTTTTCGATATTTCCAAATGAGAAGGTTTGCACTTTGCGAAAGGCTTCTTCACGAATGTCAGCACTCACACCTTGTGCCACTTTCGCTGAAAAAATTGTATTTAGAACACCAGCAATTAACCCTAAAATAGCTAATCCAATTAAATAAATACCTATTTGCGTCATTTCATCATTATTTTCAGTAATAATTGCTTCTAAGACTTGTTGGAGTAACTTTGGTTGCCATAACGAAGCCATCACCATTACTACCACTGATAGTAAGGAAACCGATACAGCAAGCTTGTATTTCTTAACATGTTTTAAGACTAAATCCATCGTTTTTTCTCCTTTTTTATAAATTTGACACCCTGTATTTAACACTGTAAAATACAGTCAGATAAATAATTTACCACGAGTAAAAATCAATTGCAACTAAAAGGATGACTTTCATGGAACAAAAATTATCGAAGGAAAAAATTATTCAAACAGCCTTCGACATTCTCGCTGAAAAACGTAGTATTGAGGGATTATCAATGCGTAATCTTGCCAACGCACTGAATGTCAAAGCCCCGGCAATCTATTGGTATTTCAAAGACAAACAAGACCTATTACAAACTATGGCGGAAACAATGGAACAACACTTGCGTTTACCTGATTCCTCGCTTAAAGCAACGGAACAACTAATCGCCTTTATGAATGCGTATTATGATTTATACACCCAATTTCCCTGTGGCGCAGAATTAGAAATCAATACCGTTCCAGCCTATGCAAGTCGCTTGGAACATATTGAAATAATGAATCAATTATTGTTACAACAGGGTTATAGTTTTGCACAGAGTCGCCATGCTGTTATCTCTCTGCATTATTTGTTAATTGGCTATTTAATTGACCAACAAAAAGAAGAGCAGCTCACTCAAAAAATTATAGATGGCAATCACTATCTGCTGCAATCCGTTCAGTGGATGCGTCATTATGCGCAAGAACAATCGCTCGAATCCTTTAATTTTGCTCTTTCACAACGTGAGCAAGCGATTGATGTCAAAGAGATTTTTATGAGCAGCGTTAAAATCTATCTCTTAGGTTTGGAGCAACTGAAAAAATAATTTTTCCTCGTAATTCTTATACAGCTTACCATAGAACATATGTTCTCACAATAAGATGTTTATTATGTACAAAAAACGACGAATCTACCGATGTACCGGTCCCAAAAAGTTAGAATTTTTGGGGTCAGTACAAGGAAATTCGTCGTTTTTATTAATTTAGGTTGGCTAGATTCGGTTGAACTTGTTCGTAAATTTTATCTGTTGTTAATCCAAATTCCGCTTGTAAGAAATCTGGTGTGCCAACTTGGCCAAAACGCTCATTCACACCAATTCGTTGCAAAGGAATACCACAGCCATTTTCTGCTAGTGTTTCCGCAACTGCACTACCTAATCCACCATTAATCGAATGATTCTCAATCGTGATAATGAGTTTTTTATCTTTACTTTGTGCTAACAATAATTCTTTATCTAACGGTTTAATCGTAAACATATCAATCACTGCAACAGAATAACCTTCTTGTACAAGCAGTTTTGTCAGTTGCAAGGTTTCATAGACCAACTGTCCGGCGGCTACTAATAAAATGTCATTTCCTTCTTGCAAAAGATTACCTTTACCTAATTCAAAAGTCGAACCTGGCGCATAGACTTTATGAACGGCTTTGCGATTGCCTCGAACATAATGAATTCCTCGTAATTGGCTAAAAGTACGAATAATCCATTCCATTTGCACTTCATCAGCAGCATCGCAAATAGTTGAATTTGGAACCATACGCATTAACGCTACATCTTCCCATGTTGTATGTGTGCCACCGTTTGGTCCTGCTGCAAAACCGGGGTCAGAACCATAAACATTAATCGTATTACCTGCGTAACCTCCAGAAATAAACATTTGATCAAAGACCCGTCTCGTTGCAAAGGGACCAAATGTATGAATAAATGGAATATAATTGGTTAAACTTAAACCGGCTGCGACACCAACCATATTAGCTTCAGCAATCCCCATGTTAAAGAAACGCTCTTTGTTTGTTCCTTCTAGCGTCGTCCAGCCACTGGCACTTCCCAAATCTGCATCTAAAGCAATCACGCGCTTGTTTTCATCCATCAACGCTTTAATCGTATCTACTACTACCATCCGGAGTTCTTTACCAAGTTCTGCGGTTTCAATTTGTTTAAACATTGACTTGTTCACGCTCCTTAATGGATTTTTCAAGTGCCACAATAGTTTCTTCTGCCGCTTGATTAATTTCATCGTTGTTAAATTTCACAGAATGATTGTCATTTAACGTTTCAAAATACGGGACACCTTGCCCTTTAATACTATCTAATACTAAACAGACTGCTTGGTCTTTGACTGATTTCAATTCCTCAATCGCTGCATCAATTGCTCGAATGTCATCACCTTTGACTTTTAGTGTATAAAAACCAAATGCCTCCATTTTTTTCTGAAAATCAAAGGGATTCATAATATCAACTGTTAAGCCATCCAATTGTTTTTTATTATCGTCAATGATGACAATACAATTATTCAATTTAAAATGTGCCAAATATTGAAAAGCTTCCCAGCATTGGCCTTCATTCAATTCTCCATCACCACAAATTAGATAGACATAATTATCCTTTTTATCAAGACGTAAACCCGTTGCAATCCCTGCGGCCACAGATGTTCCTTGCCCTAATGAACCTGTCGTTGCATCAACACCAGGTGTTTTTAAACGATCGGGATGCGAAGGTAGATTCGTGCCACCTTCGTTTAAGGTTGCTAACATACTTTTATCAAAATAGCCCATATTCGCTAACATCGCATATAATCCTGGACCCGCATGCCCTTTTGATAAGACCAAACGATCACGATCGGCCCATCGTGGTTCTTGTGGACGAATTCTCATTTGTTTTCCATATAAAACAGCTAATAATTCAGCAATTGAAAAAGAACCACCCAAATGCCCATAGCCCATATTTTTCAATGTTTTCAAGGTATCTAAACGAACTTTGTCTGCTAAGACACTCAAGCGTGTTACGGTTTGTTCATCCATGAATTCAGAACTCCTTTATTTAGTTGTTTGTTGTTTTTTTACCAAAAATAGTCATTAAAATCATAACAACTAATACGGCAACAATTCCTGAAATAACCGCAATTTGTCCCCCAACATTTGCGATACTTCCCATAAAGATTCCTACAACACCATAGTCGGTATCTGAGAATGTCGAACCAGCAAAACCAAGGTTTCCCATAACTGGCATTAAGAAAATTGGCATAAAGCTAATTAAAATTCCTTGTAGAAAGGAACCAATGACCGCTCCACGCAAACCACCAGTCGCATTCCCATAAACGCCTGAAGTCGCACCACAGAAGAAGTGCGGCACAACGCCGGGTAAAATAATGACCGAACCAGTCAATGCCATAATCACTAAGCTGAAAATCCCTCCAAGAAAACTTGAGAAGAAACCAATTAAAACAGCATTTGGTGCATAAGGAAAGACGATAGGACAATCTAATGCTGGAATTGAGTTTGGAACTAATTTTTCTGAGATTCCTTTAAATGCTGGTACAATTTCAGCTAAAATTAAACGAACTCCCGCTAAGATGATGAAGACACCTGCAGCAAACGTTCCTGCTTTTTGTAACGCAAAGATAATAGAATTCGTACCATCACTCAAATTCGCTGTGATGTAATCGCCTCCTGCAAAAATCGCAACAATAACATAAACCACCGACATTGTTAAAGTAATACTTACTGTAGAATCTCGCAAAAATGCTAAACCTTTCGGGAAGTTAATGTCCTCAGTTGATTTTTCTTTATTACCAACCAATTTGCCAATGAAACCACTAAAGGCATATCCAAAATTTCCTGTATGACCTAACGCTACTGAATCGTTTTTCGTAATCATTCGCGTATATGGTTGCGCAATTGCCGGGAAAATGGCATTTGCAATTCCTAAAGCTAGCCCACCTACAAGCACTAATACCGCACCTTTCATGCCTGTTGTTGTTAAAATAACAGCGATTAAACACGCCATATATAACATCGCATGCCCGGTTAAATAAATGTATTTAAACTTCGTCACCCGTGCAATCACAATATTGAAAAACATTCCGGCTAACATAATTAAGGCAGTATATGTTCCAAATTCTTCTAAGGCTAACGCCACAATTGCTTCGTTATTTGGTACAACGCCCGATACATTAAAGGCTTGTTGAAACATTTCGCCAAATGGTTCTAAGGAAGCAACAATTACATTCGCACCAGATGTAACAACTAAGAACCCAACAAATGTTTTAATTCCTCCACGCATAATATCGCTAATTGGTTTTTTCTGTAAAACTAACCCTAAGACTGCAATTAAAGCAACCAATATCGCAGGGGTACTGGCAATATCAATTAATACATCTAAAATTCCATTCATTGATGCTCCTCCTATTAAATTAAGTTATTTTCTTCAGCTACTTTTTTCACTTTATCTCTTAATTCGTCCATATCAATAATGCTATCTAGCACTACCACGTTTCCTAAATGTTGAACGCTATCTGCTAAGTCGCCACCTACAAAGAAAACATCGGCTAATTCTGGTGCAGCACTCCCTACGTCATAATGATTTACTTCCACATCATTAATTCCTAACTCACCTAACACTGTTTTAATGTTCATTTCCACCATAAAGCTAGAACCTAATCCTGATCCACAAACCGCTGCTATTCTCATTATTCATCTTCTCCTTTTAATATGTTTTGAATTTCTTCTTTGCTAGTTGCATTTAATAATTTTTCTAAATTAGTGGCATTTGATAAAATCTTTGTCAAACTTGCCAACGCACGTAAATGCGCATCATTGTCGACTGCTGCTAAACAAATAAACAACGTAATTGCATGTTTTTCATCATCTAACAACAACACGGGTTCAGATGTTTTCAAAAGAGACATCCCTAATTCATTCACGCCATCTTCTGGACGCGCATGAGGTAAAGCGATATTTTTACCAATATGAATAAACGCTCCATATTGTTTTACTTTGTTGATCATCGCTTCAATATAACTGTCTTCAATTTTCCCTTGCTCGAGCAGAGGTTTTGCTGCAAGTTGAATCGCTTGTTCCCAATTTAATTGTTCATCTGTCAATTGAATCATGTCAGATGTAATTAGTTCTGAAAGCATCGGTCGTTCGTCCTCCTTATTTTTTTGGCTTGTCATCATCTTCTTTGTTAAAATATCTAACAGTTTTTCTGTTTTGACCCCTTTGCGTAATTCGATATAAGGCTCAATAATTTTCAAAATTTGTTCAGGAGATAAAATAGCCACACCTGGCAACAATAGTTCTTCTTGGACTTGGACAAGCAACCGCTGTTTTTCTTTTATCGTCATAATCGGTTGAATCGTATACATCGGTTTTTGGGTATTCAATGTCGTATTAGTAAAAATTACATCGTAGGTGTCTTCTGGAATATTTTCTAATTCTTTGACTGAATTGGTTAAGCTAAAATCAATGCTAGGAAACAATTGTTTTAATTCCGCTTGCATAATCAAAGAAGAACTTATCCCATTCGGGCATAAAATCAAGGCGCGTATTTGCCTTGAAAGAACTTCTTTTTGATTTTCTATCTCACCACCAAATAAAATAGTAAAATAGGCAACTTCATTGTCAGGAATCGGCTTTTTCGTTAGCTTTTCCAAAGGGCTCAATGCAATTTGGGTTAGTTTAAATAATTCACCATGCTGACGCTTCACCACATCGGTCCAGGCATTTGGTAAATGATAACCAAAATAAATTCTAAAAAAAGAGGGTACCAAATGATAAAAAACATGTAACAACGTTTGACTTTGTTCACGAAAATCAATTGCACTATACGTTTGAATCCGCTGAATAATTTGATTGGCACATTGTAACAAATAATCCAGTGATGAATCTTGAATGCTTCCTTCAACAACTGTCATTACTAAACTCGTTAAAAATAATGCTTCGTTTGGATAATCAAACGCTGGCGTTAGCGCAATAAACTTTTTTGCAACATATTGAGCATCTAAAGCTCCTAAAAGCTCATATTCCTCATTAGAAAAAACTACACGATAATCTTGAACACGCATACTTAAAAACGTAATATAATGGGAAACTTCTTCCACTCTGCTAGGAACAACCGTTAACTTTTGTTCTTGCAATGCCTGCTTTAAATGCTGCCGAAAGACTAAATAATCATTTTGTGGTAATTTTTCTTGTAAGGCGGTTAAGCCCCAATAACCTGACTCATGATCTAATAATTCAGAAACAAAGTTTCGTCCTAACACCCGAATTTGCAATTCATTCCCTGACAAATAAAATCCTGACTTTCGTTGATAAACTAACTCAATTTCATTTTCACTAAGATATTCTCTTAGCTTTTTAATGTCGGCTAAAATCGTATTTTTACTCACTTGTAAAAAATCTTGAAAATGAAAAACGGATAAATTATCAACATCCAAAAAGCAATATAGAAAGATGAGTCGTTGGCGTTCAATTTCAGAAAAAATAATATCATAACGCGAGGTTAAAAATTTTAATTCCGCCCAACTAAAACTTATTTTTTCTGGTAGTTGAATATCATCGTCTACAAAACGAAACTCCGGTTGTTTCTTAGCTTTCAAAAAAGTGTTTACTTCACGAATTTGTTTAGAAAGTCGTTGCGGATCGATCTCAATATATAACGCTAACTCCTCTAGAGAAATACGCGAACCATATAACTTTGATTGAAATAATTTTTGTAAGTGATAATCCAACATAACCTCACCTCCATGTTTTCATCATAATGTAAAAGCGTTTTCAGTTAAAGCTTGTTTGAGTCCAATTCATTTACAGAAAAACGTTCTCATTAGACCGAACGCAAATAAGCTATATTTTATACTAAAGAAAACCGCATGCCTATCAATAAAAAATAACAAGCATACGGTTTTTAATTTTTATTTTTCCTCTATCCAAACTAACACACGCTGAATCCATTTATCCCAAAAATCCCAATCATGAGCTCCTGGACCCTCTTCAAAGGTCACATCCAAGCGTCGTTTTTTCATCTGTTCTGTCGCATAGACACTCGCTTCATATAACCCATCTTCTGTACCACAAGTGATGAAGAAACGCGGTGCCTGTTTTTTATCTGTTTGTTTTATTAAATGGATCAAGTCATTTTCAGAACCCTTGATTTTATCTAAAGGACCAAAAATACCTTCCCAATAATTTTTTCCACGAATTTCTAAAAAAGAATCGGTACTTTCTGCTATGGCTAAAGCACCTGATAAAGAAGCCACTGCTGCAAATTTTTCAGGTTTTCGTAAGCCTAATTTGATTGCCCCATAGCCACCCATCGATAACCCTGCTGCAAATGTTTTTTCTCGTTTCGTTGATAATTGTGGAAATAATTCATGACAAATGTTTGGTAATTCTTCAGAAATAAACGTCCAATAATTCATATCATAAGTTGTATCTGTGTAAAATCCTAAATCGGTCGACGGCATAATAACCGCAATGTCTAAATCAGATACATATCGTTCAATGGATGTTCGACGCTCCCATACACTATGATTGCCATTCATACCATGAAGTAAATACAAGACGGGAATATCAGTTACTGCACCTGTTGTTTCTTTACCGATTGCCTTTTTTGTCTGTTGTGGAAGAATCACATTTACCATAACTTCCATGCCTAATTCACTTGAATATACGTTTGCTTGTAAAAATGCCATTGAATTTCCCTCGCTATCTTACTAATTTTTATCTATTGTAGCACGTTTTTTACGAAGTGTTTGGGTAAAAATTAAGGCAACAATAATTAAACAAGCCGCAAAACCGTAAATAACTTGTAATCCTTGATGTAAAATCCCTCGTAAAGGAACTAACAAATTCTCTGATAATAGTTTCGCTGTTTGTGGATTAACCAGCTTGTTCATAATATCTGGATCATCCGTTAAATTAGCATTGGCTAGTTGCGTCGAAGTTACCATGTTAAAGGTAATACCAAATACCGAGACCATAATGGTTTGACCAATCGTTCGAACTAATGTGTTAAATGACGTTGCCATTCCTAATTGTGAAGATGGCACACTATTTTGAGCAACTACTGTCCCAGTAACCGTAACAGCGCCCATACCAACTCCAGTAATGGCCGATAATAAAATAAAGACAATCAGCGGTGTCTTAGCTGATGCCAAAAATAACCCTAAGCTACCAACTAAAATAATCAACAAACTCGCTGTTAATACCCAATGAACCGTCTTAGTCGTCATCCAACGACTTGCCATTGATGAACCCATTACCCACATAATAGATAACGGCGCTAAGACCAAACCACCGATACCAGCACTTAAGCCCAACACGCCTTGCATCCACATCGGAATATAAACTTCAATCCCCATTAAGAAACCACTAGACAG
>Ga0116164_10002967_pt1 | contig 11845 bp, 12 predicted proteins | sample AD_UKC109_MetaG_FD_89888 | JGI IMG/M metagenome (GOLD analysis project Ga0116164, IMG submission 89888) | Active sludge microbial communities of municipal wastewater-treating anaerobic digesters from Hong Kong - AD_UKC109_MetaG | ecosystem: Engineered > Bioreactor > Anaerobic > Digestate... | reverse complement strand
CAACGAGAGCGATGAGCGGCTAAGACAGAAGTTGCTAGAATACATACTTTCAAGCATTAAACTAAAGGACAAGAAGTTGTCTTATATACTCAACGACCCCTTTAGAACCATTGTTGAGGCAAAGAAAAAGAGCCTTTCGGCTCATAATTCACACATTTGGTGCTCAACGAGCAGAAAGTTGTACACCCGTTTAGCCTCGATAGCTTTGCCGTACAGAGGCTAGAAGTACAACGGTGGCGTGATATTCTGGCTGTTCCGTATGCCAATTATAAGAGTATGTTAGTGCCTCGCTAGACTTACACACTTAGCTTAGCGGTCTATATTGCTCGCCTAACGTCTGTATAATAGCCGTCTTGCTCTATACCATCGTTATACCAAGTTTCTGAGGGAACTGCTCTATAAAGACGAGTCGGAGCTGTTCCGCTACAGTTCTCAGTTGTGAGCTTAAACTTCTCTGTGGTCGAATTGTAAAGCTCTATGATTGCGATAACATCATCTCCTTTCAGCTCTGAGGCAACCGCACGAATATAGAGACCGAGGCCATCACCCTCGGGAAGCTGAGAATTGAATATCGTGATATAAACGTTTGGGTTATTCTTGATATTCCGTGAGTGTTGAGAAGCAATAGGAGACCACCAGTAGAAGTTCCCCTCGTCATCTTTCACGTACCAGACGGGCGAAGCCCAAGGATTGCCATCTTTATCTACAGTTGAGACTGTTAAATACTTATTGTCAGAGAGTATCTTATTCTCCACGCACTATCCTTATTCTGTTGAAGTTCTTACCCTCAATGCCAAGATTGACATCTTGCCACTCAAAAGCTGTCCTCTCCAGTTGGCTAGGAGATAAAATAATTTGCTTGAAGCTGTCTTGATTTTGCTGAAGCACGCCAACACCTACCCAGAATTTCATAATTGAACTTTTGGTTGTACCTACTGAAATTGTTGTACCTGAGGGTAGCGGTTGAGTGAAAGCCATAATCTTTTCAGGTCGCCCTTTGTGATAGCCAGGCTCAGCTTTAGTCGCCATATACGCATTATGTAGGTGGTAAACTTTTTCTCTCCACTTTGGGTCTTTAAGCTGTTCGTCGGTCGTTTTAGTATTTAACTCAACCATAGCTCGCTGTGCATCATTGAGCTCAGGTAAGCCTCCAGGCGTCTCTTTGGTTAGCTTCTCGAGATTGCTGTATAGCGACTTGTCGAACGCTTCTTCGGAAGCAAATTGACTACCGACTGTAGTTATGGTCATTTTCAGATTATCTGGCTGGTAAGACTTTAAGAAGTTAATGAGTGCTTGATAGCTGTCTATGTAGCTTTGGACATCTTCTTTTGGAATATTATCTAGTCTCGTAATAATGTAATCGTCCACGAAAAAATCGAACCAGACACCAGGCTCATATACTTCACAAATCGGCTTTACCCAACTTGAATAGAACATTAACGAAAACAGCTCAGCCCAGTCCGCCTCAGGTGTTTCATCAAGCCTCCATAGCTTATATGCTCCGTGCAAAAACGATACGTTAATAGGCTCGTTGTTATCTACGTTGAGTTTGATGGCATTTCTTACTTGTTGCTTCAACCCATCGTTTGCAGAATACTTGCGGAATTTCTTTGACATCAAAGCACGAAAAATAGCTTCAACGAGCTCTTCGTTGTTCGTAAGTCTAGGCAAACCAAGAGGCTTCTTTAGCTCTTCAAATTTTGTTTGGATATAATCTTGTGCTGTCATAATCGAAATGGAGATGCGAGGTAGCCATAACCCTACCGTATGTAGCTTTGCAAGCTACCACCTATTCTCGGTCATCGCATCACCGATAATTATACAATAATTACCCCCCTACCCACAGAAAGCCTAATTATATAAGTGTCCGTAAACGCACTTGTCAGCTAAAAATACGTCAGTACTAAAAAATGGTTTGTTTTGCCAGTTCACCCAACAATTACGAACAGGGGTGAGTGTAAAGATTTCGCCCAACAATTCAGCAACCATAAACAGAGGTGGGCTTGTTGGATTGTTGGCAATCAAATTCTAAATCGAAGTCCTAATCACACTGGCGATATAGCTCTTATTCAACCAGAAACACTTCTTAATTAAATTTGTTCCTTGCGGTGTGGGTAGTGTATCTTTGGCATTTTTTGCTTTAGGTCGAACGTGAGCTACACTACTTTCAGTGGACTTGGGCAAGTCGCTTGCATCAACCGCAACACGACGCTTAGTATCTTCCCAGACACGGTGAGCTTCTTCACGGTCAGCGTATGGCATATTCCAGTAGTTAACTTTTTCAAGACGAAGTTCGCCATTTTCATCTTCTCTGAAAATCACAAACAAGAACTTTTGTTCTATTTTCCCAAAAAAGCTACTGTCTTCCCAATCCTCTTCTATGATGTCGAGATACTTAAAAGTAGGAAAGGACATAGCTTCTGCTGGAGCCCAATCCTTATTAACTCTAATAGTCTTTAATTCCACGCCAGCTTTATCGAGTTCTGGTACTGTACGTTTGGTGTCACCAAGAATACGCATAGTAAGGCTACGGTAAAAGCCTTTATCGTTTTTCCCTTGTTTATGGAAGCCGAGTAGTTCGGAAATCTCTTCAACAGTCTTTCCTAAGTATGGCTTGAACTTATTTTGAGTAGCGTCTTCAATCGTTACAGTTGCGGTAATGTCGAGTACACCTACTTCTTGAGTATGACCCTCGATAATACGATTAACGTAGCTTGGCTTAAGTGAAAATGCTCGTGATTTTGCAAGTACATCAGAGAAGGGCTGTTGCTTAAGTGTCTCGTTTTCACCACCAGAACCCTTGCGACAAGCACCTAAGTAGTAGGTGTCGCCCTCTGATAGCTCGTGAGCTTTGCCGTCTTTGATTTTTTGTCTAATTGTTTCCCAGTCTCGCTTGATAATCTCTACATCTTCGTCTGGGAACTCAAACAAAACTGGGTGCAATACAAACCGCCTATCAAAAACAGCAAGCCCTTTCTCGTAAAGATAAAAAAGTAGTAGCATCAGGCTACACTTTTCCATCAGCGACGAGGTTTCCCATCGCTCACTTACCAAGTTGACGTAGTTAATCATTGTCAGTACAAGACGCTCCTTAGCTTTGTAACTGCCATCAGAACGTCTTAATACACCAGTGGTTTTAAGCTCTACGCCAGCTTCGGGAAAATCAGGCAAATGGGACGTATTATCGGGCTGATAACCGTAATAATAACGCTCAACCATATTACCCAAATCACCCTTGTTGCAAATATTTTCTGCAACCTTTGACATATCAACAGCTTCTGCAAGTGTCTTTCCCGAAAGACCACGAGCGAAGTCAAGTAGTGATTGAGGGGAAGCTATGTCGTAGCTAGTTTGAGCCATATAGACAATTGTACCAAAACATCGGTAAATAGACTTGATCGAAAGGCTCAAAATTGGTAAGATAGCTACAATATGGTAAAGAAAATCAAAGTTGTAGAGCTGTTTGCTGGTGTCGGTGGTTTCCGCATAGGACTAGACCGAGCTAGTAACGACAAGACCGAATACAAGACAGTTTGGGCAAATCAGTATGAGCCCTCTACTTCAAGGCAACACGCCTCCGAGGTGTATGTAGCACGTTTTGGCAAAGAAGGTTTTAGTGGTCGTGATATCGAAAAAGTTATCGAGGACGACTTTGACAGCATACCAAATCACGACTTGCTCGTTGGTGGCTTTCCTTGTCAGGATTATTCAGTAGCAAGTACACTGAAAAACTCCCACGGTCTAATAGGTAAAAAAGGTGTGTTATTTTGGTCTATTTACACAATCCTGAAACGCAAAGGCGAGAGTGCCCCAGACTACCTTTTTTTGGAAAATGTTGACCGCCTGCTGAAATCTCCTGCTTCTCAACGTGGTAAAGACTTCGCTGTAATGTTGTCGGCACTTTCAGACTTAGGCTATGCAATCGAGTGGCGTGTCATTAACTCTGCTGAGTATGGCTTTCCTCAAAGACGTAGACGTGTGTTTATTATTGGCTACAAAAAAGGCACAAAGCTCTACGAAAAGGCTTCAAAAGCTATTGCGTCGGACTGGCTAACGAAAGATGGTGTATTAGCTGATGCTTTCCCAGTCGAACAAAACTTAGTTACTCACGAAGTCAAACTCGAGGGTACTTATGCTGAAATCACACAAGACTTCTCTTCAAATAAGCCGACCCTAAGCCCTTTTGAAAACTCTGGTTTAATGGTAAACAGGGTTGCAGTAACTGGTAAAGTAACTTCCGTATACGACGGTAAGTTTATGACGCTTGGAGAGGTTTTAATTAACGAAAAAGATGTACCAAGTGAGTTCTTCATACCCGAAGAAAAATTGCCACAATGGACGTATCTAAAAGGCGCTAAAAAAGAAGAGCGTAAAACAGTAAACGGACACGTTTACCACTACGCTGAAGGAGCTATGGTCTTCCCTGATGCACTCGATAAGCCATCTAGGACGATTATCACTGGCGAGGGCGGTTCTGGTGCATCTCGTTTTAAGCACGTTATTAAGACGCCGTCAGGACGCTATCGTAGATTAGTGCCATTAGAACTTGAAAGGCTGGATATGTTCCCTGATAATCACACCCAGCTAGACGGTGTATCGGACGGCAAAAGAGCTTTCTTTATGGGTAATGCTTTAGTAGTCGGGGCTATCGAGCGAGTTGGGAAGTCGCTGTCTAGTAAGCGTTAGCGTTTTAGCTGGTTTTGTGATATAATTAAGTAACGTAGGTGCTATACAGCCCTACGTCACACGTTCAGGCTGACGCAGGTTGTCGCAACGGTTGGTGCTTTGGCACTAATGACCCAAGCGGTAACGGTCAAACTTGAACTTACTATCACTCGATAACTGCTATAGGCAAAGCGTTCTATTCTTGAGGGTCAACGGCGTATTACACAGACATTCTACGACGATATTGCAATTGATCTAGAAAAGAAACAGCAAGAGCTGAATGACCGCCTAAAGTTGCTAACAAGCGACAATAAAGACTTTCAAGTTACCGCATCCTATCTGTTAGACTTGGCTCACCGAGCTGAACAGCTATTCAATGAGAGCGATGAGGGACTAAGACAGAAGTTGCTAGAATATGTACTTTCAAACATTGAACTAAAGTACAAGAAGTTGTCTTATATACTGAACGACCCCTTAGAACAGTCGTTGAGACAAAGAAAAAGAGCCTTGCGGCTCATAATTCAAACATTTGGTGCCACATGTCCGACGTATTTCAAACCACATCACCCGATAAGATTGATGCTTATAAGCTAAGGGAGCTTGTAGGAATGTTTAATTTGTCAGGAGACTTACTAGCGGGATAATTTACATGCCGAGTGTGTAAATGATAATCGAAACGATTACTGCACTCACTAGGTGGTAGCCGCCCACTACAAATCCAAAAATAACAGGTCGGGGCATATTTGGGGTTACGCCATTACTGAACGAAATTACAGCTAAGCTAAGTCCGAAAAGCAATCCAGTGATAACGGCATCAGCTAGGTTCTGTATATTAAGTGCGTTCATTACTATACCTATCGCAATCGTTACAACTAAGCTGCTTAGAAATGGTGCATAGTAATAAATCGCTGGCCACTTCTGTTTAGAAGACCTTTTTACGCCCGTACCGACATCGTATGCTTTTCCAAACAATGGCGTAAACCAAACTGCACCAAGGATGAAATATACAACTGTCGCAAGTAAGATTATTAGCCAGTTAACTTCATTTAATGTATTAAACATATTTCTCCTTATACTCTTTTCGAGCGCATTGCTTTTAGTTGTTTTACAGTTGGGTCATTTGCAAGATGTTCATACACACTCGAATCAGCAGGGTAAATAGCTATCTTGCCCTCAGAGTCACTGTGAACACCCCACCCATATCTTTTTCCTAGCGGCGAAGAGCGAAAACACGGTTGACCTTTCGAGAAGTACTTTTCTCGTTCGGTTTGATTCGGTTCTACATGATTGCGCTCGGCATAAATCCTGAATATTACATCGTCGGAAGTAAACTTGTATGGATTATTTACGACCATGTCGTACTGCATACTCGCTATTGTTGGCTTATCATTCTTTGCTACGGGCACCTCCGCAACTGTAACCGGAGAGTCTTCGGCTATTCGGATTAATGTATCGTAATAGTTCGTCGTCATAAATTAATTTTACTACAGGTTGCGGACAAAAACTCACAGTTAGAGTATCGGATGGGTTAAGCAAAAAACCACCGAAATAATCGGCGGTTTACAGGGGTATTAACACAATTTTCTTATGGTGCGGTAGAACAGAATCTACTCAAACTCCTGGTTGCGTTAGTAGAGGGTACACTTCCACGCATATCAGCACTACCGCCAGTAGCAGTGCAAACTAAAAAGATTATTTACTAGACCCAGCCTTAATGCGGATAGAGCACCCCTTATTCAATGCTATAATAACCCCTATGAAACTAATGACACTCAATGTATGGCAAGGACGTCTTGAGAGGGTCCTATTAAAACATCTCGAACAACAAAATTTTGACTTTGCATGTATGCAAGAAGCAGTGGACTATGGTGGTAAAACAGGTGGTATAATCAGTTCTTATTCGACGATTGGCAAGAGCTTACGTCTTGACCACCAGTTCTTTTCGCCGTTAAATGCTACAAAGTTCGGTAAGAATGAAATCTCATTCGGAAACGTAATCTACTCAAAACTACCATTTACTCTAAGTGAAAATACCTTCACTCGTGGTTCTTACAAAGCTGATTTTGATTTCGATGAAGACGATTACAACATAAGAGCACTTCAACATGTCGCATTAGAGGTCGAGGGCAAGAAGCTACATATACTCAATCACCACGGACACCACATAGACGCTCATAAGCTAGGTGATGATGAAACGCTGCGGCAAACCTCAATGATAATCGACTACATTAAGAAGCTCGATGGAGCCGTAATACTTTGTGGAGACTTCAACTTATCACCAGAAAGTGAATCTATTAAACAGTTCGATTCTGTCTTAAAAAACCTATCTGTAGATTATTCATTAGAAACAACACGTTCGCTCTTAACCTATAAGAATGAGGTGTGTGATTACATCTTTGTTAATGACGAGGTAGATATTAAAGACTTCTCCATGGATCAAACGATAATCTCTGACCATAACGCTTTAATTCTAGACTTCAAGCTTAAATAACCATAAGCAGTACTGGACATAATGTCCATTTCATGTCGCACAATACCGATTGCACGACACACACTAACAGGGGTAACGTCTATTTTTTAGCGACATAGGTGCGTGTCAAGTGCTTGTGCGATTTTCGCCCACCCCTGTTAATAAGTATATTATGCAATAATTGGTTTTATTGGCTTTGATTCAGGAACTGCTTGAGATTTTCAATAACTTTATCTCCAAGCCTTAGCTTTGTTTCTTGGGTATGTCCAGCCACTATTTTTGGAAAAACTACGTTGGGTAAATCTTTGTAAGCATCATAGCTCTCGCTACCAGCAGAGTAATCAAACACTGCAAAATTGTTATTTTCGCCGATCCATTTGATGAAGGCGTCTCTATCCAGACAATTACCCATACTAGCTTGAACTAGAACACTGTTGGGTTTGATGTGTGAAAAATCATTATTGTCCAGAGCCTGTAGATTACTTGGTGTACTAACAATGATTACATTACTGCTAGATAATAAATCTGCTTTTTCTTTGTATTGCAGACCTTGCTGTTCCCAGTCTGGCTTACGAGTTCTGCTGTAGTACAGCACATTCATTTTGTACGCTAAGGCTAAACGAGCAATAGCTTGCCCTAAGGCACCAAGACCAACGATGCCTATGGTCTTACCCATAAGTTCGGTGGGGTACTCTTTCCACTGGTATTGTCCCATGCCTCTCGCTAGAGACTCTAGTTGCATGAAAATAAACTCTGCCGCTGGTTCGTCTCCGTAGTCAGAAACATTGGTCAAAACTATATTCCTACTTGCTACAGCTTCCTGATCTACGTTCTCCTTCGCCGTTCCACAAATGCCAATGTATTTAACATGAGGACAAGCCTCCAGATACGAAGAAGCGATTGTAGTGCCTGGACTTATAAGGACTATTTCTGCATCGCCAGTCCGCTCTATTAACGCTTGTTCGGTTGGCTGGCTATCGTCTTCTGGAAACTCAATAGATGAATCAAATAGCTCCTTAATGCTGTTTTGTGTTTCAGGCAATAAGTGTACGTTAGCTAATATAGCGAGTCTACTCATTAAGCTTTCCTCGCAATCAAGCCACTTGAAAACATCTGACAAATAGTTATGGCTATGTAGACTGCTGATTCCGCTTCAAGCTGAGAAGGATTAGTGTAGTTGCCAGTTGCATGTCTATCCGTCTGACTCTTCCAAAGCCTTTGCATTAATGAATGAGCAGTGTCTAATGTCGTAATTGCGTCTTTGTCTTTGAAGCCTACATTAAACTTTCCAGCTTTAGTCTGTGCTTCAAAATCATTAAGCATCGTGCCGAGTGTCGCTTTCATGTTATTGGGTGTTATTACCTTCCAGGTTGCAGCTTCTACTGCTTTTATCGCATTAGTATAAGCACCAGAAAGGTCTGGATTCCTACCAAAACAATCTTCCCATGCAGTCTTCAAATGCTTAGAAAAGTCAGAGTTGTCATTAATCAGGTGCTTATAGGCTTTTATGGTGGTTGAATCTACTCTTGACTCCATTCTTGCATTTGAGTCCTCTATTACTACATGCCATTTTGAGCCACCTTTTATTAAAATGTCATTCAATCTATCAATATCGGAACGAACAATGACTTTACTTTCCCAGGCATTTTTTCTATCCTTAATTTCCGCTATTTCAACTGTGGCTTGCAAAATATCAAGTGCATGGTCAGTGTTTGCAGCAAAAACTTTATAAAGCCCGCTATATAAAGGGTAGTCTGCGCTATTTGATCCAAAAGTTAATCTGCAATGTAGCTCTACTTCGTGGAGGTAGTTATTGTGGTATTTTGTTTTACCGTTATGGTCAGTATATTTGAACTTTGAACCCAACCAGTTCCAGATACTACTTTCCATCCATTTTGGAACACCATCATATAAAGCTTCGTTACCCGCAAGAGGCACTTTACGCTTAGATGGTATTCGATGTTCTGCCATTAGAACTTACTCTAACTCTAATTTCCACGTAACATTGTTTGTTACAATTTTCATAACAATATAATAACAGGGATAATCAGCAAACTCCACAGGGATGGGCAATTTACTCACATAAGCCCCAAATACCCGTCCTAGAAGCCCTAGAAAGCCCACAGGGGGTATCCAAAACGGTTCACTAATTGTAGGTGCTGTTAGTCTATTTACCGCTCCTGTTTCTTTTTCCCAGATTTTCGACCCTTAACGCCATTTTCCTTATATTATCTGACACCAAAACTCTTAAAAACTAAGTGAGAGCGTGCAAGTTTTCGCTACGTTGTCCGATAAGCGCCAGAACATAGATGACACAGTACAAACGTGCTTTGGTTTTCGTATGCAGCGATTATCTTCTCAGTAAATAATGGTTCGGTATTTAAGTAGCGGTAAAAACTATCTCTACTTATTTCTCCGTAGGCACAAGCGTCAGTAACACTGTAATTGTGCTTAATAGCGTCAGCAATTTTGTCCATTGTGCTGATAGTTATTTTTGGTGGTCTACCATTTGATTTTTTAATCATCATTCCTCCTTTTGTTTTTGCGGATACCTCTCTTCTTATTATCTCAAAACACTAACTTTGACTTGACAAATCATAAGCGTAAGCGTATAATTAGAAGTACGATAGTGAGTGTCCTGGTGTCATAGTTACACATATACACTTTCTTGAGGTCTTCACATCCCTCAGTCGATGTTAGTCCTCGATAATTTATCGAGACAAACATTTGGCTGTTAGATGGTTGAACCATCGGATATACAAATAGATACAGGCTCAGCAAACCCGCAAGAAGAAGCGGGTAATTTTGGTTGTACGAATAATGCGAACCGCATTGATCCACAGCTAACCCTAAACTTAACCTCTATTCTTAACGCCTATTTATCAGAAGAAAAAGACACCGATAAGCCGTATTTAATCAAAGACGGCATTAAGATTATTCTATAGCCTTAGGCTGCTCTAACTATAGGTAAAAGGTTATTATAATTAAGATATGCCAGAGCTAAATGATACACAGAAGTTACTAGAACTTCTCCAAGCTGGTCAACCTAAACCACCATCAGGGGTCGATACAAGCACTGTTCGTTATGCTCTTTATGCCCGTAAATCAACTACCAGCGAAGACAGACAAGCTAGTTCCATCGAAGACCAAATTAAAGAGTGCATGGAAAAGCTTGTATCCCCCAACAACCTACGAATTGTTCAAGTGTATGAAGAGAGCTACTCAGCCAAGATAGCCGACACTCGCCCAAGATTTAATGCCATGATAAACGAGATTGAGAATGGTCGAATAGACGGTGTTATTTCGTGGCACCCTGATAGGCTCTCTCGCAACATGAAAGAAGCAGGATCAATTATCGACTTAGTAGATAGAGGTCTGATAAAACACTTGTTATTTCCCACTTTCACTTTTGAGAATACACCTGCTGGCAAGATGTTATTAGGCATTACATTTGTTATGGCTAAGCAGTACTCAGAACACTTATCAGAATCAGTAGACAGAGGAAATAAGCGAGCTATTGAGGACAGGACACTATTCATAGGCAAATTTAAGCATGGCTATGTCGTAGACGTAGACCGATACTTCCAGCCCGATTCTCACAACTTCACTAAGGTCAAAGAGATGTTCACAATGGCTCTAAGCGGTAAGTCTCAAAAAGACATACGGCTATGGATCAACAAACAAAACTATACTGTCCAGAAGCTTCCTGGCGGTGAATATAAGTCGCATGTATGGGATAAGGATGATGTATCAAAACTGCTGAAAGACCCTCATTATGCTGGTGTACACAAGTGGGGTAAGAGCCTAACAAACCTAGTCGAGGCTTATGATTTTGAGCCAATGATAACTGTTGATGAGTACCTCAAAATAAATAGGATAGACAGCCTGAACTCATCTAAGGTATATGCAATTAGTAGTCCAAAGAGTGGCGATATAGCTGCTGATTTACTCCGTGGCATGGTCTATTGTTCAAAATGCAATAAGACCCTTACCTCAATGCTAATACCTAAAAAAGATAAAGACGGTAATGTCCTCCATGCTCGCTATTACTACAAATGTGAGACAGAGGGTTGTATTATGGAGAACAAATCAGCTCGTGCTGCAATTGTCATAGAAGCCGCACAGCAGTTCTTCCAGCAGTACCTATTCGTAACTAAGAGTAACTACACAGACTATGTTAAAAAGGCTGAGGTAGAAGCCAACCGCAAAGCAGAAGAGTTCACTAGTGCAATAGCTAGACATAAAATACTTATAGCGAACAAAGAGAAGTCATATGAAGACACGAAAGAACTAATCGCAAATAACCCAGAACTAAAGGAACACTATAACCTTGATAAGTACGCAAAAGAAATCAAAAAACTAAAGTCAGAGTATCAAAAAGCCACTGACTCAAAAAAGAGAATAAAGAGTGCTATTCCAAGCTTCGAGGAATATCTCAAACTCTTAGAATCTACCCCTGTTATTCTTAGCAAAATACGAGACATGAAGACAATGGACGCATTTCTGCGAATCTTCTTCTCTAACTTCACGATCCACCCGATTAAAGATGGTACTTTTAAGGGGTCAAAAGTAACCTATAAACTAAATGAACCCTGGCAAGGGTTCATTGATGACGATGATTTCGTTAATGGTGCGGGTCAGGGGACTCTAACCCCTGGCCTCGTCCTTGGCAAGGACGCGCTCTAAACAACTGAGCTAGACCCGCTTAGT
>Ga0116164_10002960_pt1 | contig 11851 bp, 9 predicted proteins | sample AD_UKC109_MetaG_FD_89888 | JGI IMG/M metagenome (GOLD analysis project Ga0116164, IMG submission 89888) | Active sludge microbial communities of municipal wastewater-treating anaerobic digesters from Hong Kong - AD_UKC109_MetaG | ecosystem: Engineered > Bioreactor > Anaerobic > Digestate... | reverse complement strand
TTTCTTCATAGTACATTTTAAAATAATGAATCAGAGACTCATCTCTGTCAATTTCTACCATTATTTTATTATATCCCTTTTTATTAAGGTGATCAACCAGCCCCACTTCTTTTGAGATATTCAGCATTTCATCCTGAGAAAATCTATTAAGAAATAATTTTTTCTTTTTGGAATTATTAAATGCAAAATATCCCAGACTGTCATCAATATTGCTTAAACTATCATTTTCATTGTTGATAATATTTCCAACATCAATTGGCTGAAAGTATTTAAAAAAGTTCTTTTTGGGGGACTTTTTCTTCAATGTTTCCTCAAATGATGAAAAAATCATCATGATTTGTTAAGATTAAATATGTAGATTAATTCTAACATTTTTATACAATTTTTCAAGTATAAATTCAAATTGTTGAAATTTTTCTCAATAGATACTCGTTTCACTGTAATAATGATTAATTACACAGGGTGGTGGCTTCCACTGATTCAATATTAATAATTACAGATAGAACTGCAAATATGTGATAAATAATTATATTTAAATATTTCCCTTAAAGGCTTTGAGGTATGCATAAATAAACTTATCGATGTCACCATCAAGAACGTATTCAATTGATCCCATCTCTTCATTCGTGCGATGATCTTTGACAAGCGTATATGGCTGGAAAACATATGATCGGATCTGATTACCCCAGGATATATCTTTTTTATCACCTGATTTTTCCATCATTTTTTCTTCATTTTCTTTTTGTTTCAATTCATATAGTTTAGATTTCAGCATTTTCATTGCGAATGCCTTATTTTTATGTTGAGAACGTTCATTCTGGCACTGAACAACAATGCCGGATGGTATATGCGTGATACGAACTGCTGAGTCAGTTTTATTAACGTGCTGCCCCCCTGCACCTGAAGCACGGTATGTGTCTATTCGTAGATCTGATTCATTAATTTCAACTTCAATATCCTCCGGGATTTCCGGGATAACATCAACAGCAGCAAAAGAAGTGTGACGTCTCTTGTTTGCGTCAAAAGGTGAGATCCTGACAAGTCGGTGAATTCCCCTTTCACCTTTCATTAACCCGAAAACATTATCACCGCTAATAAGAGCAGTTGCAGTTTTAATACCCGCCTCTTCACCTGGAGTATAATCAATTACTTCTACTGAACAATCATGTTTTTCCGCCCATCGTAAATACATACGGAAAAGCATACTCGCCCAATCCTGTGATTCTGTACCTCCGGCTCCCGGGTGGACACTAATATACGCATTTTTCTCATCATCTGTTCCAGAAAGCAACTCTATTGTTTCGAGTTTTTCAAATCGTTCTTCATACTCTTTTAATGTACCACTAATTTCCTGAAGTATTTCATCATCCATTTCTGCCAATGCCATTTCCATGAGATCGATTGACTCTGATATTTCGATACGAAACTCGACCCATGGTTCAATTTGCTTTTTTAATGAACTGATTTCCTGATTTACAATAGTTGCCTTTTCGACATCCTGCCAGAATCCTTCGTCAATTGTAAGCTTTTCAAAAGACTCAAGTTTTTCTTTTTTCTTGTCTATCCCAAGTGAATTGTAAAGCTCCTCAATTTTATTTTTTAATGATTCTATATCCCTTTTTATTTCCCTGTAATCCTTTTCGTCCAAAACATTTTCTCCTGGTTTATAACTTGATAATAGTATTAGTACTGTAAAACCGCTTTTTTTAAATGGTCACTGAAATCACGTTCCAGATCATCTGACGATGAATAATTTCTTCCAAATACAGAATGCCATACATCACTACTCTCCATACATAAGTACACAAAAGGAGTGTCGGTATATTGTTTAATACGTTGTACAATTGTGCGATAGATTTCAATCCTTTTATTTTTAAGATATCTGTATTTCCCGTCAATGCCGGGAAACATTTCTTCAACAGTCATTTCCTCATAAGGAAATTTGCGTTTCAATATATTTTTAAAACCCGGAGTGTATCGGAATCCGCCAATTGATATCCATGCAAGATTAGAATGATTAATAGTATTAAAAACTCTATCCAGAATATCATTATAATCTTTCTCCCATTCTTTATAAATAATTATCGGGTCAAAATGTATTGCAATTTTATAACCCGCTTGTGACGCAAAATGTGCTGCTTCAATTCGTTGCGTCAGGGAAGCTGTATCTTTTTCATATAATAAAATATTTCTCTCCGGGCTAAGCGTCCATGCGATGACAGTATTACCTTTCTTTTTTATATCCAGCAAATGTTTTATGTTATTTGACTTCGTTTTCAATTCAAGCATTACATTTTTATAATGTGACGCAATATCAATAAGCCTTGAGCTTATGTTCGTTACATCATCAAACATAAGTGTGTCGGTAAATTCTCCAGGCCCAACCCTGAAAATAGTATCTTTTGTCCCATGAGCCGATAGTTCGGTTTCGAAAATTGAATAAAATTCTTCAAGATTTGAAAATTGAACTATGCCGAATGAATTCAGGTATTGATTTAAAAAACAGTACGTGCAATCATACAGGCAATTGAAACAGGTATTGCATACATAATAGTTACAGCAAATCATGTGAGGCGATCCGGGACATTTTTGAAAAAATCTCCCTTTAAATTTTTTTAAAATAAGAACTTCTTTTGAATTGTACTTACAATTGAGATGTTTAATTATATCCTGTAGTTCATCTTCATTATTAAACGGGTACCTCGTAATATTTTGTATTGATAGAAAATCTGCAACAATCTTTGAATGAGATTCAGAACTTTCAAACACAACTGCACGTATATTTTCTTTTGTTTTCATCGTATCTAACCAATGGTAGTGAACAATATATACAGATAATGAAACCTATCTATATTTCTGATAAAGACCAACTCTTGTAAATGAAATTATATCAATGATATATCATTTTTTGGTTGAAAAATAATCTTTGGGGTACTACATTTGATATTGCCTGCGTTGTACGTGATAGGTATGATACATTTTTGTACCAATATCACAACAAACGGGATCTCAAATTTAATGACGTAAATCATGCTTCCTCGAGAAGAAGATTAAAGTCTTTATGCGGGAACCCACCTGAGTAATCAGGTTCAAAAATAAGTACCTACACGGCAAATGCGGGTTTTTTTCATTTACAGTATAATAATATGAATACATTATTGGGAATAGAGGTACTTTTTGGTCCTACGGATAGCTGGCCAACACCCTACCCGCTTGAAATTATTGTTGGAAGTATTATTGTAATCCTGCTTATTTCACTGCTTGTGCTGGTGCGGTACAACATAATTTTGAAAAACCGTCAATCACAGGCTCATCAACTTTTTCTATTCAAAGCCAGACAGTTGGGACTCTCCAATTATCAATTTAAAATTATAAATGGACTTGTTAATATTTCATCAATACGAGACCCAAATGATGTGTTATTAAATCCTTCACTTTTCGAAAATTCAATTGGATTATTCCTTGATTATTTAAAAAAAACCAATGAAAAAGCAGATTCTCTTGCAAATATTGGTAAAGATCTCATCATAACATATGAAAAAATATTTCATCCGGTAACATATAGAAAACCAATCACAAAAATAGACGAAATCGATAAAAACACATTAATGTGTCTTGTCGCCTCAAATGATGAAATTATTATCGGAAAGACCATGACGATTGATGATTCCGGATATTACATCAAAATGTTCAGGAAAACTTCATTGATACAAAACATAATTGATAATGAGTTACGAGCGTATCTGTGGAGGTCTGGTGATGCAGAATACACCTTTGAAACAAAAATCATTAATTATGATAGTAATGCAATACAGCTATCATTACCGATAGAATTTATTCGCGGCAAAGAAGTCAGGCTTCCATATATCGAAGTAATGATACAATGTACTGTTGAAGTTGTATCAAATTCATTTCCAAACGATGTTAATAATAAAGAGATTATTGCTGGTAATATTTTTAAGATTAATGAAAGTGAAGCTGTTGTACGATTAACACAAAACATCGATTATCAGATACAGTATTTGCTTTCATTTGAAGTTGAATCATTTAAAATTATTATTTTATCAAAATTACTTGCTGACAGAACAATTCACGAACAGGGTGTTCATTACTATACTTTCAAGTTCGTTGAGATAAGTGATATAGCTGAGAAAATACTAAAGCAGTATATTACAAAACATCTATAAGTTAAAAAAAACTCCCCCCCCGCCTTGAAGCGAGGGGGAGTTTTTTTATTCATATAGTTTAACAAGTTTTTTATAATTATTGTATCTCCATCGAGCTGCTTCTTCCGCTGCTTTGAATAAATCATTTGCAGCTTCAGGGAATTCTTTTTTAAGAGATGTATAACGTACTTCTCCTCCAAGAAAATCCTGAAAATTTTCCCACTGAGGTTCTTTCGAATCAAGCATGAATGGATTCTTCCCTTCTTTTTCAAGTAATGGATTGTATCTGTAAAGCTGCCAGTACCCGCACTCTACAGCACGTTTCGCTTCTTCCTGTGATTTACCCATTCCTGAACGCAATCCATGGTTTATGCATGGTGAATATGCGATAATCAGTGAAGGTCCGGGATATGCTTCAGCTTCAGATATCGCCCTGATACACTGTGCCTGACTTGCTCCCATGGCGATCTGTGCAACATATACATACCCATAGCTCATCGCCATCATACCTAGATCTTTCTTACGAATGCGCTTACCAGCAGCAGCAAATTTTGCAACTGCCGCAAGAGGTGTTGCTTTTGAGGATTGACCGCCTGTATTTGAGTATACTTCAGTATCCATTACCAGGATGTTGATATCGTCACCTGATGCAAGAACATGGTCAACCCCGCCATACCCTATATCATACGCCCAGCCGTCACCTCCGAATGCCCAAACGGATGCTTTTACAAGATATTTTTTCAGTTTAATTATCTCTTTTGCCTCCGGGGTACCAGCTTTTTCAAGTAATGGTAAAAGCTGATCTGCAATAACTTTGGTTTTTTCACCATCCTCTTTTGCACTCAACCATTCAGTAAGGAGGTCCTTCAATTCCTGTGAAACATTGCTGTTAATACAGGCATCTGCAAGTTCAACAATTCTTGTTTTCATCTGCTCAATTCCGAGATACATGCCATAACCGTATTCAGCACAATCTTCAAAAAGTGAACTTGCCCATGCAGGCCCTCTGCCGCGTTCGTTAACACAGTATGGTGTAGAAGGAGCTGTACCGCCATAAATTGACGAGCAGCCTGTAGCATTGGCAATCATCATTCTGTCACCAAAAAGCTGTGTTATCAATTTAACATATGGTGTTTCTCCGCATCCGGCACATGCTCCGGAAAATTCAAATAATGGACGTGCAAACTGACTTCCTTTTACCGAGGTTGTCGACATTAAATTGGTCTTGTAAGACACATTGTGATGCATGAATTCCCATCGTCCGGCTTCATCAATCTGTGAATCAAGTGGTTTCATGACAAGCGCCTTTTGTTTGGCGGGGCACACATCAGCACAATTTCCACAACCTGTACAGTCAAGAACGCTTACCTGTATCCTGAATTTATAGGAATCAAGACCTTTGCCTTTGGCATCAAGAAGCACTGTGCCCGCTGGTACTTTCCCGGCTTCTGTTTCATCAAGAAGGAATGGCCGTATTACAGCATGAGGACATACATATGCACACTGGTTACATTGAATGCAATTCTCAGGAAGCCATTCCGGTACATTAACCGCGATACCACGTTTTTCGTAAGCAGCAGTACCTGGAGGGATTGTACCGTCCGCGATATCTACAAATGCGCTTACCGGGAGCAGGTCACCCTCCTGCCTGTTGATCGGATTTGCAATTTTCTTTACAAATGCCATTGTCGGAGACATATCATCATCTTCGACAGATTTGATTGTTTTCCAGTCTTCGGGCACTTCGATCTTTACTATATCTTCTCCACCACGATCTACCGCTGCATAATTCATCTTTACAATATCGTCACCTTTTTTCCCATATGACTTTTTAATCGCATCTTTCATCTGTTTTTCTGATTGCTCATAGGGGATAACATTTGCAAGTTTAAAGAATGCAGCCTGCATAATTGTGTTGGTACGTGTTCCGAGCCCGATCTCTTCTGCAATTTTTGTTGCATTAATGATGTAGAAGGATATTTCTCGCTCTGCAAGAATCTTCTTCATCCTGTCCGGGATCTTCTGTTTTGTTTCTTCAGCATCCCATATACTGTTTAAAAGAAATGTGCCACCTTTCTGCAATCCTTCAAGCATATCGTATTTGTAAATATAAGCGGGGACATGACACGCGACAAAATTCGGGTGTATGATAAGATATGTTGAACGAATCGGACTGTTGCCGAAACGAAGGTGGGACACTGTTATGCCGCCTGACTTTTTTGCGTCGTATGCAAAATATGCCTGAGTAAACATATCAGTTGTTTCACTGATAATTTTCATTGAGTTTTTATTGGCACCAACAGTACCGTCAGCGCCGACACCGTAAAATTTTGCTGAAAATGTACCCTTTGGCACCATTCCAATATCTTCTTTGACTGGAAGTGAGGTAAAGGTCACATCATCTACAATACCAATAGTAAAATTGTTTTTGGGTTCCGGTAAAGACAGGTTTTCATACACTGACAGGAGTTGGCCTGGAGTTGTATCTTTCGAACTTAGTCCATATCGACCGCCAACAATAACAGGTCTTTTTTCCTGTTTGTAATAGATATCACGAATATCCAGATATAATGGATCACCATTAGCGCCTGGTTCTTTTGTTCTATCAAGTACTGCTATCTTCTTTACTGTAGCTGGAATTGCCTGAAGAAGATATTTCTCAGAGAAAGGTCTGTAAAGGTGTACCGCAACCATACCTACTTTTTCACCCTGAGCAATGAGGTAATCAACCACTTCCATAAGAGTTTCAGTAACACTTCCCATTGCAATTACAATGCGTTCCGCATCAGGAGCACCATAATAATTAAATGGATGATATTCTCTGCCGGTTAAGTTTGTAATCTCTCTCATATAGTCATTAACAATATCAGGTATATTGTCATAATATGTATTGGCAGCTTCTCTCATCTGAAAGAAAATATCAGGATTCATTGCGGTTCCCCTGGTTACCGGGGATTCAGGATTAAGTGCATTTTTTCTGAATTCATCAATTGCATTGTGATCGACAATTTTTGAAAGGTCCTCATAATCAATAACATCAATTTTCTGAATTTCATGTGAAGTTCTGAAGCCGTCAAAAAAATGCAGAAACGGTATCTTGCTCTTAATTGCGGCAAGATGGGCAACACTGGCCAAATCCATAACCTCCTGAACACCACCACTTGCCAGGAAGGCAAAACCGGTTTGACGGGCTGAATACACATCAGAATGATCGCCGAAAATTGATAGCGCGTGAGTAGAAAGTGTACGTGCAGATACGTGAAAAACAGCAGGTAAAAGTTCGCCTGACATTTTGTACATATTCGGAATCATAAGCAGCAGTCCCTGGGATGCTGTAAACGTGGTACTTAATGCGCCTGCCTGAAGAGAACCATGAAGTGCCCCGGCAGCTCCTGCTTCAGATTGCATTTCAATGACATTTACCCTGTTGCCGAATATATTTTTTCTTCCATATGCAGACCACTCATCAACATGTTCGGCCATTGAAGATGATGGAGTGATTGGATAAATTGCTGCCACTTCTGTAAAGGCATACGCTACATGTGCAGCCGCCATGTTTCCATCCATAGATTTCATCATTTTTTTGTTGGACATGTAAACTCTCCTAAAAATTTTATTTTCGATAGTAACTAACGAAAATTTAATTGTTCATTACCATAAAAAAATAATACGTTATAGTATGAAACAGTAATGATAATTACTGGAATTTCTTATTTCCACAATATAAAAATAAACAAAATACCTCATAATATGCAACAAATAGCACTTTTTAAAATTAAACAAAAAGTGGCAATTCTTTTTTTTAATAAAATAGTAAAGTTACCGTATATACAAATAATTTCACGTCCGGAAAGATAAATGATTTATGAAAAGTAAAAAATTATAAACCGTATTAACCAATTATTTGTTGACGCAGTTAGAAATAATTGAATACATTCTATAACAGTATACAAAATTAATGACTTTTCGACAAGCTACTTTTTTAAAAGAAAATGCGAACAGATCTAAACAATTCTCAAAATAATGAATACCAGGTTTTCTGGCAGAATAATCTACAGAAACTTGAAGAGATAAATATTCGCATTGAGAAAATACTTATAAGGCTCGAGAAGCAATATATTGAGTTTGACAGTGTGTATGACCAATTGAATTCAGAACTGGACATGCTTTCATCAATATATTCAAGCTTCAATAACCTCCTTGGTCTGGATTACCTTTTGAAATTAAAATCCCTTTTAAATGATTACAGGAAGCGGTATACCCATGATAGTATTCGTTTTAATGTATTGTTTTTCCTGCACTCAAAAATAAAGGAACTGCGTGACGAAAGTTTCAGTAAATTTCCAGAGTTGACACACTCCGAAATAGTATCACCCGTGGATACAAAAAAATATGCTCAATCACTGGCAATGCCGTTCAAATGGATTACGTTTCAGAGAAATGGGTCATGGTTTATTACCGCTTTTGATTCTATAAACGTATTAAAGATTGAAAAAGTATATCATGCTATTATCGAGGAAGGTGATACAAGTTTTATTGCAGTAAATGGAAAGAACATTGAGATAATTGATTTACTGAATTCATATCGAAAAGAAAATAAGGAAAGACCAAACTATTTCGTATTCGTCACAAGAGGGGGTAAAACTTCCTGTTATGCAGTTCACCGCATGGGGAAACGACTATTTGCCAAAAGCGATATAATGTCAAAGAAATTGATTAAATATAATACGTTACCGCACCACGCAGGTCATTTGCGTATTTTCGGCAATAATCATATATATGTATCATAAAGTATATTTCCTGATTTTTCACACAACATCATCGGCTTTCCCGAGAAAATAGAGAGACTTAATCTCTTCTGCTGAAATTTTTCCCTCTTGAAGAATATTAAGTGAATTATTACGTATATCAATGTATGTCGGCAGCGGATGTTTTTTGCAAAGCTCATCAACTATTACAATAAGATCCACTGACTCTTTAAAATACTTAATAATATCGCGTTTTTTATACACAACATTATGATTATCGAAAAGAAGGATAGCACTCTGAATAATAGTACCTGCCCTTTCTATGATATCAAGTGAAAATTTATTTTTCGGGAAACGTATTAGTTCTATATTCTCTTTTTTTATTCTCCTGCCTTTCAATGCAACAGTGACTTCACCGGGCCAGATTCGATTCAGAAAATCATAATCGCTTTTACTATACTCCGCAAGCCCATTGAGCATTTTATATGATGAAATAAGTTTCACATTGTTATTGCAGTAAAATGGTTCTTTCCCGAACCTTGATATAATAATTTCTTCAGAAAGCGATACAACACAATACACATTATCTATCGGAACCAGGACAATGTGATTATCAGAAAGATAGCCTGAAATTTTTTCCACTGCATCTCTTCCGGCTGATCCGTCTTTTTTAAGCCTTTTAATTGTTAGTACTTCAGCGTTCTTACTCTGCATGAAAACAATCACCTTTTTCACATTCAATAGAGTCATCAAGCATCTTTGTAGTAATAAAACCCACACGATTTTCACTGCAAAGATGATAATGACAGAAATGGATATGAAGACATTTCACGGAATCGATATCACGTATCCCACCAACACCGGTATTAAAAACTTTAATCTCTTTTTCCGGATATAATTCATTAAAAAAAGCATTATATACTCTTTTCCTTAAATAATAATAGTGGGCATGTGCATCATTCATTTCTTCACGAAGAGTACGTTCACTTGCTATGTAATCCTGAATTTTTTCGATGGCACCTGAATTTTCAATTTCATGAATTTTTTTGTTCAGGAAAGGACAAGTCAGCCATAAAATGTTTGAAATGGATTCATAATGTAATGATTTAATACCATTCCCGCTTTGAGAAACAGGGTCAAGGAGAATGATTTGTGGAAATCCGAATGAACAACGACTTACAATTGCTCCGCAGAAAACATTATTTGTTTTTAATTGCCATTTTATGGAATTTTCATCCTTTGCTGAACAACGTTCATATTCTATATTCATAATGGACATAATAATTATATGAAAAAATTAATCATTTTTTCTGATCTTGATGTAAAATAAAACTAACACAAGAGAAGAAATAACAATCCACATAATACGCAGATGCTTCGTATCAATTCTTACAGATTGAACAGATTCTCTTTCTGTTTCAGATTTTATGGTATTATCGGAAGCAGATCCATGGAAAAAAATAATCTTTTCTCCAATATCTGCGTATCCTGATCGGATGTAATCTTCCTTGCTTACCCTTCCATCTTTGTATTCTATAAGAGATTTTAACAAAAGTTCATTTTCAAACTTAAGCTTTTTGATTCTTCTCTCAACAGTTTCACTTTTGTTTTCGATTACATAGCGTTCAAGAACACCGCTTTCACCAAATACAAAACAATAAATACAGACTAATACCGCTATCAGTGAAAGTAATGCTATTTTATTTTTTGCCAATACTGTAAAAAACCTCTTTCCCGCGGAATACTGACATTATTCCAAGTTCTTCTTCAATTCTAATCAATTGATTATATTTTGCAACACGGTCAGTCCGTGAGACAGATCCTGTTTTTATTTGTCCGGTGTTCATCGCAACAACAAGATCCGCAATTGTTGTATCTTCTGTCTCTCCGGATCTATGTGATACGACCGCAGTGTATCCGGCGCGTTTTGCCATTTCTATTGCCTGAATTGTTTCAGTAAGCGTCCCAATCTGGTTGAGCTTAATCAGGATTGAATTTGCAATACCTTTTTCAATTCCCTTTTTTAAGCGCTCTGTGTTTGTTACAAAAAGGTCATCTCCAACAATTTGTATTGTCGTACCGCATTTCTCAGTCATTATTTTCCAGCCGTCCCAATCGTCTTCGGCCATTCCATCTTCAATAGAAATTATTGGATATTTTTTTATAAGATCTATATAAAAATCTACCATTTCTGAGGATGATAATTCTCTCTTATCGGATTTACTGAAAACATATTTTCCTTTCGCGCTATCATAAAACTCACTGGCTGCTGGATCGAGGGCAATCATAATATCTTCACCGGGTTTATATCCTGCTTTCTCAATAGCCTGAACAATAACCTTCAACGGAGCTTCATTGTCCTCAAGGTCAGGAGCAAATCCCCCCTCATCACCTACAGCGGTGCTTAGATTTTTATCTTTAAGGATTTTCTTTAATGCATGAAATATCTCGGCAACATAACGGATTCCTTCAGTAAAATTAGGAGCACCAACGGGCATAATCATATATTCCTGAATATCAATTGGAGCATCTGAATGTGAGCCGCCATTGAGAATATTCGCCATCGGTACAGGTATTTCACACGCTGCTACTCCCCCGATATACCGGTACAGTGGAATGGCGTACGTTTCCGCGACTGCTTTTGCTGCGGCAAGAGAAACACCAAGAATGGCATTTGCTCCGAATTTACTTTTATTTGGTGTTCCATCAAGATCAATCAGAACCTTATCAATTTCGATCTGGTCAAATGCGTCCATTTCCAGTAACGCGCCGGCGATTGTTTCATTTACATTATTAACAGCATCCTGCACGCCCTTACCGTTATAACGGGAATTATCACCATCCCGCAATTCAACAGCCTCATGTTCTCCTGTTGAAGCACCTGATGGGACTGCCGCACGTCCAATTGCCCCGGATGAGAGTTGAACTTCTACTTCG
>Ga0116164_10002959_pt1 | contig 11851 bp, 11 predicted proteins | sample AD_UKC109_MetaG_FD_89888 | JGI IMG/M metagenome (GOLD analysis project Ga0116164, IMG submission 89888) | Active sludge microbial communities of municipal wastewater-treating anaerobic digesters from Hong Kong - AD_UKC109_MetaG | ecosystem: Engineered > Bioreactor > Anaerobic > Digestate... | reverse complement strand
TACCTGGAGGTCTGGTCGGTCGGGCTGGACGACACGACCCCGCATTGGGAGCAGTACCTGGTGCGCCGGCGGTTCAAGACGTCGATGTGCCAGCGTCTCAATCTGCGCTTGCTCAGTATCGAGGGCGCGTTGCTGTTTCGCTCAGGCGTAGATGTCTATCTGGCCCACATCGCTGCTGTGCTCGAAGCCTCAGGGGTCGCCATGCCCGTGCGGCTCGGTCGCACCCAGGCACTCGACCCTAAGCCATCGGACAATTGCTTCAGTAGCAGGGAGTAAATCGGTGTCGTCGAGCAGCTCTGCGGGATCGTAGTGTCGATCGTGAATGTCGGTATCCGCATGGCCGAGGAAACGCTTGCGCACGCGCGGGTCAACATGGGCGCGGCGCAGCACCTGGCCGATGGTGTTGCGCATGCTCTGCAGTACCAGCCGGCGCTCGCCTGGGATCAGTTTGCGCAACACGCGATTGAGTCGCTGGCTGGCGGCTGCACTGCGAATGCCGTGTCTGTTGCAGCTCGCGTTCTCGAACAAAAACCCTCCCGCATCGACCTGTGTTGATAGCCACTCGGAAAGGCCCGGGAAAATTTCGTCGGGGACGCAGACGGGCAGCCGGCGCGCGCAGTCTGTCGTTTTGAGCTTGGCATCGCCGTTCCCGGTGTCGATACCTTCGGCAATGCGCACGATCCAACCGTGGGACGTGCGCTCCAGGTCGGCGGACTGGAGCTGAAAGACCTCTTCGAGGTGGGCGCCGGTCAGCAGCATGAGTGCCACGAGATGGATATCGTCGGCCGAGATTCCAGTGGCCTGCTCCAACGCGGCCCGGTAGCGCATGAACTGGCTCGGCGAGAACGGAAGGCGCTTTGCCTTGCCCTTGCGGGCTCGGCAGGTTTGCGGGAACAGTGCATCGAGCCGGTTCAGCTCGAGGTAGGGGCGCAGCAGGCTCTTCAAGATATCGGCTTTCCCCTTGATGGTATCGGGGTGATTGCCGCGCTGTCGCCATGTGGTCTTCAGCGCTGTGACGTCGGCGTCGGCCAGCGCCTGGACGGGACGCCGGCCGAGCACCGTCGCCAGGTCTTCGACGATTGCTGAATACTTGTCAGCGGTCTTCGTCGGGATGCGCGCACCAGCTGCGGTCCGCTTTTCGCGCCATGCGGCGAGTACTTGCGGGGCCGATTCACCCCATAAGACGGACAACGGCAATTGGGATTCGCGGGCGGGTCGTATGGCGTCCAGTGATCCATCCCCGGCCGTCACCCGTTGGAATTGTGCAATCAGCCCCGCGTGGGCGCTGTTGAACTCGTCGATGACCTGGTCGCGGTCCACCGGGTCCAGCTCGAGCCGGACATGCAGTCCCTGCTCCAGGGCCTCGACGGCCGCTTTTAGCGGACCGTCATCACCACGACGAAATGCGCTCACCGCTGCAAGATGTTGCTCTGCCAGTTGCTGCTGCAGGTCTTCCCACGCGTAGGCTTCGGCACCGCGCAGCTGACGCAATGCTTCTTTGAAGATGTCGCATTCACGCGACCGCCACGTGGCCAGGAAGGGGGGCAGCAGCGCCTTCCCCAGTGTGAACCGGGTGAGGGGAGGGCGTATCAGCGTGTCGCTGGACGATCCGCGTATGGCCTCGCGCAGCCGATCGAACTGCGCACGGAGCTCGCCAGCGCGCCGCTGGGCATGGGCCGCCGCGACCGCGCCATCGACGCGGCCGATGTGCTCGCGGATCACCGCGACACCGCGAAAATGCTCTCGCAGGTTGCCGGGGACCCGCAACTGGAAGACCCAGCGGTCGCGTTTTCCGTCCCAGGTGCAGTATTTCGGCATCGTCTCTGGCAGATCTCAAGCCCGCCTCGCCAGCCAAGAGTTAAGGGCCACCGGGTTAGCGTCAGCAGCTGGCCCACTGTGTAGTCAAAGACGCAGCGTGTTTTGGATGAAGAATGGGAAAAAAACGACTGGATTCGCCGCAAGCCACGCACGATGGGGCTGGAATCACCGACTGACAGGGTTCACGCAGGTCACGCCCCCCAGCTTGTCGCCTCACGTGTGAGTATTTCGATTGCGGGCTCGAAAGTGCCCCCGAAAACACCACGAAGTCGTGCCGATAGCGCTCGTTCGTCCAGATTGACAGAGTGCTATCAATGATTACAATGAAATCATTGATAGCGCTCGGCGGAGACGACCATGGCGAGTATTACGATTCGCAATCTTGACGACGAGACGAAAGAACGGCTCAGAGTCCGGGCCGCTCATCGTCGGCGATCGATGGAGGCAGAGGCACGGAGCATCCTTCGGGAAGCGCTGGCTGCAGAAACGACGTTGCCGCGGAACCTGGCTACATTGGTACACGATCGGTTTTCGGTGCTGGGCGGCGTTGATCTGGAAATCCCGGTGCGGGAACTGATGCGCGAACCGCCGCAGCCGAACTCGTGATTGTCCTGGATACCAACGTCCTTTCTGAGTTGATGAGATTTGCGCCGGAACCATCGGTCACGAACTGGGTGGCAACACAGTCTGCCGCAGATCTGTTCGTAACAACCATCACGCAGGCGGAGATTTTGCACGGCGTCCTGCTTCTCCCCAGGGGCCGTCGCAGAGACGCAATTGAGGCAGCGGCGGACGCGATGTTCGAAGAGGACTTTGCCGGACGAATTCTTACCTTCAGCAGTCTCGCCGCACAGGCCTATGCTGAGATCGCGGTAGCGCGTCGCCATTCTGGTCGGCCGATTTCTCAATTCGACGCACAGATTGCTGCCATTGCAAAATCAGCGGGTGCGGATGTCGCCACCAGAAACGTTCCCGACTTCGAGGGATGCGGTATCAAGGTGATCGATCCCTGGCAGTCATGACAAGCTGTGTTTGTCGAAGATAACGATGCGCCAAGCACGGCAAACACTGGCAACTGTTGCTGGGCAAGCGCCCTGCAGGCAAATTGATTCGTGCGCTGTCCTGGCTTGGGCCGGAGGCCGCACCAGCGGCGCTGAAGCAACTGCGCGCCAAACTGCCCGAGCCCGAATGGGCAGCCGTGCGTCGCGCGCGAGCCGTCGAAAAATAGAAATTAAAAGAATCGATTCGACGCAAGCCACGCCCCCTCTGGCGGAAACCGGCGGGTTACGGTTGCCCTGCTCAGCGACGCAGCCAGACCGAGAAAAGCACACCCGTGCTACACCGACGCACACAGGCAGTACAGGGCACTGTACGAATGGTATACGAATCGCTACAGCGCGATGTCGGTACCGAGTCGCAACGAGGTATGTTATTCGGGCAGGTACCGGTGCTTCACGGAGCAACACTGACAGTTGAACCACAAACGATACGTGCGCTATACGAATCGATACTGCCAGACGAGGCAGGCAGTGTACGCATGCTACACAGAACGATACGACAGGCGGCTTCGACATTATACGTTGGCTATACAGATCGACGCGCCGGGATGAGTTGCGCGCCTTCCGCATGACTCGATGGATGGGTGTGCGGCCTTCCAGCAGGAGAAGACCGCCCCGAGGGGCGGTCGTGAATATTCCTCCTTTGGTCAAGTTGCCGATATATCCCGAATCCTGTCCGGGCATTACTCGCACACAGTCTTAGCGCCCTTCGCCCGCCGGCCTTTTCAGCCGACTGTCTGTCCTTCGCTTACCCCTCGCCGGTTACCATCCCGTCTCAGGTGCCGCACGCTGTTCACGTACGGTCGGACGCAGCCATCAGTGACAGGGTCACTGCGGGTTACTACGACGCCTCCGAGCTCTGGTGAGCGTACTCACCAGGTTACTTCCCCGATTCACATAGAACAGCACTTGTCGTCACGAGCGTGACGACAGCCCGCTGTCGTGGGCTGTTACCCCACTGTGGTCAACTCCAGCAGCTACAGGTGCCTCCTGTGCCATCGATTTCGGTCCCGGAGCGTGCACGCAACGTGCATTTCCGGGCTGCGCAGTTTCAGGCTACGAAGTGTCGCAGCTTGCCCTACTACCACCTACTCACGAGACGTTAGAACGGAGGTTCCTCGCGTCACCATACTGCTTGACTCTCGCCGTTGCCGGCTTCTGCACTCTGCTCTAAGCGCAGAGGATTCACGGGTAGCGAGCCCATTTATCCCCCTGCACCCGAGTGCACGAGCTGACGTCACGCGATCTCCACGAGATCACGTCCCGCCCCGCATCCTGCGGATCCCACACTAGCTATCCAGGCGCACCACTTCCGTTATCGCGAGTGACACGGTCCCGTCGCCGATCGACGGCAGCGAAACATCACACGATGTGTCTCACCGTTCGTCTCCCACTGGCAGGCGTTACCGTGTCGCATGTCGTCTATCACCGCGTCTCATCGCTGAAGACGCGACGGCAAACGCCATGCGTTCGTGGACTCAACACCAGGGTCACGCCGCGCAACGTCGTGTTGCGCATGGCTCCCCTGGGCTGGTCCCCGAACCGGACGTGCGTCTTTCGATCGCATCCGGCTCTCCAGTAAACGCATCAGCACTTGCAGTACCCGACCTGGCGGGTCGGGGGCGGGTAGCGAACCCACCGGCTGATGCGACCTGTGTGCGAGCACAGGCAATTTCATGCTCCGCGCCGGGTGCGATTTGGGGCCCGGCAGGAACTGTCCTTGCCCTTCGTATAGCTATACGAAGCACAAGACACGCCCCTGCCGAATATCCACTTCTTATAAGGCGTGCTAACGCACGGTTTGTTTTGGACTTTCTTCATGTCGCCACCACGCAACGCCATCGCCGTCGTACAACGCCAGCAGAAAGCGCTGTCGATGGGCATTCGCGCGCCGGACCCGGCCGGGCTCGTACCAAGCCCGGCGTGGTCCGAAGCCGCGACCTATCTGGCGACACGCTGGTTTCCCCGGTCGCAGGACAAGGGACTGGCGATCGCCGAGCTGGTCGCCGAAGCCTATCGGCACGCCCTGTACTGGTACCCGGTAATCCAGCAGCGCTGCCCCGGCACGTTCCGCCCCAACTGGTTCGTCGGCACCGTGCTGAGCTGGCTGCGCAGGGTGATCTCCCCGGCCACAGGGCAGTGGTTCTTCGTTGCGAACGAGCTCGCGCAGGAAGTCGACTTGGCCGACCTCATTGCCAACGCCTGCACCTTGCCCGGTATTACCAATAGCGACTGGGCAGCCGATTCACTGTCGTTTCTCTGGGACCTGGCGGGTTCGGGCGGCAGGAAATCGGTCATCGGGGCCACGGTGATCGATGCGCTCGGCTACCTGCCGAGCGATGCCCTGTTCGAAGACATGCTGCAGTGGCGGGCGCGGGCGCCGCGGCGCCGCGTGCTGCGTCAGCAGCGTATCGGTACCGCCAGTTACCTGCGCATCGGCGCTCAGGTTCTGATCGCTGCTGACGGCCACGCCAGCCGGCGGACACGCGACGACATCCCCTGGGTCGACCTGCGGGAGACGCCCGCCGATGTGCTGGACTACCGGCTGAGTGTCGAGACGGGCAAGGACGGGCCGCAGCGGTTGTTGATCGATCTGCAGCCCGGCATCGTCAGCGAGGCGCGTGCCGAGATCGCGGCGATTGTCACCCGTCAGACGACGGCGCCGCAGCGTCTCAACGCACTGCGTCACTACCTGCGCCGGTTCGAGGCGCAGCACCGATTTGCCCCCAATGCGTGGTCGCAATTCCTTGCGCTGTCGCGGTACGCCAAGTCGCAGACGAAGCGCTATCTCAAGGCGCAGCTGCCGCGCGACATGGACAAGCAGATACCGTCGATCAGGACCACCAATTCCCATGTCATCCCTCAGCCGAATCCGTTTCTGGGGGCGTTGGAGATTGACGAGTGGGAGCGGTTGTTTTCGCCTTATCGGCTTTGATGGCTTGTCTTTACGGGGATCTGGAAAGTCACGATGGGGATGCCGGCGGCAGCATCTGAACGAGCCTTAACGTCTCTGCGTTGTGTGAGTGTCCTCTGCTCCGGCGTGGGGCTGCCGTTCTTTTCGGACAGGGATACGGATAAGTACGTCCGCAGCATATTTGCAAGCTGTTCGGAAGCCGGGATGTTGCCCCCAAGGATGCGCGGATCTCTTTTTTAGCCCAAAAATACGACTGCTCGAAAGTAAAATGGATTTATATGTGATTGTTGGTATAATCGTTTTACATGCGATCATTGGTAAAAAGCCATGGACTACCTCATCCATACGTCGTCACAACTCGCGCAAGCCCTGCGGGCGCGTCGCAAGTCCCTGGGATCTAACCAGACGGATGCGGGCGACCGTGCTGGCCTGAGTCAGAATACGGTCTCCAAGCTGGAACTTAATCCGACACCGTCCACGATAGACAGCCTTCTGCGGCTCATTTCCGCCCTGGATCTGGAACTGGTTCTGCGGCCCAGGCAGAACTCCGAACCGCGGCCATCACGTCCCGCGGTATACGAAGAGCCCGAGTGGTAAACCATGGGCCGCCCCTCAAAAACACGGCAACTCGACATCTGGATGAATGGAGAGCTCGTCGGCCATTGGACGGTCAAATCTCAAGGGCAACACGAACTCGCGTACGAATCGACGTGGTTGGAATCGTCTTCTGCCAGGCCGTTGTCGCTGTCGCTACCTCTCCAGGAAGCCAAAGTGCCACATCGCGGGGCCGCAGTAGCATACTTTTTCGACAACTTGTTACCCGACAGCCTGCCGATCCGGCGGCGCTTGCGCGACAGGTTTGGGGCGCCAACCATCAATGCTTTCGATCTTCTCAGTGAGATCGGCCGTGACTGCGTCGGCGCTATCCAGCTGGCACCCCATGGGGATGTACCCCCGGATGTGCGGCATATAGAAGGGGAGCCCCTGACCGAAGTCGATGTCGCGAGAGTGCTGCGCCACACGGCTCATGCACCAGCTCTGGGCCAACAGGAAGAGGAAGGCTCTCGGATCTCGATTGCCGGCGCCCAGGAGAAGACCGCCCTGCTATGGCACGACGGACAATGGCGCCGGCCTACGGGCGCAACCCCCACCACCCATATCCTCAAGCTGCCCCTGGGCCTCGTCGGGAACATGAAGGCAGACCTCACTACATCGGTCGAGAACGAATGGCTAAGTATGGCCATTGCGCGCGGATATGGACTGACAACAGCAGACTGCGAAATGGCGACCTTTGAAGATCAGCACGCACTGGTGGTCAGGCGATTCGACCGAAGGCGGGCCACCAGGGGCGCCGAGTGGTGGATTCGTCTTCCCCAAGAGGACTTTTGTCAGGCCACCAAGACGCCTGCCGACCAGAAGTACGAACGAGATGGTGGCCCCGGGATCGTCGACATCATGGATATCCTGCGCAACTCTCGCACCCCGGACCAGGACCGGCTGACTTTCTTCAAATGCCAGGTGCTGTTCTGGCTGCTCGCAGCGCCCGACGGCCACGCAAAGAACTTCAGTATCTTCATTGAGCCTGCGGGGCGGTATCGGCTCACTCCCCTCTACGACATCCTGTCTGCGCACCCACTGATGGGGAAAGGTGGAAACCAGATTGCGCCACAGAACCTCAAACTGGCGATGGCATTGCGGGGCAAAAACCGCCAACACAACTGGGCCACCATCCAGCTTCGGCACTGGCTGGGCACTGCGAAAGCCTGCGGCCTCGCAGAGGATGTAACCTTGGCCATCATCACCGAGATGGTCGAGGCAACGCCGGGCGTGGTGGACGAAGCCGCCACGCTTCTTCCCCCGGGCTTCCCGGCACCTGTCGCCGATAGCATCCTCTCTGGAATCACTCGCGGCGCGAGTTCCCTGGCACAACTGCTTTAGCTGATTACGAATCGGCGTCTTGGGTCACCTCTTCGGGTCGAGGTATGTCTGTCGTGGTAACTCAACACCCCGGTGGGGCAACCCGCCCGCAAGAGTGGTCCCGGGCAAAAATCCGCCGTCTTATTTTTTAGACGGTATCATGCGCCGTCGGCGCCGCAGGGTGCGCTCTATAGGGACCGTGGAGACTTCGTGAAAACGCATAAAGGACTGCGAAATCTACTTGCAAGCGTCAGCCTGTTGGCTCTGCCGTCGGTGGTCAGTGCCACGAATGGCCTGAACCAGATCGGGTTCGGAACCGAGTCGGTGGCAATGGGTGGTGCCGACATCGCGGTGGCCCGTGACACCTCGGCGCTCAACACCAACCCCGCTGGCCTGGCGCAGATCGACGGTGCCCTGGCCGACGTCAACAGCGCAATCGGTTATACCGGCAACATCACGCACAAGGATGCCCACGGCAACGATACGCACAACGTCAACCGCTTTCCGCTGCTCGGCAACCTGGGCTACGCACAACGTCTGCACGACATGCCGCTGACGCTCGGTATCGGCCTGTTTGCACAGGGCGGTACCGGCAATGAATACCAGAACCTACGCACTGCGTTCGGTACCGTTGACGACCTTTCGGCGACGCTGCGCCTGGCACGTGTCTCGCCCGGCATCGCCTGGCAGGTCAACGACGCGCTGGCGCTCGGCCTGAGCCTGATCGGTACCTACGGCGATCTCGAGCAGCGGCTTTTCCCCGATACCTCGTACACAGATCCGCTCGACCCGGGCCGCTCGTTCTACGGCTACGAACTGACCGAGATGCAGGACACCGGCAGCGGCTTCAAGCTCGGCCTCATGTACCGGCTCAACGACTGGATAACGCTGGGCGCCGCGTACAACAGCCGGATCGACCTCGAGTTTGAGGGGGAAGCCACAGTCGACTTCAGTGCGCTGGGCCTGGGCAAGGTCCACTATGCCGACGCGCGGGTCCGCAACCTCGATCAGCCGCAGGAGCTGGGTATCGGCGCCGCGATCCAGGCCAGCGACGCGCTGTTGCTGTCGCTGGAGCTGAACTGGATCGACTGGTCGGGCGCCATCGACCACACCACGATCATCGCCAGCGCACCGGACAACGCGCTGGCGCCGGCGACGCTGCGCGTAGTCGACCCGAACCACTGGCGCGACCAATACGTTGTCGGCATCGGTATGGCCTACCAGTGGGACGCGCAGACCGTCCTGCGCGCCGGCTATAACTACGGCCGCAACCCGATCCCGGATGCGAGCCTCAGTCCGCTGCTCAACACCATCACCGAGCACCACCTGGCACTTGGTTTTGGCCGTAAGCTGGATGCCGCCTGGCACATAGACGGCGCTCTTGTCTGGGACATCAAGGCCAATACCCGGTACAACAATCCCGGCCTGCCGTTCGGCGACGCCGAGGCGGTGGGCGACCTGTTCGCGCTGCATTTCCGCGTGAGCAGGGCCTGGTGAAGGCTGCATTGGGACTGCGCGGCACCCTCCAATGCGCGGCCTTGGACCCAGGTGCAGCAGCGCACCGCAGGAGAGGGCTGGGCTACCCGCCATGACGCCCACGGCACTTTTGAAAACACACCTGAGACCGTATCGCAGCACCCTCGTGTTCGGAATGGCGGTGATGCTGCTAGAGATGCTGGCCACGCTGGCGACACCGTGGATGGCAGGGGCGTTCACGCAGACCCTCGCCGGTGGCATCAGCAAGTTCGCACTCGACACTACCGGGTTGCTGGCGCTCTGGGCGGCATTGTTGCTGGTGCAGTTCGCAGCACGGGCACTGAGCAGTTACCTGTTCAGTGTCACCTCGGCGCGGGTCATGGTCGATCTGAGCCGGCGTGTGCATGATCACCTGCAGATTCTGCCACTCGCGTTCCACCAGGAACGCAGGACCGGCGAACTGCTGGCGCTACTCAGCCACGACGTCACCCAGATCAGTCACTTCGTGGCCGGGCCGCTGGCCGGGCTGCTGCCGCTATCGATCCTGCTGCTGGGCTCGACGGCGATGATCCTATACCTCGATCCGGCATTTGGCGCCGCGGTAATCGTGCTGGCGCCGGTCCTGGTCATCCTGGTGAAACTGCTCGGCCGCCAGGCCCGCCCGCTCGCGACCGCGGCGATACGCGAGCAGGCGCAGTCGCTGGCGGTCGCCAACGAGACCCTGGGCATGCTCCGCCTGGTCAAGGCGCACGCGCTCGAAGAAGTACGTCAACGTGCCTACCGGGAACAGACCGGCGTGGTACTCGGCCTGCGGCGGCGTCAGCTTTGGCTGCAGGCCACCCTGACACCGATCGTGTACCTGGTGTCGAGCCTGGTCATGCTGGGGTTGCTGTGGTGGGCCGCCCAGCGCCTCGCCGCAGGTCTGCTGACCACCCCTGACCTGGTCAGTATCAGTCTGTATGGGCTGCTCCTGATTCGTCCGATCAGCGGCCTTGGCGGACTCTACCTGCAGCTTGAGCAGGCCAGGGGTGCGTCACAGCGGCTGCTCGATGTGCTGGAACAGCAGCCCGAGCCGGTGCACGTCGGCGGCGTACCGTTGCCGCCGCTGCGCAATCAGATCGGCTTTCGTGCGGTATCGTTTGCCTACCCGGGGCGTCCCGACCTGTTGCAGTCGGTTAGTCTCACGCTCAGCAAAGGCGAGACCATCGCGCTGACCGGTGCCAATGGCGCCGGCAAGACAACGCTCGTCCACCTGCTGATGCGCTTTATCGAACCTGCTGCTGGTGCGATCTTCATCGACGAAACCAATATCGCCGATGCCGATCTGCCGAGCCTGCGCCGCCAGGTCGGCTATGTCCCGCAAGAGGTGCTGATCACCCACGCGACGGTGCGCGAGAACATCGCCTTCGGCCGCGTCGATGCCACCGAGCAGCAGGTCCTCGAGGCCGCCAGGGCCGCGATGGCGCATGACTTCATCTGCGCGCTGCCCGAAGGCTACGACACCAATGTTGGTGAGAATGGGGCAAAACTGTCCGGCGGGCAGCGGCAGCGCCTGGCTCTGGCCCGGGCGCTGCTGAACAATCCACAAATTCTGATTCTGGACGAGGCGACCAGCCAGATCGATGTCGCGGGTGAGGCGGAATTCATCGAGGCCGCACGTCACGCACGCGCGGGCAGGGCGGTCATCGTGGTCACCCATCGTCCGGCGATGCTTGCCCTTGCCAACCGCGTATATCGACTGGAAGATGGCAGCTTGACGGAGCAAGCGCAGGCATAGACGGATGCGACAGTACAAGATACCGGGCGACCTGCTGCTGCAGTCGGTGAAAGACGAGGCGGTGATCCTGGACCCTAAGTCCGGCAGGTATTTCACCCTCAACGCGGTCGGCACGCGGATGGTGCAACTGTACCGCGACCTGGCCGATGTCGACGCGGTAGTGGCCACCATTGTCGCCGAGTATGCGGTCGATGACGCCACGGTGCGGCAGGACCTGCAACAACTCCTCGAAGACCTGTCCGCCAATGGCCTCGCCGAAGCAGTCGATTCGTAAACTCAGCGCGCTGTCATCCAGCGAGATGGCGGTACTCGCACAGGCCTGGCTGCTGTTTGCCTGGGTCGATCTCAACATCCGCTATCGGCCTTACGCGCGTTGGCGTCACTGGCTGGGTGATGAGCGCCGGCAAACTGGTCCGGCAGTGACCGATGATGCCCGCAGCCGGGTAGTGCAACTGGCCGAAATTGCCGCCCGCCATCACTGGGCACCGATGAACTGCCTGCGCCGCTCACTGGTGCAGAAACGGCTGCTGGCTGGGCGTGGCGTTGCGGCAGCCCTGCATATCGGCGTGCGCGTGGTGCCGTCCGGGGCAGTGGAGGCGCATGCCTGGCTGAGCGCTGATGGCCACCTGCTCAACGACACGGCCGAGCATATCGCCGGCTATCAGGCCCTGGTGCCCGATGCCTGGGACCACTTGCCGTCGTTCACCCCAGACTGAACTGGTCGGCGTGTTGCTGAAACCAGACCTGGGTCAGCAGCGCATAGAGCAGGTCGACATTCAGTTGCTGGCCACCCGAGGCCACCACGCGCTCAAAGGCTGCCAGTAGTCGCGCGTTGTCGACCAGGCCGATATCCTGCAGGCGCGTATCGGAAAGGATGGCGCGGATGGTGTC
>Ga0116164_10002956_pt1 | contig 11855 bp, 10 predicted proteins | sample AD_UKC109_MetaG_FD_89888 | JGI IMG/M metagenome (GOLD analysis project Ga0116164, IMG submission 89888) | Active sludge microbial communities of municipal wastewater-treating anaerobic digesters from Hong Kong - AD_UKC109_MetaG | ecosystem: Engineered > Bioreactor > Anaerobic > Digestate... | reverse complement strand
TGTGTTGATTTCGGTTTTTATTTTTTCTTTTGTCTTTTAGTAATGAAATAATCGTGCCAGTTTCCCGGTTTGGGAATAGAATATGTGTAACATATTGATAATAATTATATTATTGAAGAGAGTGCGGCAGGCAGACGTGGCATTACAATGCAAACAATCCCTGTTCCATTGAATGAAACGTCCAATGGGTTTTAATGAAATGTTAAGAGTGGGAGGGACAATCAGTCGCCTTCACCGGCGATGATCGCCCTGACCCGGTTGAGTTCCTCCGGCGTGTCCACCTCGACGGAGTCATGGAGGGTTTCGACGACCTTGATCTTGTAGCCGTTTTCCAGCGCCCGGAGTTGTTCGAGGGCCTCGGTTCGCTCCAGTCGGCTTACCTCCAGAGAGGTGAAGATCCTCAGAAACGACCGGCGGTACCCGTATATTCCGTGGTGTTTGTAATAGGGAACGATTTCTTTCCTGTCGCGGTCGTAGGGGATCGTTGCCCGGGAAAAGTAGAGTGCGAAGTGATCCTTATCGAAGACGACCTTGACCGCGTTGGGATGGCGCACCTCTTCCTCTCGCTGTATTTTGTATATGAGGGTGGAGAAATTCAGCGTCGGATCGTCCAGGAGGGGCCGGGCCACCTCTTCAACCTGCGCGGGAACGAAGAGAGGCTGATCCCCCTGGATGTTCACGACAATGTCCCCGCCATCCAGGGCGAGATCATCCACGGCCTGCGCGATCCTGTCCGTCCCGGACCGGTGACGGGGGGAGGTCATGACGGCATTGCCCCCGAATTCCTTTACCCGGTCGAAGATACGTTCGTCATCGGTGGCAACCGCGACGTACGAAACCAGCTGAACTCCGGCCGCCTTCTCATAGACATGCTGGATCATGGGTTTGCCGCAGATATCCGCCAGCGGCTTTCCCTCGAAGCGCGATGAACCCCATCGCGCCGGTATGATGCATACGACCTTCGGCATACTGGTACCCTCGCCTTTACAGTTCCTTCGCCGCCGCCGCTATCGCGTCAACATTCTTCGCCCGTGCCTCGTCGGACATCTTGACCGGTATGATCATGAAGAGGGTCCGGCTCATGATCGCTTCCGCGTTGGGGATATCTTCCACGCGATACGCTACGTTTCCCTTGTACATGGGATTGGTGAAGGGGAACTTCTTCGAATTGGCGGTTGCCCGGGCGATCAGATGTTCCCAGCGCGGGGCGTAGTGCCACGTGTTGTCGCGGTAGTATATCGTGCCGACACCCCTCTCGGCGAGGAGCTTCTGAAAGCGTTTCGTGGTCTGCTCATCGGGAAGATTAAAACCCAGGAAGGTCGCAGTATCTCCGTCGGGGTCGAACAGCTTTCTGAAACCGATCCCGCTCACCGCGCCCAGGGCATCCTTCAATGCCGCCTTGTTCTTGCGCTGCTCGGCGAGCATGTAATCCAGTTTCCTAAGCTGGGCCAGACCGACTGCCCCTTGGAATTCGTTCATGCGGAAGTTGAAACCGAGGATGGATCGCCCTTCGTCACCTCTCCCCACGTTTGGATTGTGGTCGTGGCCATGATCGTGGTACCAGTCGGACCGGTCATAGAGGGCCTTGCTGTTCGTCAGGATCATGCCTCCTTCGCCGGTGGTCATGGTCTTGTAGTAGTCGAAGCTTAGGATCGCCATGTCGCCCAACGATCCCAGCTTCTTGCCATGGTAGCTCCCGCCGCAGGCCTGGGCGTTGTCCTCAAGGACGATGAGGTTGTGTTTTTTTGCTACTTCGATGATTTTATCGATCCGCGCGGCCGCTCCACACATATGGACGGGAATCACGCACTTCGTTAAAGGGGTTATCTTCGCCTCCATATCGTCGGGATCGAGGTTCAGCGAATCGTCGATATCCGTCATGATCGGTATGGCCCCCACCTCCAGCACCGACTCATAGGTGGCGATAAAGTCGAACGCGGGAACCAGAACCTCGTCTCCCGGTCCCACATCCAGCGCGGTCAGTGCGACCTTCAGAGCCGCGGAGCCGGATGTCACGCCCAGTGTATACTCGACGCCCAGATACTCGGCGAATGCCTTTTCGAATTCCTTTACCTTGAAGACGCCCTTGCGCTCCGTATCAAAACCGTATCTCATGAAGACACCCGTTTCCAGGATGTCCATTACTTCCTTTGCTTCTTCTTTACCGATCAGCTCAGATCCTGCCATTGCATTGCCTCCGTTATTGTCTGTTAGTACGCGTCACTGTATATCTCTATGGCATCTTCCACCGTAACACTCCGGGGGTTGTTCGCCAGCGGTCTGGCTACCGTCATGGCGGCCTCCGCCAGCTTCGGGAAATCTTCCTCTGGAATGCCGATTGTTTCCAACGTGTCGTAGATGCCGCAGTCATCAATCAGGTTCTCCACCGCTCCGACGGCCAGTCCCGCAGCCTGGTTGAGGGATAGTCCATCGGTAGGTTCGCCCATGACCTCGGCGATTATGGCGAACTTTTCCAGCGCTCCGGGAAGATTGTAATTCATAACCGCCGGAAGGAGAAGGGTATTCGCCAGACCGTGGGGGATTCCATAGGTACCCCCAAGTGGGTACGAGAGTGAATGGACGGCGGTAACCCCGGCATTTGCCAGGCCCAGCCCGGCATACAGGCTTCCCAGGAGCATCTGCCCCCGTGCTTCCAGATCGGTCCCGTTATGGACGCAGGTTCGCAGGCTCTCTGAAATCAGTTCTATCGCCTCCAGCGACACCATCTCGCTCATGGGACTCGCAGCGATCGAGGTATATGATTCTATGGCATGGCACAGAGCATCAATACCGGTGGTCGCGGTTACCTTTGACGGAATGCTCAGAGTCAGTTCCGGGTCGAGAAGGGCGACAGTGGGGTACAGGTAGGGGCTGTTCATCCCTTCCTTCTTGTTCAAATCCTTTCGAATAAACACGGAGGTGAAGGTCACTTCGCTCCCCGTACCGGCGGTTGTCGGAATCATGATAGTGGGAAGCCCCGGTCCCGGGACTTTATTCAGCCCCAGATAGTCTACGGCCCTTCCCCTGTTGGCGGTTACCACCGCTGCGGCCTTTGCCACGTCCATGGTGCTCCCTCCGCCGATTCCCACAACGACATCGCAGCTTCCATCCGCGGCCGCCTGGGAGCACTCATCTGCCAGTTCCAGAGGGGGTTCACCCTCCACCTTGTCAAATATGATGATGTCCATTCCGGCCTTTTTGAAATATCCGGATACCTTTTCCGTCAGTCCCGAGAGGGCGAGGGTTTTGTCAAGAACGATCAGCGGCTTGCTCCCGCCGAGTTCCCGTATTTGTTCGGCCACCCTCTCAAACGCCCCGTTCCCAAACACGATCTTTCCCGCGCCGGTAAAAGAAAATATTGTATTCATGTCAAGTCCTTTCAAACTATGTATCTTCGTAACCCCGAAAGTTGGTTATGGTTGTTCCTTGTTACAGTCTCACGCTGCCTTCATAGACAAATTCTACCTTTCCCTTGAGCCAAACATCCTTATAGGCACCGTCCTTTTCTTTGAAATCAACGATGAGGACTCCCCCGGGCATCTCAACATGGATCGGGGGTTCTCCCGCACCCTCAAACCTGCTGCTGATAATGGCCGATGCTACCGCACCGGTCCCACACGCCAGGGTCTCTTCCTCCACACCCCGTTCATAGGTGCGTGCGCGTATACGGCCCCGTTCGATAATCTCCACAAAATCAACGTTTGTTCCCGCCGGTGCGAATGCCGGGTGGAATCTAACCGTGCGCCCTGTTTTTGCCACGTCATCCGCCGGCATTTCAGCAACCCCGTTCCGGAACAGAATGGTATGCGGAACCCCCGAATTTATAAAATAAAAGGGAGTATGCACCCCGTCTATGTCCACAAAGTCTTTATCCTTCGGATAGGAGGGGTCGGTAAGCTGAATGGCGACCATTTCATCCTGTACGGAGGCGCCGACTTTTCCTGCCATCGTCTCCATGATCATCTGAGATTTCGCAAAACCCTTTTTCACTGCAAATGCGGCTGCGCATCGTGCGCCGTTGCCGCACATTTCCGCCTCACTCCCGTCAGTCTGGAATATTCGCAATCTGAAATCGGCATCCGTGGACGCCTCGATAATGAGAAGACCGTCAGCCCCGACAGATGTACGGCGTTTGCACCATACAGAGGCACGTTCGCTCCAGTCGGTACTGATATCTTCGGAGCGGTTGTCTATAACGATAAAATCATTTCCGTGACCGGACATCTTTGAAAATTCAACGAATCTATGTCTGTTTTCAGTCAAATCTGGGGTACCTCCTTTAAAGTCGCGTTAGTATGGCAGGATTATTTGCAGATTTAAAGTACTTTTTTTCACAGTCAACAACATTTCCGAGCATTGATTGTCACGTCAAGAGCTACGCATATGTTTCCAATCTTCAGGAACATTCTGCCGCAAGCCGGACATTGTTATCTCGTTGCAACTGTATGTACATATCCATCATGTATCGTATACCATCGAGCGTACGTGCATAGCCCCTCAACAATTGTATATCAGAAACACTGAGAACCGATACAATCGACGACCCGTTTCGCACATATCTGTAGTTATCGCCATACGATCCTACGAAAATGTCGATTATGGCAAGACCGTAGCAAATCAGGCCGGAAGATATTATAGCAAGAAATACCGAAGGGTTACTCCCATTTTCACCCCTTAACGCACTTGGCATTATAATTGCGGTAGAGGTGCACGGGAATTTTTGCGCCTGACGTGCTATTGACCCGCATACCACAAAGCGCATAATTCTAACGTGGGCCTGCCTTCAAAGGGCGACGATCACATTGTTCTCTTCAAGATAGACGGATATGAAAACGACCACATACTAATACAGGGTAGGGCTTCTTTAGACTGGAAAAATTGATGTTGAGATGGTATACATTACCGTTTACCAATATGGATAGGATATCAAGCCGGGCTACAGTATCTATTTCCGCTTGATAGTACACCCGCAGTAAGTGAGACCGATATTTCCAGATGCCAGGTCGCTTGTGCCGTGGGAATTGATAAACGATCTCTTGTCTTTCAATGGTGACGATGCATATGCATACGGTGTTAATGGGTAACGGTTGCATGAACGTGGGCCTGGCCATGCCGGACGAGATGCTTGAAAAAGCACCTCGGATTTTGAAATATATATTATTAAACTGGTTCAAGAAGGAGTCATCCCGTGTATTGTGATGGCATGATTGCAGAAGAATGTGAAGATCATCCGCATGAATTTTGCGGTGTTTTTGGGATCTTTGGGGATCCCGGGGCCGCGGAAAAAACGTATCTGGGGCTGTATGCACTGCAGCATCGCGGACAGGAAAGTGCGGGGATAGCGGCGTCGGATGGGAACGAGATATCACTCCACAGGGGGATGGGGCTAGTCTGGTCCGTCTTCCAGAATCCTAACATCATGCCAACGCTTCGGGGCTCATCCGCTATCGGACACAATCGATATTCGACAACGGGCTCCTCTGATCTTAGGAATGCACAACCCCTTCTCATTCGTTCCCGGGGCGAGCAGATTGCCGCCGCTCACAACGGGAACATCGTCAATTCCCGGGAACTCCATACCATGCTTGAGGAACAGGGGGCAATATTCCAAACCACATCGGACAGTGAGATAGCCCTTCATCTCTTTGCGAGATCTCACAAGGCAACTATCGAGGAAAAGATCGAAGATTCCCTCTCCCAACTTGAAGGCGCATACAGTTTCACCTTTCTTACCAATTCCAAGTTAATCGCCGTGCGGGACCCTCGGGGTTTCAGGCCGCTTTGTATCGGAAAGGATGGCAATGCGTTTGTTGTTGCCTCTGAATCATGTGCCCTTGACATTATAGGTGCCGAATACATTCGAAGTGTTGAGCCGGGTGAGATCATCGTCATCGATAAAAACGGCCTTTCTTCACACTTTCTTCCTGCAAAACCAAAACTGTCTTCTTGTGTTTTCGAATATATATACTTTTCGCGACCCGACAGTATCATCTTTGGCGAGAAAGTGGACAAGGCAAGACGTATGCTGGGTAAAAAGCTGGCGGAAGAGTCGCCCTGCGATGCCGATATCGTAATCCCTATCCCCGATTCGGCCAATACCGCCGCCCTCGGATATGCACAGGAATCTGGATTGCGCTTCGAAATCGGACTAATACGTAATCACTACGTAGGCAGAACCTTTATCGCACCTCACCAGAAGACGAGAAATACGGACGTCAAGGTAAAATTTAATCCCGTGACCGGCGTATTGAAAGGGAAACGGGTCGTCGTGATAGAGGATTCCATCGTTCGCGGCACCACCCTGAAACAATTGATTCGTCTCATCAGAAGTGCGGGTGCCTTGGAAGTACATATACGGGTGAGTTCCCCTCCGATTATCTGTCCCTGTTTCTACGGGATCGACATATCGAGCCGCGGTGAGCTTATCGCTTCTTCTCACTGCGTGGAAGAAACGTGCCGATATCTCGAAGCCGATTCTCTCGCCTATCTCTCGGTTGAGGGAATGCTGAGTGCCGTTCCCAGGGGAGAGCTTCAGTGTACCGCATGCTTCACGGGAGATTATCCGACAGAGATACCACAAGATTTCAACAAAGAACTCTTTGCCGTCGAGTGCGGCAAGATAGAAAAATAACTGGTTATGGAAAAAATATTATGGCAGTCGTAAAGCGTTCATACTGCGGGAAGCTGAAACTTTCCGATACAGACAAGGAGGTATACCTGCAGGGTTGGGTGGATGCCTTAAGGGATCATGGAGAGGTGCTGTTTATTCATCTCCGTGACAGGAGCGGCATCGTACAGATCGTATTCAATCCCGAAAATACACCCTCAACTACGTGTAAGCAGGCCCAGTCGCTCAGAAGTGAATTTTGTGTTGCAGTCAGAGGTCTTGTGAAGAAGAGAAATACGGGAACGGAAAACTCGAATATTGAGACGGGTAAGATCGAGATCGTTGCCTCTGATCTGGAAATTCTTAACCGTTCCAAGCCACTACCCTTTCCTATTTCGGAAAAGGCAATGGTCGCCGGTGCCACCGTCGGAGATATCGGTTCAATAGCCGAAGACACACGGCTTCAGTACCGCTACCTCGACCTGAGACGTCCCACAATGCGGAACAATCTCGTGATGAGGCACCGTATCATCAAATGTGTCCGCGACTATCTGGACGAGAATAATTTTGTTGAAGTAGAAACACCGATGCTGACGAAGAGCACGCCGGAAGGTGCACGGGATTACCTTGTTCCCAGCCGCATCCATCCGAAACAGTTTTATGCGCTCCCCCAGTCCCCCCAGCTTTTTAAACAACTTCTCATGGTAAGCGGCATGGAACGGTATTTTCAGATCGCACGGTGTTTTCGTGACGAGGATCTGAGACCGAACAGACAGCCTGAATTCACGCAGCTCGATCTTGAGGCATCCTTTATCGATGAGGAAACCATCTACGATCTCATGGAAGATCTTGTTGCACGCATGTTTGCCGTGGGGGGCATTACCGTCCCCACTCCCTTCCCGCGAATGACCTGGGACGAGGCCATGGATACGATGGGAACGGACCGGCCCGATGCACGCTTTGGGCTTCGCTTCATCGATGCTACCGATATATTCAAAGATACCTCTTACGGCATCTTCAGCCGGATCGTGCAAAAGGACGGTTTCATAAAGGGCATCAATGTGAAGGGACAGTCTGAGAAACTGAGTAAGAATGTCCTGCAGAATGAATATGCGGCCAAGATCGTTCCCTCCTTCGGTGCAAAAGGTATGACCTGGATGCGGGCTACAGGAGGAACGCTGGAATCCAATATCGTTCAGTTTTTCAGCGAGGAAGAGAAGAAAAACATCGGGCAGCGGTTCAATGCCGAAGAGGGCGACGTTATCATATTGATTGCCGACACCTCTTACGCTGTTGTTTCATCGGTCCTGGGGCAGTTGAGAATGCATCTGGCACATCGGCTCGACTTGATTCCCAAAGATGAAGTATGCCCCTTATGGATCACCGAATTTCCGCTTTTCAGCGTAACGGGAAGGAGGGTATCATCGAATCACCATCCCTTTACCGCACCGGACAGGTCGGACTTCGATCCGGAGAATCGAGAAGAACTTGCTGCTCTGAAATCCCGTGCCTATGATCTGGTCGTCAACGGTGAAGAACTCGGCGGTGGAAGCATCAGAATCCATGACAGTTCACTTCAGCAGAAGATATTTCAGGCCCTCGGTTTATCCGATCGAGAGGTGAAGAAAAAATTCGGATTTTTCCTGAATGCCCTCGATTACGGGGCTCCGCCTCACGGAGGCATTGCCCTCGGTATGGACAGGGTCACTTCCATGATACTGGGAACGGAGTCTATTCGCGAAGTTATCGCCTTTCCAAAGAACCGAAGTGCCTATTGCCCCCTCAGTGAGGCGCCTTCTTCGGTTTCGCGGAAACAGTTGACCGACCTGGGTCTGGTGGATCTCGATAGCGGTAAATGGGTTGAGGGGAAAAAGATTATAACAAGTTAGAATCAGGTTTTTGATAATGAAAGCATTACTTGTATTGGAAGATGGAAAATTTTTTGAGGGAACATCCTTTGGCGCCTCCGGAGAACGCTTTGGTGAGGTGGTGTTCAATACGGGGATGACGGGCTACCAAGAGGTCCTGACCGATCCTTCGTATAAGGGTCAGATCGTTGCCATGACTTACCCCCTCATCGGGAATTATGGAATCAATGAAGAGGATGCGGAATCACGATCCATCTGGCTCGAAGGTTTCGTTATCGGAGAGTTGAGCGGCATAACCAGCAACTGGCGATCCAAGAAAGACCTTGCCACCTATCTTGCAGAGCATAATATTATAGGCATCCAGGGTATCGATACCCGATCACTGACAAAACATATCAGAACCAAAGGCGCCATGAAGGCCGTAATATCCACCATCGACGATGATATCGATTCCCTCACTGCAAAGGCCTGCGCATCACCCGGACTCGAGGGAAGGGACCTCGTGTCGAGTGTTACCTGTGATACCCCATCCATCCTGAACGGACTGGACGGGCCGCAGGTGGTTGTCATGGATTTCGGCGTGAAACAGAGCATAGTGAATCAACTCCGGAATGCGGGCTGCAATGTGACCATTCTTCCCGCTCATGCCTCGATTGATGAAGTTTTGGAGAGAAAGCCCGGCGGCGTTCTTCTCTCAAACGGTCCCGGCGATCCCGACGCCGTGCAGTATGCGGTAGCAACGACCAGGGGACTCCTCGACATGGGCACCATTCCGATCTTCGGTATCTGCCTGGGCCAGCAGATCCTGGGCCTGGCACTGGGAGGCAAGACGTACAAACTGAAATTCGGACATCACGGATCAAACCAGCCGGTCAAGGACCTGATAACGGGCAAGATCGACATTACCGTTCAAAATCATGGCTTTTGTGTTGATATTGACTCTCTTGATAAGGGATCGATAGAGATGACCCATATCAACCTCAACGACAATACATTGGAAGGCTTTGAACATAAGGATTTTCCGGCGTTCTCCGTTCAGTTTCATCCGGAAGCCGGCCCCGGCCCCCATGATGCGCGATATCTGTTCGGCCGGTTTGTCGACATGATAAAACGTTGTGAAAGGTAGGAACTTGAAAAGTGAAAGAGACAGTTGCCGTATTTGATTTCGGTTCACAATACTCCCAGCTCATTGCCAGGCGCATCAGGGAAATGGGCGTCTACTGTGAGATTGTCAGGCATGATACCTCGAAAGATGACCTGGCAGGGCTTGCGCCTGCGGCCATCGTTCTTTCGGGAGGACCCGCTTCGGTTCTCACCCCGGATTCCCCCTCTATGGACCGTGAGATCCTTTCTCTCGGCATACCCATACTGGGCATATGCTACGGGATGCAGCTCATAACAAAACTTCTCGGTGGCACAGTGAACAAGGGAAGGGGTGGTGAATACGGTCCCGCTCTGATCGAACTTGCGAAACCGGAGGGTATTTTTCAGGGTATGGAGTCCCCCCTCAACGTCTGGATGAGTCACGGAGATCATGTTACGGCAGTTCCCGAAGGTTTTCGCGTACTGGCGAGTACCCATGATTGCCCGATCGCGGCGATGGTCGATGCAACAGGAAGCATATTCGGTATTCAGTTCCATCCCGAGGTGGTTCACACGCCGAAAGGGGCCGAGATTATCAAAAACTTCCTCTTTCATGTGGCAGGATGTGCAGGTGATTGGACCATGGGCAGGTTCGCCGAAGAGTCGGTGAAACGGATCAGAGATACGGTCGGTGATTCCAATGTGATCTGCGGTCTTTCGGGCGGTGTCGACTCCGCCGTTGCCGCCGCACTCATAAACAGTGCTGTCGGCAGTCAGATGAAGGCCATCTTTGTGGATAACGGACTCCTGCGAAAGGGAGAAGTGGATGAAATCCGCACCCTCTTTACCAGAGATTACAAGCTCGACTTCCGTATTGCCGACGCAGGTGCGCAATTTATCGACGCACTGAAAGGAGTGACCGATCCCGAAAGAAAGAGAAAGATCATCGGTGAAACCTTTATCAATGTCTTCAGAGACGAGGCAGCGCGTGTAAAATCGGCCCGGTTTCTCGCACAGGGGACACTCTATCCCGACGTCGTGGAAAGCCGATCGGCTTTCGGTGGACCCTCGTCAACAATCAAGAGCCATCACAATGTGGGAGGTCTGCCCGACGATCTTGATTTTGAACTCCTGGAACCTCTCAGGGAGTTATTTAAGGATGAAGTACGGGTCCTTGGGAAAGAGTTGGGATTACCGGAAAGTCTCCTGAAGCGACAGCCTTTCCCGGGTCCCGGCCTGGGGGTGCGCATCATCGGAGAAGTTACCGAAGAGTCCCTTGCCATCCTTCGGGATGCCGATATGATCGTTCACGAAGAACTGATAGATTACGAAGGATACTATGATATCTGGCAGTCCTTTGCCGTCCTCCTCCCCGTTAAAAGCGTGGGAGTGATGGGCGATGAACGAACCTATGATAATGTGGTGGCCCTGAGAGTTGTCACGAGTCTTGATGCGATGACGGCCGACTGGGTCAAACTCCCCTATGCGATTCTGGGGAAAATATCGTCGAGAATAATCAACGAAGTGAGGGGCGTGAATCGTGTTGTCTACGACATCAGCTCAAAACCGCCCAGCACCATCGAATGGGAATAGTTGCAATTTATGCCAAAACGTACTGATATAAAAAAGATTTTAATTATCGGCTCAGGACCTATCGTCATCGGACAGGCCTGTGAATTCGATTACTCCGGCACCCAGGCCTGTAAGGCTCTTGTCGAAGAAGGGTACGAAGTGGTCCTCTTGAATTCGAATCCGGCCACCATTATGACGGACCCCGAGATGGCCGACAAGACCTATATTGAACCGATTACGGCAGATATAATCGAGAAGATAATCGAAAAGGAACGACCCGATGCCGTCCTAGCAACCATTGGCGGGCAGACGGCCCTCAATACGGCCGTTGAGGCTGCCGAACGGGGGGTCTTTGAACGATACAATGTGGAGATGATTGGTGCCGATCTGGCAGCCATCAAGAGGGCTGAGGACAGAGAGGAATTCAAGGACGCTATGGCGGAGATCGGACTTGACGTTCCCAGAAGCGAGGTGGCCCATTCCATGGAGGAAGCCCGGGAAATTGCGGGAGAGATAGGCTTCCCTCTTGTTATCCGTCCCAGCTTTACCCTTGGCGGTACCGGCGGTGCCCTGGCTTATAATGCCGAAGAGTTCGAAGACTACGCCTCTCATGGTATCGAGCAGAGCATGATAAACGAGATCCTCATAGAGGAATCCGTACTGGGATGGAAAGAATTCGAACTCGAGGTCATGCGGGACCATGCTGATAACGTGGTCATTATCTG
>Ga0116164_10002955_pt1 | contig 11861 bp, 10 predicted proteins | sample AD_UKC109_MetaG_FD_89888 | JGI IMG/M metagenome (GOLD analysis project Ga0116164, IMG submission 89888) | Active sludge microbial communities of municipal wastewater-treating anaerobic digesters from Hong Kong - AD_UKC109_MetaG | ecosystem: Engineered > Bioreactor > Anaerobic > Digestate... | reverse complement strand
TATAAAACACCTTTTAGTTTGGAAAATGAAGGGGAGTTCGTTAACACGTGGGTTTCCCAGTTCGCGCGAATTAGTTTTTTTACACAATCTCGAGGTATTGGTGATTTCTCTGATCAAAGTATTATTGATGTTTATGTGCCGGCCACTGAATGTGGCGCAGTTCCCGTTAGAAATGAAGAACAGCCCTATGCATGGAAAGGGAAAATAAATGGCTTCGCAGCAGACCAGGCTATATGGTATGCTTTTGATATGCTTACGGAGTCTGAAGCGAGAGAATTTATGGCACAACATCGTCCGACTGTTATTTTTAAATATTTATTAAACAATAAATTTCATGAATTAACAGTTAAATATCATTCTGGATGCTGGATGGTAATTGAAGCAGATGAATAAAAATTCTTTTAAATAAGCATCTTATTCCTTCAGCCATCTATTCATTATACAGATTTTTTACAAATAATACGATAATATAAATGATGAGTTAGAGAATAAATTCTACAGGATTATTTTTTTATGATTAATATTAAAACATTAATATTCATCCTTAATTTTATTGCCATAATATTTATTACTTCAACTTCTTTTCCTCAACAGGATCTTGATAGAGCAACAATAAAAAATCTTGGGAATGTTATCAATACCGAAAATGATGAATTTTTCCCTTCAATAACAGCTGATGGCTTGACCATGGTTTTTAACCGGCGTGCAAAAGGAGAAACAAACAGTGATATTTACATCAGTTATTATAAAGATGGAACATGGTCTCAGCCTGAACCCATCAATGAAGTAAATTCTCCTGATAATGACGAAACTCCTTTTATTTCATCCGATGGTAAAACACTGGTATTCGCATCAAACAGAAAAGGAAGTCTTTTGCCGCCGGTTTCATTTAATAATTTTCAGTTTTATACGGAAGACCTGTATGTTTCATATTTAGTAAACGGGAAATGGCAAACACCATTGCCAATAAAAGGCAAAGTCAATACAATAGAAAATGAGCGTGCTCCAAGTTTTAGCGAAGATGGTAAAACACTCTATTTTTCGCGCTGGCCATTTGATAGTATCGAAGAATCAAGAATAATGATGGCAACTCTTGTTGATGGAGAATACACAAATATTTCAGAAATGCCCTATCCGATCAATTCAAGTTATTCAGATTATGGCTTTATGCCCTCACGAACACGGCCTGGTTTTTATTTTTCATCAAACAGGAGGGGCGGTTACGGTCTTTGGGATATTTATTTCGCTCATTCGGAAGGAGATAAAATTGTTGAAGTTATCAATCTAGGTACTGCAATAAATACCGCAGGAAATGAATTATCCTTAACTGAACTTGGTGATAAGATTTTATTTTGTTCGAACAGGGATGGTGGCTTTGGAAATTTTGACATATATGAAATATTTCTTCCTCAAAAAATTGTTGATTTGGCAAAAACCGGCTTTCTGATTCATACCATTTCTAAAAAAAACGGTGAAGTGGTGATTACCCCGTTAACTATTCAATTTATTAATCCAGATAAACCTGATGATAAGGTCGAACAAAAATTACATACTGATGAAAAAGGGGAACTATCGATTATTCTTCCACCAGGATTCAGCTGGATAATAGTCAAAACAGAAAACCCACTTTATCAGAATTTTCCACTTGAGTTTAAATCAGTTTCAGGGAAAATAACCCCTGTAACCATTGAGCTAAATCCTATTGTTATTCAAGCACAGCCTGTGCAACAATTTCCCAATATTTATTTTGATACAAATTCAACTGAAATTAAAATGCAGTATATTCCTGTGCTTCACGATATTATTGCGGTTCTCAGGAAAAAAGGTAATTCTCGCCTTCTTGTTACGTGTTATGCAGACCGTCGTGGTGAACATTATCACAATATTGAATTGAGTCTTCGAAGGTCAATTTCTGTCCGCGATTACCTCCTATCCATGGGTATTGAACAAAATCGAATTGAAGTAAAGGGGAACGGTTATCGGTTTCCAATGTTTACCCCTTATGGAGATGAATCAGATCAATTATGCAGGCGGGTTGAATTTAAGCTTTTTGAATAATGAATAAAAAAAAAGGCGGGATTAACCACCTGATAATTGTAGTTTATGAAAATCAATTGATAAGTATGTAAAATAATAATAGAATTTGTTTCATTTTTTTAAAAAGCGCCAAGCTGACATTGAGATATTTTTATATTTAAGCTTTCACATGCATTAGCGATTTCAATTCTTTTTTTGCCTGATTCATCCGCGATTATCCAGACTGATTTACAGGTCAATTTATTTTCAACTATATGCTTATGTATTTGTTCTTTAATGTTCAATTCAACAGAGTCAATACTTTTGATCATTTTTTTACCCTTGCCAAACCCGAAAAGACCAAGTTGACATTTACTGATTTTAATTTCTAAAAAATCAATTGCATGGCCGACTTTTTCGGGATTTACATTATAATTTTGAGCAATCATATGTGCTGAGTGACAACTGATCATCTGGTCTCTGGATGCCTCTTCTACTGCATTAAGCAAGAAATCATCGGGTTTGCTTTTATCGGTATGCTTTTGTGCATAATGGCCAAAATCCTCGTGTCCCATGAAAAACTCCAAAATTATAGATTTAAAGAAGGTTTCTTAAATCGATTAAAAATTTGCAACCATATTCTTTAAAAAATAGTCTATATTACAAATATTTAATAAGGAAATTTTTTATGATCGAACTAATTATTATCAGTCTGTTTGTAATATTTGGAATGCTCGGTATTAAAACAATAAACGCCTTTTAATCCTCAATCCATATATCTGGTCAGGCATAAGCCCCTTGTCCATTGATATATAATTATTGTTATTAATTATATTTTTAACTTTCCCCTTTAATTTAGTCAATTCACAATACATATTTTTTAATATGTCATTTTAATTTAAAATAATAATTGATAAATAGTCATTTTTTCATTAAGATATACGTTATTAACCATATGATTAGTAATTGACATGCTTATTATATATTATAACCTTGTTTTTTAATTTTAATAATATCAAAGATGATAGCATCATGCTGAGAATAATTTTATTAAGTATAATTTTATCACTGACGTCATGTTCCCTTATTGTAAATCGTGTGGCTGACTCCCTGTCATCTCCATCCTCATCAGGGAACACGTTTACTTCGGATGATGATCCTGAACTCATCGCTGATGCTCTCCCTTTTGCTCTTAAAATGTATGAAACACTATTACAAAATGCACCGGATAATGCAAATCTTCACCTGACTACAGGAAGCGGCTTTATATCATATGCCAATGCATTTGTGGAAACTCCTGCAATGATGCTTTCAGATGAGGAATTTGAAACAAAGCAGGTTCAATACCTGAGAGCTAAAAAGCTTTATCTTCGTGGACGAGACTATATACTTAAAGGGCTTAATATTAAACATAGAGGTTTTATCGAATATCTAAATGAAAGTGATTATGCCAACGCTTTTTTAAAATTTTCCAGAGAGGACGTTCCGTTTCTCTATTGGGCAGCGGCAGGCTGGATGGCAGCATATTCTGTGGACAGCTTCGATTTCGAGCTCAGTACAACGATTAAGCATGCCGTGTCTATGATGAATGAAGCTTTAAGGCTTGATGAAACATATGATCGCGGAGCTATTCATGATTTTTTTATCTCTTACTATGGAGCACTTCCCGAATCGATGGGTGGAAGTTTGAAGAAAGCACGTGAACATTTTGCCCGCGCAGTCGAATTATCTGGAGGAACAAAAGTTTCACCTTATGTTTCTCTTGCTACGACCGTTTCTATTAAAACCCAAAATCATCAGGAATTTTCCAAGCTTCTTAATAAAGCCTTATTGATTGATGTCAATCAAAATCCAGACAATCGTCTTGCCAATATTATTTCGCAGCGTAAGGCCCGATGGTACCTTGATCATAAAGAAGATAAATTTTTACTTGAATAATGCTAAGGAGTCCTCAATGAATTTAAGGCGTTTTGTTGTTATTATAACATTGACCGTATCGATAAGCCTGCCGCTGCATGCCCTGGAAATTAAAGTCGGGAGTATCGCACCGGAAGGGTCCCCCTGGGATTTAGCCTTGAAAAAGATTGCTGCAGAATGGGTCAAAATATCTGGCGGAACAATTAAATTTAAAATATATCCCGGGGGAATTGTCGGAGCCGAACCCGATATGATAAGAAAAATGCGCATCGGTCAACTTCAGGCTGCGATATTTACTGGAGTCGGAATGAGCTATATCTCTCCGGAAGTCCTTTCGCTGAGCCTTCCGTTTCTCGTTGATAATGATGATGAGCTTGATTTTTTAATGTCGAAAACAACGGGATATTTTAATGAACTCATCAGTAAAAAGGGTTTTCATGTTGTTACCTGGTCTAAAGCAGGATGGGTGAATCTGTTTACCACAAAAAAAGTAATTTATCCTTCTGAATTGAAAGCGCTTCCGTTTGCTGTTTCAGAGGCAGATCCTATTATGCTTCAGTCCTGGCGAGAAATTGGATTTAATGCGGTTCCCCTGGCGACCAATGATATTATGACCGGTTTACAAAGCGGGATGATAGAGGCGTATTACGCGCCACCTCTTGTATCTGCTGCATTTCAGTGGTTCGCTTACGCTTCAAACATGAGCGATCTGCGTATCGCCCCCATGGTCGGCGGTTTCGTCCTTACCAATAAAACCTGGCAGCAGATTCCTGATGATATAAAAGGAAAGCTCATCGCTGCATCAAAAAAAGTTGTTGAAGATCTTTATTTAGATACTCTTCGACTTGAAAAAGAAGCTATTGCCACTATGAAAAAACATGGTTTACAAATTCACCATATCCCTGAAGATGTTATTCCGCAGTGGCGGAAACAGGCAGAAAAGGGATATGATGTTTTTATCGGGAAAACTTTTCCGAAATCATTTTATGATGATTTAAAAACATATATCGCCGGATACAGAAACAAGAAAAAATAAAATGATTTTTAACCATCTTTTCTTTAAAGAAAAATTTAACATCGCAAAAGCCGCTTTGCTGGCACATTTTTTTGAAAACAGCTTGTCTTTTTTCATACTGTTTTTCCTTGCTCTTTTACCAGTCATAGAGATTGTCGCGCGTGCTGTCTTTAAAACCGGAGTTCCATCTTCAACGGAATACATTCAGCACCTTGTGTTATGGATAACGTTTGTTGGGGGGATGATTACCTCTAGGGAAGAACGGCATCTGGCCCTTTCAATCGGGATCGATTCGTTAAAAGGCAAAACAAAAGATATTGTTCGTTTTATTACCGCTTTTATTGCATGTTCTGTGATAATAAGCATTGCGTGGAGCTCTCTTTCAATGGTTTTTGTCGGATTCGATGAATCGAGAAATATTGGTATTTTCCCTATCAGGTTCATCGCGATGATAATGCCCATTGGTTATGCAATAATCGCGGCGCGGTTTGTCATCCCATTGAAACAAAAACAACTGCGCATTTTAGCTGCGTCCGGCTTGATTATCGGCTCATTTTTTTCCATTCAATCAATAGTTAATATTTTAATGTCATTCGATGTAATGATTCCATCTGTAATCGATACAATAAATTCTTTCATCCAGCTGTTCCTTTCAAACATCGCTCTCTTTATAGTTGCAATATTAATCCTCTCTGCATTTTTTGGAATGCCCATCTTTGTGGTCCTTGGCGGGATTGCTTATTTTCTTTTTATCAGATCAGGGGGGTCCGTAGAAGTAATATCAAATGAAGCCTATGCGATGCTTATCAGCCATTCAATTCCGGCAATCCCTCTTTTTACCTTCGCAGGCTTTATTCTGTCTGAAAGTAAGGCCGGTGAAAGACTGGTAAATCTTTTCAAAGCCTGGTTCGGCTGGCTGCCGGGGGGGATGTCAATAATGGCCGTGCTTGTCTGCACTTTTTTTACAACCTTCACCGGAGCATCAGGGGTAACTATACTGGCACTCGGCGGATTATTATCTTTTATTCTTATTGAAAGTGTGGGATATCCGAAGAATTTTACCAATGGCCTTTTAACTGCATCTGGAAGTATCGGCCTGCTTTTCCCGCCCAGCCTTCCGATAATCCTTTATGGTGTTGTTGCACAAATAAGCATTAAAGATATGTTTCTGGGTGGTATCATTCCGGGAATTATAATGGTATTGGTCCTCTCATTATATGGTGTGAGTATTGCCTATAAAAAGAATGTTCAAAGAATCCCCTTTAAACTTCATGAAGCCATTGGATCAATCAAGGAATCGATATGGGAGCTGCTGCTGCCATTTATAATTTTCCTGGGTTATTTCGGCGGACTCACTACAATAGTCGAGACCGGCGGTGTTGCCGTCCTTTATTCTCTGATAATAACAACGGTTATCCATCGAGATATCCCGCTGAAAAGACTCCCCCAGGTAATGCAGAAATGTATGCCCATAATAGGTGGGGTGCTGATAATTCTTGCACTCTCCAGAGGATTATCCTACTATATTGTCGATGCTGAAATTCCCATGTCTCTCAGTTACTGGGTCAGGGATCATATTCATTCCCGCATATTGTTTCTCGTTCTCCTGAATATCGCCCTTCTTATTACCGGTTGTTTAATGGACATTTTTTCTGCAATTATGGTTGTGGTTCCTTTGATAATTCCCCTGGGAGAAATTTTTGGGATTCATCCGGTTCATCTGGGGATTATTTTTCTGGCAAATCTTGAATTAGGTTATCTAACCCCGCCAGTGGGCCTGAACCTATTTCTTGCATCTTACCGCTTCGACGAAAAATTGTCGAAAATATACATGAATGTTGTGCCCTTTTTCTTTGTTCTTCTGGTAGCTGTTATCCTGATTACGTATATTCCATGGTTCTCTACCGGATTACTTCAATTTTTCCAGTAAATTTGTAATATAAAATTACAAAACAATAAAAAAATTTTTAAAAATGGTTGTCATTATTATATTAATTTTGTATTATTAATGATTTAAATTTTAGGAGGCCACTGATGGATAACAGACAACCAACCCTTTCAGAAATTGAACAAAAAATCAAAAAAAAGGAAATGATGGCTCAGGAAGCTAAAGAAAAGGGAATGAATTCCACTTTAAGAAATCTCCTGGCTGAATTATCTGAATTGAAAAGACAGGAAAGAAAAATGCATATGGGCAGCAGATAAATCTGTTGTCCATAATACTTACATCCTTATTGGACATAATTGATTATAATATCTAGTTAGTGGGAAATTTTTTTGGTGTTGTGTTAAATACTGCATTTATTGTTTATCGGCTGCATAAAATAAATTAAAACAACTCTTTTCATCATTTGCATTCTTAAATAATGTAAATTCATGATAAATTGATTGTCAAAAAAAATGCGTTTTATATATCCGATAATTAATTAAAACATTATCTATTGCTTATCCGAACACATACATAGACGGGTGAAAAATAGTTTATTGTGGAATTGATTTAATGTACGATTTTTTAATGGGGCCGCTGCTGGTAATTTCAATAATTCTTTTTTTTTCAGGAATTATTTATAAATTATATGCTTTGATCAGGCATTCAAAAAGTATTTCTTTAATCAGCAAATACAGGGCAATTAGCTCGGATCATCTTGGAAATGATGGGATTTTTAAATCATTGAATTTATATGATCGATTGCTCCTTTCTTTTCAAAACTCACGTTTAAAATCAAATTTGTTGTTTCTACTCTTAACTTCAATTTTTCATTTACTGGTAATTGTAACCCCGATTGGTGTTCATGCTCATGGTATTCTTTTTTATCATTATTCAGGAATAAGTGTTGCATCATTTTCTGATAAAATTGCCGATACTTTTACTGTTACTATTGTGTTATTTATTACGATCTTTTTGCTCCGACGCCTTTTTGTTCTTTCTGTAAAAAGGATAACTTCCCTTTATGGATTGATGCTGCCGATAATTACAGCATTGCCTTTTGTATCCGGTTTTATGGCGTACCACCAGGTTGGCAATTATGATCTAATGATAAGTCTTCATCTCATCAGCGCCCAGGTTCTTTTAGTAATGCTCGGCTGGTCGAGATTGGGCCATATAATGTTCATTATTTTTTCAAAAATATTTATTCGCAGTGAATTTTCTGTTTTCAAGGGTTTCAGACAGTGGGGGAAATAATGGATGAACCGATAAATGAACTAAGTGAAATAGATCAAAAAGGATTAAAAAAAATACTGAGGGACAGGAAAGATATTAAATTTCTTCTTTCATATTGCGTTTCATGCGGTTTATGTTCTGAAACCTGTTTCTATTATAAAAATACCAAGGACCCTCAAAGCACACCGTCATATAAAATGCTCAATTCAGCTGGTCTATTATATAAGTTGAATAGTAATGTCAGATACGATCATCTAATTCGAATGAAATATCTTATCTGGGGAAAATGTGTTCTTTGCGGCCGGTGTTTTTGTCCAATGGGAATTAACATCCCTTCAATTATTGCTTTCGCACGTTCAATATGCAGGGAGCACGGAATATGCGAAAATTATGAAAATCATCCAAGGGGTATTTAACGTGATGATTTATTTATTCTCCTGCATGCTTTTCTTTGCCGGATCAGAAAATACTTTAAATCGGGAAGCTGGTATCATTACGATCAACAATTCGGCATATTACGTAAACAAGCAGAGGCCTTCTGTCGCATTTCCTCATGAACGTCATATCATCGCTGGAATGGATTGTCTCTTATGTCATCATAAATATAAAAATGGTAAGAATATTATTTCTTCGAATATGTTAAAACCGGAAAATAAATCAATATCTTGTTCATTCTGTCATGGGAGTTTGGGGTTCGCAAGACTTCCATTGCAAGAAGCATATCATGGTTTGTGTTTGGGCTGTCATGGTCAAAATGTCAGTACTAAAAAGGGCCCGATACTGTGTGGACACTGCCACATAAAGAAGAGAGAGATAAAATGATTATTGCTCGCGAAAAACCTTTTGAAGAAATACTTTCAATGATCGAAGGATTTAAAAGTCTTTTGATTGTCGGCTGTGCCGGATGTACCGCTATCTGCCTCGCCGGCGGGCAACGGGAAGTTGATCGTTTAAAAAATGAGATTAAATTAATGAGGAAAAAAATCAATAATCCGATTCAGTTACAAGGCTATACCGTTGAGCGGCAGTGTGAATCATATTTTCTCTCGGATCTTGATAATATCAGTGCTAAATTTGATGCGATTCTATCTTTAGGATGCGGTGCAGGTGTGCAATTTATTGCCGAACACTACCCTGAAAAAATCGTATTGCCCGCATTGAATACGCTTTTTATCGGAGTTAACCGCGATATCGGCCTTTATGAAGAAAATTGCCGGTCATGCGGGGATTGCAAGCTCGCATATACTGGAGGCATATGCCCGGTAACCCGTTGTGCCAAAAGCATCTTTAACGGACCATGCGGCGGATCCAAAAACGGTATGTGTGAAGTTGATAATTCTGTTCCCTGCGCATGGTGTGAAATTTATGAAAGATTAAAATCACAGAACAGGCTTCATCTCATGTATAAAATTCATCCTTCCGTCCAGTGGAAGAATCAAAAGGCCGGTTTTCTTATACAGAAGGGCTTCGAAAAGAAATATTCGCATGAAAATAGTTAAATGCCGGAGAGTTTTTCAGTGTATAAATGCGGCAGCAATCTTGAAAAAAAATGTCGGCAGGGCGAGTTCGTCATTACTGCCGAACTCGGTCCTCCCCGGGGAAACAACCTCAGTGTCATCGAAACTAAAGCAGCAGCGCTCAAAGGTATTGTTGATGCGGTCAACATAACCGATAACCAGACGGCGATTGTCCGCATGTCAAGCATGGCAACTGCCGCTCTGCTGATTCGGCTCGGGCTTGAACCGGTTATGCAAATCGTCACGCGTGACAGAAACCGGATCGCATTGATGAGTGATATCATCGGCGCAAGAGCTCTTGGCATTAAAAACATCCTCTGCCTGAGCGGCGATCACCAGGTCTTCGGAAATCACGCTTTTTGTAAAAACGTGTATGATGTCGATTCGATTCAATTGTTGTCAATGCTCAAGATAATGAGAGACCAGGGGGTTTTCCCTGAAACACGGGAGCCCATTGATGGGAATCTTGACATCTTCATCGGCGCCGCTGATGCGCCTTTTTCTGAGCCAGTAGACTTTCGTCCTTATCGCCTGCGTAAAAAAATTGACGCCGGTGCTGATTTTATCCAGACTCAATGCATCTTCGACATCCCGCGATTCAGGGACTACATGCAAAAAATACAGGATCTCGGAGTCACCGAACAATCATATATTCTTGCAGGAATAATTCCCCTGAAATCATTAAGAATGGCCGAATATATGGCCTCAAAAGTTCCCGGTGTAATTATTCCTGATATTATTATGAAAAGCATGAAAAATGCTGCAACGGGCAAAGCCTCAGAGGAAGGAATTAAAATCTGTTGTGATATCATCCAACAGGTCAGGGAAATCCCGGGTCTCGCCGGCGTTCACCTTATGGCTATTGAATGGGAACACCGGGTCGCAGAAATAATTGAACGTTCTGCATTGAGAGATAAACCGGCTGACTAAAAGCACAATCATTTTTTTGCTTTCATATCATTTTGTTTTCAGACAAATACTCATCCCCCCTTCGTACCATAATAATAATTTAATTGGGGAATTGATTTAAATCGATAAATGAAAATATAGAGTAGATGCATTAAAAAAATACTATAGAGATAATATCGCTTGATTTTTTTTGCTTTTAACTGCCAGAATTGGTTCAAAAAAAGGTGATTATCTCAATGGATCATAAAAATAAGTTATTGGAAAAAGATTCTGGTCTGTCATCAAGTGCCAATGATATTTTTATTCATGAATACCGTAAAATTGCTGATCATTTAAAAAAACAGGTCGAACTCAAAGGGGGATATAAAAAGCAATTATACCTCAATAAATACGCTCAAAAGAAAGAGGTCACCGGACTCGCATTAAGTTATATCAGCAGTTATTTGAAATATGCGAAGAACGATCAGACAGAAGAAGTTTATGAATCCTTGATTGAAAATACCGGCCTGAGCAAGGAAGACCTCGAATTTATCGCACGGAACCCTTTTAACAAATGCGGAGAAGAATTTTATTATTCGATCCAGTATTACGTAATTTCGTGCTATGAAAATCTTGACTTTAACATCGTAAAAAAAACCTGCGAACTGATCGCCCTGCGGACCTCATCTTTTCAGCTGACCCTTGACCGAAAAGGATCATTGCAGTTTTTCCTGGTCCCTTTTCACATGATGGGGAAGCTGGTTGGAAAAGTCTCTTCAAAATACAGCACTCTTTCCGAAAGCACGTCCGCGACTCTGTCCTATTTCTGGAAGAGAAAAAAACAGTTGGAGATTAAGTTCTCATACGAAAAAACCCCGCTCAGAGTGCATCCCGAACTCATGCGCCCTGAAAGAATCACCTACAAGGGAACGGTTTTCAAACCACGCGAAGAAACAGCTTATCATACCGGGATTTCAGATTATTTTTCAATAATATCACACTCTTTGAGTACGCTCGGTATTCTGCATTACAAAGGCGTATATCTGAACACCGGCGTTTTAAACAAGGAAGTTCCGTTGTTGCCGGATCAGCTGGCCAAATTCCATGACGGAAAAGTTTACAGAATGGATGATGAGGGATACTTCTTTGATCTGAATAATCCCGAGTCCGGGAGAATGGTGGATTCACTGGGCCGGCCGGTGCACTATTCCGAGAAGGCAACATTCGCTTTTGACCGCAATTTCCGGATAATCTACGGGCTGAATGAAAACAGCATACGCAGTGATGAACGAATTAAAGAAACGGTGATCTGGAATTCGCCTTACAATAGATTCATCATTTATTA
>Ga0116164_10002953_pt1 | contig 11869 bp, 8 predicted proteins | sample AD_UKC109_MetaG_FD_89888 | JGI IMG/M metagenome (GOLD analysis project Ga0116164, IMG submission 89888) | Active sludge microbial communities of municipal wastewater-treating anaerobic digesters from Hong Kong - AD_UKC109_MetaG | ecosystem: Engineered > Bioreactor > Anaerobic > Digestate... | reverse complement strand
GACATATGTCATCTGGGAGACCGGACAAAGGGCCTGTATCTGGCGGAGCTTGACTTTGATGAGGTTCATCCGAAGCTACTAGGTTTGTGAACATTTTATATGCATAATATGGATTATTATCGCACCTTTGCGGGTGGATGTATTGAAACAAGTTTTTGTAATGAACTATATAAATAAATTTTTATAGACTTTTCATCCTATACTCTAAAAACTCAAAACCATAACACGTGGAGATATCTATGAAAGGGGAGATACCTCAATAAATTCAAGGAATTGATGAATAGATTATCAGGATACCGGCTTTTTTCTTAATATCACCAGGAATATTCCAGTAGCTAAAAATACAAGTGACAGTAAAAACCCATTTTGCACTGTTGCAGACGTCTGCGGATTTTCTATTTCATCACCTGGCTTATTGACTTGTCTGACTTCCACAAGGTCAAGATAACTGTTGAATATGGATACAGTCGTATTGCCTGAGTGATCTTTTACGGTCACCTCAAAGCTGTTGCCTGACCGTGTCTCCTTGGTATTGAAAATTCTTGTACCATAATCCCCGAAATATATGCTGCCATAGGATGATTTTTCCTGCACAATTTTGCCGTGTTCAGAAATCACCTGAAAAAGTACACTTTCTATATCCATGTCAAAATCCGGGTCAGTAACATTCACAGTGAATCCATCGGATTCATTCCTCCTGATTTCAGAGACATAGGGTGCTGTGTTTGTTTCAGAAAGGCCAAGGACTGTATTCAGATATATTGTTTCAATGATTTTGTCCTGATAGCTGAGATTGTTGTAGGCCTCTATAAGCTGGGATTCGGTATAATCCGGAGCGGCTTCGAAGAAGGCAACACTTTCCCATTCATCTTCGGTACGGAAATCATCAATTTGATGAAAATCTTTTATCCCCCAGTATGAAAGCCATAACGCAATGTTGTGACGGGGCACAAAGTTCCGCCGGTCAAATATTATCTTCCCTTCCTCGTATGTGAGGGATGACAGGGGATATCGGAAAGGGGAGAACCCTGTATCCAATATATCCTGTACGGCATAGGCATTGAAAACACTTATATCAAAGGTAACCCTGCTGTGTTCGATGTCTCCTTTCCAGGAACTGCCGGTTTCAAGGACATATCCCATGAATATGTTCCCCCCGCTGTCACCTCCAAGGTGCAGGTTGTACGAGTGGGTCATTGTCAGAGTTTCACCGGCATCAAACGTAACTTCAAATACATACCATGAAGTATAATATGGGTAGCCATTGTCAATATCTGCACCATCCAGCTCTTTGACTTCGACCGGTATCCCGTTACGGAATGCGGTGAAGTCAGTAAGCCGCAGGTTCTCCGGATCATTCAATAAATCGTGCGGGTCGTATTTCACCATTGCGGGAAAGCCCATTAGAACAGTCTTTGCTTCCCCTGTATTAGTGAATATAAATGTGCATTCCACGGAAGGTATGCTTCGGCCGGGGTATGTAAGAACAATATCCTCACTGACCATTGAAACATCACTATCATCCATCAGATATACTGATTCACCGTTACGGCCCATCACACCATCATTGGCAGATACCGAAACAGTCAGGATTGCGAGTATAAATATGACAGCAGAAATTTTTTTTAACATGATTATCTCCGAAGAATATTTGCTTATGGACATATTGATTATATCACTAATCATTTTTTTTTGCACTGAAGAAAATATTGTTTTTGAAAAATCCGAAGGATATAATGAAATGGTTAAGGCAGGTCACTTTTGATTTTATTTCAAAAGGAGAAACATTTTATGGCAAAGTTTTGTAGGTCCTGTGGAGTTCAATTGAACGAAAATGCAGCTTTTTGCACATCCTGCGGAGCTGCCAATGGAAGCCATTCCCCTAAAACAAAAAACAGTGAAGGCCCTGGTGTAAAAGAAACCAAGACCATGGATGAAGGCATTAAGTTCAGTGTTTTTTCTGCATCCATGGTTCCGGGTGAATTCAGTGTTGGGGATGTTCTTCCCATGACCGGACTTCCTGTTCCCGGATTAAATAAAATTGTTGGTCCTTTCAAATATCTCGGGAATAGTTTAATGCGGACAATCAAGGGCTTTAAAAGTGTTTTCAAAGATAAAAAACTATTGATACCTGTAATAGTATTGGCAGTCACATGGCTTATACTAAACCTTCTCCCGGTGTTTGGAGTTGACATGGTAGCGGTCAGGGTTTTATCTTTCCTAACTTTCGCAAAGGGAGGAACCACAGGAGGTGCTCTCGATATAATCGGTGGTCTTGCTGGCAAAGGCTTGTTTGCATATTTCATAACATCAATGGTCGTTCCCATTTTCACTCGCAAAAAGCAAACAAAACAAGACAAAGGGCAAAAATCTTCGAAATCCGGTAATTCACAGTTTTTCAGTTCCTTGACCGAAAGCTTTGGAAACCTTGCCCTGATGCCATCACTTCTGTCTGGTTGTGCTGTTGCTTTGCTGCTTTACAATTTCATGACAGGGGATAACTCCATACAGGATTCCATGGCAGGCATTGCAGCATTGCTGCTGTCAATACGCGCTGCTTCGAACAAATCGGGTTTTCTGAGAGGCTTTCTGACTTCGTTGATTACTAAAAAAAGGGGGAATAGAGAGACAGAGTTTAAAGCTGACGGAAAGCCCGAAGAAACATTGGGGAAAGTAAAACGATTTATAGCAGGTATTACCCTGGGGTTTTCAGTTGCAATACCACTTTCAATAATCGGGTACTCGTATACTTCATACATTGCAGGGGCGGTGCTTATGCTGGCATCCATTGTACTTTTCATTGTATCCAAAAGCAAGAAGGGGGTGACAGTATGAAAAAAGGTAGATTATACCAGATTGCATTTTCTGGCATTCTTTGTATTTCACTGCTTGTGTTACCGATCTTTTCATTGGCTGCAACTGCAGAAAAAGTCAACCCCAAAGAGGGTTTTCCATATAATGACACTGAAAACTTCAGGTATAAAGTTGAATCGCATCCTGAGATAGCCTCCGGATGGAACGGTTCTGATTATGTAATGGCATATGAAATCACTGTCTTGGATGCCACGGGTATTGTACCGACGATCCTATCAACTGATGATTATGTCATTACCTTCAGGAATCTTCCAAAGCCGGAGAATCCTGATGATGACATTACTTACATAATAAGGGATGAGGAAAACACAGACAAAAGAAAAGTCGTTTACTACAAGACATCCTTTGATATATTGGCTTACGGTACGACCGGCGACCCGGAAAGCAATTGGGATATGCTTGCGGATTATCAAAACTCAATAAGCAGCAATTCAACTTCTGCTAACAAAATAAGTGAGGAGACACTGGGGAAGCACAAGGCCTTGTACAGTGAGAGTGAGCCCATATATTCAATCAACAATTCCAACCGATATATAACCCTTGGCCAGGACAGCAGCATAATGGTACAGCTTGAGGATATACCACTCCCCGACAAGGTTCTTTATATCAATATACGGTGGAGTGCGAGCTGTCTGTACTATCTGGGCACATACTGGGACAATGATAAAGGGACAGTGACTGATGAGAGCAATATCCCCGAAGCTGAAGCTCTTTATGCAAACGCCATGGAGCAGGTGAAAGCATATGAGGCAAAGTTTTCAGCTATTTCCTATGAGATTGAAAAAACTCCCCATCTGACTGAAGATGGCAGGAGTTCCACCATTGTAACAACAAATGCATCCGGGGACAAAGGTGAGACTGAAACAACGGTTCCTGCCCTTATTGTTCTTGGAGCAGCCGGTTTGGCGGCAGCAGTTGCAGGTGCTGCAGGAGCGGCAGGCTCAGGAGGAACAGAAAGCAAAGGCGATGAAAAACAAATTTCATCCTATAAAATGTATATAAAGAAAGAATTCAAGGACAAGATACGCTATGATAAACCGGCTGTTACCATTTATGCAAGAATGGCGGAGATAACACCTTCGGGAGAGGAAATGGATCGGGATGACCTTACGCAGCAGATAAGAATTACATCCGATGATACCCACATGAAAATCGGGGAAAATATATCAATGGGCAGATACATCGGTGCAACAGTAGAGGCACAATCCAAAAAGGGGCAGGATAATCCGCGCATTGGAACAGTCAGCTTCAGGTTTACAGGCGAGGGAGGTAATTTTCAAAATGATGTGACCTTCAACCTGGTCCTTGACCCGTATATCAATTTCCTGAAGGAAAATGGAAACACTGTTTCTGTAATTGAAGGCGACGGAGGTCATTATGAGTCTGCCTTTGAGCTTGTTGATTTTACAGAGGTGCCCAAAATTACAATTAAAGCCATTGCCGAAAATCATCCATTCAGGATTGAGGCTGTCAGAATCAATGATTTTACGTACAATCTGGAAATTGATAATCAGACACTGCCTCCCAAAAACAGTAGTGAAAAAACGGGAAAACCTTCCTATTCCTTTTATAAGTTTGAGCTGTTTGCGGAAAATGAAATCGAGAGTGCAAGAACATTGATAGAAGTCAAAGTCTGTCCGGAGGGAATCGTTGTAAGGAATGTTGAGTTTGATGAAAACGGGTATGCCCTGATATGTGCATTTGCCGATGAAGAAAGAATCGAAGACGGCGAGGAAGTGCTGGCAACAAGGATTATAGTCGAACTTGCGGTTGGTACTGTTGATGAGCAGGGTAACAGTGCTGTAGAACTGGTGGATGTTTCAAAGATTGATTTCAAGATAGGTGACCTAGCCGGAACCGACTCTGATACCAAAAACCTTGCAAAAGCCTTTGAATATGAAATTGAGGATGTCGGCAGAGGGGCTTATAAGTTCCAGCCGAAGATGCAGATTCCGGAAGGGAAGAACCCCTATCATATGATAATTCCAATGGCTTGCAGCTACAATAATATAGATTACAAACTGGATTTCCAGGTGCGGCTTGTCGGTGAACCATTTGATGAAATCAAGTCAAAACAGGAGGAACTGAGGCTTCTGCTCGCTCGGGTCAGGAGGTATATGCCGCCGGAGGAATGGCAGAGTGTGGTGCAGTTCTTCAAGGAGCGGTTTGATTTCATGTCAGTCAGGGAAATCCGCCTTATGAATAAAAGTCTGGTGGAAGCATCAAGATATACTCTTCTCACAGAAGGCGAAAGGCTCAGAAACTTTGCAGACAAACTGGACTGGGTCATAGACGGACTTGAATGGGTCAAATGGATAGGTGACCAGGCCTTTTCATACCTGATGGATTACTATTTCGGCCCTGTCGGAGAAGCGCTGCTAGTACCGGCAAAAGACATTGCGGTAGTCCTTATTGCTGATTATGCAGGTCAGATCTGGTATGATGAAAGAACTAACCTCACTGAAGAACAGATGGAAACACAGGTTCTTACAGGAATTATGACCGCTGTTGAAAACCTTCTGATGTCTAATATCGATACAAAGAAAATGGACATGAAGAAAATCGGTGGCATACTGGCTGCATTCGCAGTCTTGAAATTCCTTAATCACTATTTCAATGACAAGACACCTGACGGCAGGGACATTGAGCTGTATGACGCTCTGATGCTTACTTTTTCCGACCTCACGACCAATGTGTTCAAAATGATAGTACAGAAGAAGTTTGAGGAAATCGTAGGTAGTGAGAAAGTTAAGGCAGTCTATGAGAAATACTGCAAGGATTGGGTGGACAAAACCCTCGGAGGTGTATTTGATGATCTGCAGGACAATGCCATTAGTGTACTTCAGAAGTATGTAACAGAAATGTTCGGGGCATATTGCGCCCAGGTATACAGTGAAGCTCTGGGGAAAGCCGGAAGAACTGCGATATCATCAGATGCCGGTGACCTTATAATCACAATTCCCATTCATGAATACGAGGAGGGCGGAAGGGAACCTGTAATGCTGGATATCAATGTAACCAGAGCCAGGGAAAGGATAATTGATTATATCTATGAAACCATGTTCTCAATGTTTCCATTCCCGACGAGTGCTATGCCTGAACCCAGTGATCCTGTATATTTTCACAATCCAGGGTAAAATGTATATATCAATCCAGGATTGTTACGACGGCTGAAAAGGTGGTATACAACCTTTGTAAGGAGCTGAGAACTGGAATGGGCAGATATGAAACGCCGGACTACAAGGTTGTAGCCGGGGAAGATGAATTTGAGATAAGGGAATACGACACCTTCTATGTCGTGGAGTATGACAATGAGGATGATCCGGGTATACAGGGTGGATTCGGCGCATTGTTCCGTTACATATCAAGCGACAACAGGGAAAACCGCAGGATAAGCATGACTGTGCCCGTGATTGAAGAAGTCATGCCCGACAGACTCAAGATGGCATTCGTTGTACCCGGTGAGTTCAAGGACAAGATCCCTAAACCCAGCAACCGCAATCTGGACATACGCAGATTTGACGGCGGGTTGTTTGCAGCTATAAGGTATTCAGGCTTTTCAAATGAACAAAAAGAGGACATGATGAAGAAGAGACTTTCCGCATGGGTCAGGGGAAAGGGCTATGAGGAGTCCTCCAACTATATGCTTGCCTTTTACAATGCACCATTCACTCTTCCCATGATTCGCAGGAATGAAATTCTGGTAAGGGTAGTGAAACCGTGACACAAGTGGATAGTTGAACTTCTGAAATTATATGGGTTTATACAGATTACGTCAGGCTGAGTGATATAAATGCAAAAGGAGAAGACTGAATATGAACATTGACACGAACAAGTTGATGGAATTGTCCCGAAGACCCTTGATTTTCACCCCGGGTGATTCATTCCTTTGGACTGATCCCTACATAGCCGGGCAAATGCTTGAGACCCACCTTAACCCGAATACTGACAGTGCAAGCAGGAAACCAAGTACAATAGATGAAATAGTAGGGTTTTGTATGGAGCATATTGATCTCAGGAAGGGTGATTCTGTTCTGGATGCAGGCTGCGGACCCGGTCTGTATTGTGAGAGATTTGCCGGGAACGGACTCAGGGTAACCGGCATTGACATTTCCTCAAACTCAATTTCCTATGCAAAGGAAAGTGCCCTTAAGAAGGGTATTGATATCAGATACATTTGTGGTAACTATCTTGACATGGAATTTGAAAATGAATTCGATGCTGTTTTTCTGATATGGTGGGATTTCTGTGTCCTTGACCATGAAGGCCGTAAAAAGCTATTGAGTAATGTCAGAAGGGCATTGAAACCCGGAGGTCATTTTGTGTTTGATGTATCCACGCCATTGCAGGATGAGGGAGCCAGGGATTACAGGAAATGGAATGCCTATGAGGGCGGGTTCTTTGCGCCGGGTAAAAATATTGTATTTGAATGCAGATTCAATTACCCGAAGGATTCGGCATACCTGACCCAGTTCATGGTTCTTTCGGAAGAGAATATGAAGGTTTTTCGTATATATCATACCAACTACACACCTGAATCCATAACCGGCCTGCTTATTGAGAGTGGTTTTTCAGTCAGGGATATCAGGGAGGATCTGACGGGGACTTCATATACCGAAAACAGCCGGAGCATGGGTGTGTTTGCGGTCTCCTAGCAGGAATTTTCGGAGACCTTGAAAAACCCCACAGCTAATCATAAAGTCAGAATTCGCATTTTGTGATATAATTACGCATATCGAATCAAAGTAAATTCGGAGGTTGTATGAAAAGAATCGTGATAATTGCACTGGCTTTGTCCTTTTTCGTCATTTTTTCCTCATGCAGCAAGGAGTCAGAGGAGCCCGTTACAACCCCGCCAGTTTCAATGGTCACACCGACACCTTTGGAAACTGAACTTCCCTTGTACACAAAACCAGCTGATGACGGAACAATAAATATCTTCACTGTTGACCTGCCATTCCGACATATGTTCAATGAGGATTGTGATACCTGGGAAGAATATATGCTTGAGAAGTATAATGTTAAATTTGACCTTGAATACATCACATACAATTACCCTTATGATATAAGAGGCGTGAAAATACTGGAAGCAGATGCCGGGATAGAAACCGAGGAATTGAAATACCTTGATGACTGCAATGGGTTTGTAGTTCTGAATGACATCTACGCACTTTCCAGGCTTCATGCTGCCGGGCTCATACAACCTGTGAATGAATATATATCCGAAATACCTGCTTATACCGGGCTGCCTGATGAAATCCTTGGGGGTTACACTGACAGGGACGGTAATATCTGGGCTCTTCCCATGGATGATTCCATTATTCTCCCAAGAAGGATATACAACAAGGAATGGGTTGAAGCATATGGAAAAGGTGCTCCTTCTACCCTTGATGAGTTCATTGATTTTGCGCGTTATGTTGCATTTGAGGACCCTGATGGAAATGGGGTTGATGACACATATATCGCTGCATTCAATCCTTCTGACATTCTTAGAAGCTTCGGGGATGTCTTTGCATATTTCGACTGTGGAGTAGGGTATTATCCCTTTGGTTATGACACTGAATCAGGAAAGATTGTAAGTGCATGTGAAACAGAGGCCTTTTTAAATGCTATGTCAGCTATAAATATAATGGTACGGGAGGGTCTCATTCTTATGGACTACCAATGGAGCAATACGCTTGATGAACCGGATTCACTGGATTACAGGCTTGCTTCAGTTATGGGCGTTTCATATTATCCGGAGTACTTCGAGGGATATGTAATCGGTGATTACTGGCCTTCGTCTGACGGAGAAGCGAATGTTCCTGCATGGGTTGAGCACCAGGGTGCACTTGCGGTACTGAAGGATACGGAGGACGTCGCCGAAAAATTCAATGCAATCTATGAGATCGCTGCTTCGGGCATGGGCGGATATATGGATTTACTGGCGGGAATGGAAGGCACGAATTATGAGATTAAAGAGGATTATGTCACTTTACAGATGCAGACTGAGGAGGGAAGCGATATACCAACAGTAGGGCTTAACATGAGAATTGCACTGGGCAGTGAAGGGGGCCTGCCGATAGTGTACAATGGCTATCAGCAGAATATGCTGATGTATGAATCCGGTAGGGTAGTATCAGATGAAATCCGGACGAAGAACCTTGAATTGTTTGATGCGGATATGGTTTATACCGTTCCCTTCATCCATGGCAGCCACAGGCTCTGGAATGTACGCATATTTACCTCCAATTACTTCTCGGGGATGATAAGGTCTATCATTGATTCATATAATTCCGTCGAAATAGCCATAGATGCATATAACCAGACGATGCTGGCATTTGGTATAGGTGATATACTCGATGAAATAAATAAAAGTGAATAAATTGCTGGAGGATTTCTTCTTAAAGGACAATATTCACTAATCGAAAACGGTCTTCCTCTGGTATTCAACGGTGAAATCCTGTTCGGTATATACAACGCTGGACATTACATCATTGACGAAATCCATATCAATTTCCTCACCCTGTCCATAGAACATGAAGCGAAAACCGAAGTCGCCTACGCGGATTACATAAGTCAGGAAGTTTATATCCCTGTCAATGTCATAGGATGTGTATTTATAATATATGTTGCCGTTTATAAGGGCCGGTTCAATATCAGAGTAGACGAAGGATTTGTCAAACATTCCTTCATCGTCCCTGTTTCCTGAGATTATTTCCCGTACATGGTCGTTTCTTAATCTTTGTGCAAGTTCCTCTGAAGTTTCATTCTTGTATTTCGAGGTCTTGATGGCATCATAATGAGCCTTGAAAATGAAATCGGGATAGGGTTTGTCAGCAGGTTCCAGTACGGCAAATTCAGCCTTTGCAGCATGCAGAACATAGTACGGCTGTCTGGTGAACTGTTCCTGATATGTCATGGGTCTCCAGGTCCCGTCATCAACAGGGGGAGTATAGAATTGAATACCCAGTTTATAGTTTGAGTAGTAATCGTCTACGACCATCCCGGCATTTGCTGTCCTGATCATTTCATCCACCATGACCCTGACAGGAACTACATTCATGCCAAGCATGATGTAAGCTGCAATAATGACTATTACCAACGGAACCCATATGCTTCTCAGTATTCTGAAGAACTTTCTCATACTACTTTCTGCCTTTCAAAAACCGCTGATAATATACCATGAATACACAGCAAAAAATATTAACAAACTGTGAACACGACCAACTTTGTGCACCCATACAATCCCTGTTGTGCACTTTTTCCACCCCTTGATTTCACTTTCACCTCCGGGGTAAAAGTAAAAAAAATTAACTTTTACCCCGGAGGTGAAAGTGAAAAAATGGCATAAATTTTGTGAGAATTTGCTTTTATAAGCTGGTTTTTAGATATTTGTTTTAACTTTTACCCCGGGGGTGAATGTAAAAAAATTTAACTTTTACCCCGGAGGTGAAAGTAAAAAAAAAGAAGAAGGGTTAGTCGGGTGTGGGGGTGGGTTTCAGTCCCTGGGTTATTTTGTTGGCGGCGTTCCAGAAGTACAGAATTCCGAGGAGCACATAGATGATGTCAAAGTACATGATATTGATCATAAGTACATGCCGGAGGGTTTTTACGATTATAGGAAGGGTTGATGAGTAACAAGCGAGGGCATAGGCTTTCCCGAAGTTCAGGCGGATGTGTTTGAATGAAAGCAGCAGGTTGCCGAATGATGAAATGAAGAAGGCTCCGAGCATATTCAGCAATATGAATGTTATTACATAGAAACCAAGGAACAGGATATTGACTATTTTGACAAGGCCAAGATATGAACCGAATCCTTCCTTGTCCATATCAACAGGAAATATGGTTGCGTAGGGCAAGTCCTGTTCTGTCAGCGGGGTTTTCAGATATATGGAGTCAGAATCGGCCAGAAGGACTGACTGATATTCGTTCAGGTTTCCGGGAGAAATGGTGTCCGTTTCATCAAAGACAACGACCAATGCCTTTCCGGGCTGGTCAATCATGAAAACAGGTTCTCCTGTTCCGGTGGTAAGAACACCGTCTGTTATCTGGAAATCCGGGGCATTTTCATTGTATTCCCTGAAAAAGTCCTTGGATGACCTGCTGACACTAATCGCAGAGGGAATGACAGCTATGAATGAGAACAGCAGTGACAGCACTACAATATAGCCTATAGCTCTGCTGACAGGCAACTTATCAAGCACTTTGTAGTATCCGAAATCCGTTAGTGTCTTATAAAATGTGACGGGGAGCTTTAGAAGACCCCTTAGGAATTTATTCATGGCCGTTTCCTTTCAATCCCTACCATTATATCAGCAATAACTTGCCATTTGTATGCCGGACTGTATGAAGGTATAGAAGTATTCATAATATATTTCACAAAATGGGGAGGGTTTATAAAAAGGACCATCGTGTTTGACACTACTGTTTTTGATAATATGGAAGGCACCTGGATCACCGGTGTTGAAGAGGAAACCATCCTTGAATACAACTGTGGGGTGATGTTTTAGAAGTACTGTAAACGCATAAGCGATAAAATTACCATGATTATCGAAATAAAAACATAAGAATAATACAACGTAAAACTGACTGGCTCATAAAAAGTTTGAAAATTCCTGTAATGAGTAATATAATCTAATGTAGATAGATAGGGAATGACAGATTGGGGGATTCTCATGCAGATTGACATGTATACTGCATTGCTCGGGTATATCCTTTCGACTTCATTGGCGATAATCTGTACCATCCTGGTTTTTGGTGGTAAAAAGGAAAACAGGGTAACGGGCTTGCTTGTTGCTTTGTACTCTTTTCTGCTCATCGGCGCAATACTCATGTTGTTCAGGGACAGGATTCCTGATGTTTATTCTGTCAACATCGGGAACATTTTTATACATTCTTCAATCATATTTCTGTTTGCAGCTGTATCACGGATACTGGGAAAGAAGTACAACTACACTCTGTTGATACTAAGTATAATAATAGGCAATGCTGCTATTCTGTATTATTCGGTATT
>Ga0116164_10002949_pt1 | contig 11881 bp, 11 predicted proteins | sample AD_UKC109_MetaG_FD_89888 | JGI IMG/M metagenome (GOLD analysis project Ga0116164, IMG submission 89888) | Active sludge microbial communities of municipal wastewater-treating anaerobic digesters from Hong Kong - AD_UKC109_MetaG | ecosystem: Engineered > Bioreactor > Anaerobic > Digestate... | reverse complement strand
TTCTTCGAGAACGTCTCTGAGTTTGAATCTCGGGTTCATGGAGGCATACGGATCCTGGAAGATCATCTGAACATCCTGCCTGTACTGATCCATCGTTAGTTTATCGAGATGGGTCGCGTCATTCCCGTCAAAGATCATCTTTCCGCCACTCGGTTCGAGCAGCTTCATGATCAGTTTTCCGGTCGTCGTCTTTCCACAGCCGGATTCGCCCACGAGTCCGAAGATTTCCCCTCGTTTGATCTTGAAGGTAACCCCGTCTACCGCTTTGACATATCTCTGTTCGCCACTGAATACTTCTTTCACCGTTCTTCTCGCCGGAAACCACTTCTGGAGGTTTTCTACCTCTACAAGGTATTCACTCTTGCTCATCCTCTACACCTCCAGCATGCAACGTAATGATCCGCTTCAATTTCTATCAGATCCGGTTCTTCCGTTCGGCATTTTTCCATGCAGACATCACATCTGTCGTGGAATTTGCAGCCCTTTAATCCTGATTTATGTGGAGTTTTCGAACCTGAAAACTCCGGTGGTTCCATGCTTTCCCATGGAACCAAGAGATCCGGCGGTGTCCCCGGAATAAAGGCGAGTTCTTCTACTTCTTCATGTAATCTCGGTGTGGCCTGAAGAAGTCTCTGCGTGTAGGGATGCATCGGTCCCTGTTTTCCATAGATCTGCTGATTGGTTCCGATCTCCATAACCCTTCCCCCGTACATGATCTGGATCCGGTCGGATACTTCCGCCTCTGTTGCGAGATCATGCGTGATGAAGATAAACGAGAGGTCCAGTTTTTCTTTGAGTTCTTTCAGCAGGTTGATGATCTGTGCCTGTACAACGACATCGAGTGCGGTTGTCGGTTCATCACAAACGATCACCTTCGGTTCAAGGAAGAGCGCCATCGCGATGACAACGCGCTGTTTCATTCCTCCGCTGAGTTCATGCGGGTATCTCCTGAGGACATCTTCCGACAACCCCACATAATTGAGATACTTGATCATCAGCTCTCGCGCAGATGCATTCTTCTTTCTCGTTGAAGTTTTCGGATTTGTCGAAAACTTTGGGATGCCCTTCAGGGCATCGTGCTCGTGAAGGGTTTCACTCATGAGCTTGCCAATGGTATAAACCGGCGTCAGACAATTCATCGCTCCCTGAAAGACCATCGAGATCTTTTCCCATCGGATTCTCTTTCTCAGTTCTTTTTCCTGCAGTGGAACGATATCTTCTCCATCGAGGATGATCTTTCCACCGGCGATGTATCCGGGAGGGGTGGGCATATGCATCAGAGCGGTTCCGGTCGTCGTCTTTCCACAGCCGGATTCGCCCACGAGTCCAAGCGTTTCTCCCTTTCTGAGGAAAAAGGTCACGTCGTCTACCGCCTTTACGAGCCCCGCTGAAACCTTGTAATACAGCTTCAGGTTTTCGACTTCCAACACATTTCTGTCGTCTTTCATCTTTATTTTGTCCATAATTAACCTACCTCGTTCTCAATTTCGGATGCAGTATCTTGTCAAGGGAGAATCCGATAAACGCAAACGCCATCCCCATAAAGGCTATCATCAGTCCTGGCGGTACAACCCACCACCAGAGACCGTTCATGACGGCTCCTCCACTGAGGGCATCACTGAGTATCTGTCCCCACGTTACGATCTTTGCATCACCAAGTCCAAGCAGACTGATGGTTGCTTCATAAACAACTGCTCTTGGAATAAACAAGGCCATGGATGAGAAGGAATAGGGAATCAGAAGTGGAACCATATGCTTGAAGATGATTCTGAAATTGCTTGCTCCAAGTGCCTTTGAAGCTTCTATATAGGTTTCTTCCTTGATCTGAAGGGCCATACTTCTGACCGTCTTGACCGATCCCGTCCAGAAGAAGAGGACCATCATTCCGACCATCGTCCAGATACTCGGTTCAAAAATCGCACTCATGACGATCAGCACGGGCAGCAGCGGAACGGAGACGAAGACTTCGAAGATCCTCTGCATGAGTGCATCCCGCCAGCCTCCGAGATAGGCACTGATAACCCCATAAATGACACCGACAAAAACGGATACGACTGCTGTCAGGATCCCGATGAGCAACGCCCATTTGACCCCGGCGAGGACTCCCGTCCAAATATCCCTTTTCGAGGAGTCGGTCCCGAGGACTCCGGATACTTTTCCCGGCATTACGATGTACGGATTCTCCAGTTTGTCATCGTCTCCCATGTAAATGGACTGAATGACTATCTGATAGTCTCCCTTCAAGGCCTGCGGATCTCTCAGGATCCCTTCTTCCGCCTTTGCAAACAACGTATTCGTCGTCTTGATCAGTCCAGCCTTGACATCTTTGAGGCTGTCCCGGTTCTCATACTGTACACCAAAATTGTACAGGATGCTTCTCGAGTTGTTGTCGACCGACAACCTGAAATCTTTCGTCGTTTCTCCCGCGCTGAAGCTTCCGTTGTAGACTTCTACCTCTTCTCCATCCGGTCTCACAACCTTTATGATGATCAGTGGCGCACCGGTCGCATCGGCATGTATGATGATGTCATTCGGTGCATCGTCGAATTGGTAATCGTAATCAAAGGTGTATTCCATTACGGTCATCCCGCCAAGATCCTGCTCGTTGGTGGTATACTCGTAATATCTTTCTGTTGTTGCCTTTTTTTCGCTACTGAACCAGTTTGTCCATGCCGGAGGAGCCGATTTGGAGTTATCCGCCCAATACGTGATGTCTCTCCACCTGTCATTCGCATCCTCGAACGGAAGCAATATGGGTTCAAATATCACAATCAATATAAACAGGAAAAAGAGTACGAGTCCTACAACCCCTGTCTTCTCCTTGCTGAATTCTGACCAGAATTCGCTGAAGGAATCTTTCATATCCGTGAGCTTCATCCTTTTCCACCTACCTTAATTCTTGGATCGAGGAATCCATATATCAAGTCAAGAATAGCAAGTCCTATGATGTACAACCCCGTCGTAAGGGAAAGGTTTCCCATCAGGACCGGAATGTCATTTTGCTGTACGGCTACCCAGTAGAGATTTCCCATCCCAGGCCAGCTGAAGATCCCTTCATACAGGATGTTCCCACTGAAGGATACGATCAAAGCAAGCAGTCCCATGGTAACGATAGGCGGCGCCGCACTCCTCAGCGCGTGGCCGTAAAGTACCTTTCTTTCCGGTATTCCTCTCGCTCGTGCAGACATGATGTAGTCTTCCTGCAATGTACTCAATACGATGTTTCTCGTTAAAAAGGCCCTTCCCCAGAATCCTATGACAAGCAGCGTTATAACGGGGAGGATGAGATGATACAGCGCATCTACAAAATAAGACCAGGTACCGGCCGGCGGCGGCGGTGTCGCATGTAATCCACCGGATGGAAATATTTTGAAGATATACGCAAAGACCATGATCATCAACATACCCAACCACCAGGAGGGCATGCCGTATACCACCATCGTGATCACGGATGTCGATTTATCGAGTGCCTTACCCGGTTTCTGCGCCTTCTTAATCCCAAGCCAGAAGCCAAGTAGTATATCCAATATCGTCGCCGTCAAAAACAGAAGCAACGTTCTCGGTATTGCCTCCATGACGATTATCCTTACATCCCTGCTTCCACTCGAGGACTTTATCAGGGATGATGTCCCATAATCAAAGGTCAGCGCATTCAACGCCCTCAGCATAATCCTTTCCGCTACCGGTTTATTTAGATTATATCTGCTGTAATAATGTGCCTTCCTCTGTATAGACCAATTCCTTATCTCATCAGGTCTCATATCTTTTAACTGCATCGTCTCCTGCTTGACCAATTCGTCAATTTGTGCGTAGACGGTCTGTTCCATTTGCACGTTGAACAATGCAGAGAAAATAAATATCAGTATAATGTATATGATTGCTGCGTTCAACAGTCGTTTTAATGCATATTTCCAGTACATTAAAGTGCCCCCTAAATAATGTCGATAGTACCTCCTCTCTGGAGGCACTATCGACAGAGTGTCATTTATTTTTTTAAAACTGTTACCAGAGTATTATGGATTTGCTCTTCTCTACAGGAATAGCACCTGCGAGTTCAGCCTTAACGGTAATTTCATAGGTCCCCTTGTCAAGGTCCTTCGTCATGGATCCGGGGATCATGAGCTTGAATTCCCCGGCATTTGTGATCTGACCGGAGATTCCCTCGAGATTTCCAAGGAAGACTTCCACAGTTCCTTCGTCGGCAATTTCCGGTGTAACACTCGGATAAACAACTTTAGAAAGGTCAACTTGAACTTCAATGTCTTTTCCTCTTGGAACGAGTGTCGGAACCTTAAAGTCGTTGATAACAATTCTCGGTACCTCAAGTCTATTCATCCAGTAGTCTGCACTCCAAGCCCAGTTTCTGTTAGCGGTCATTTCGAGGAAGTTTGTTTGAGGATCATAAGCGGTAAGGATGAATGGCCCGTTTCCGATGTACGCATGGCCCATTTCTTCAATGAATGTGATTGCATTTGCGTAGGCTGTGTCTGCTTCTTCAGCTGACATAAGTCCCTTAAGGTATGCAGGAATGTGTCCGGCAGCCTTGAGTTCCTTCAGTTTTGCAAGGATATCTGCTACGTGTGAAGGCACGAGAATGTCGATTTCATTGTCATCGTCTGCAGAAATAGAATACTGTGTACCCGATTCGCTTCCGTTGATGATCATTTCAGCAATAGATTCTATGATTGTCCATGCGTCTCCACAAACTACTCCACCGGCAGCTGATACTGTGAAGGAAGGGCAGCCTGTTCCTGCAACTTTTGCCACACTAGGCGGGAAGTTGTAGTCGAAGTATGTTGTAATTGTTTCGTTTTCGAAGTCAAAGATGAAACCCTTGATTGTGTCGATTCCTTGAGCAACGAGTGAACCGTAAGTTGATTGATATTCCTTATCGTTGTCTCCATCCTGCGAGGACCATTCTGCTCTGAATCCTTCGTTGTAAATGAGATCGAGCAATGTCATAGGTGTTCCGTCATGCCACTGGGTGAAAGTGAAGCTGTAGGAAGTCTTGCTGTATGCCGTAACGCCCTCGCCAACTGATGCCCATTCGTTTGCAACCGGATCGTACTTAACGGCATCAGCAGGAACCTGAATCTGTCCAACGAGTTCGTCTCCTACTCTTTCCACCTTCGTTTCTACGTCATAGTAATGCGCTCTGACTTCTTCCAGTTCTCCAGATACAGGGCTTTCTGACATCCCACCATCGATGAGTGCCTTTGAAATCTTTGTGGAGTATGTGTCTGAGAATCCGTCATTTCCGATAGGATCCCATGCGGACATGAAGAGTGCACCCTGTGCCGAGAACTGGGTAACGTTGAGGATTCCATCAGGTGTTTTACCCGTTATGAACATCCAATCGTTAACACCGTCGCCAAGACCGTAAGCAAATCTCTGTTCAAATCTTGCCTTGTTGGCTGTATAGAAGTCTGTCTGCGCACAGACGTAAATTCTGAGTGCATCTTTAAGACCAAGTCTGAGCCCTTCAAGTGCATCTTCCCAGTACTCGTCGATTGTAAGGAATCTTCCGTAGAATGCATCCTGTGTGTACTTGTCAAGTTCTTCATTAACTGTGTTCCAGTTTTCTGCTGTTGCCCCGCCAGGCATGTAACCGTACCAGGGAGCATACATCTGTGCAACGACATTTTCCCAGTACTTTCTTGTAGAGCCCGCACCCCATCCTTCTGTGTAAAGGTTCCACTCGTAATCGGCAGGGTTGGAGCGGTAGGTCGTAGCTGAGGCTTTTGCTCTATCCCAGATCAGTCTATCAACCTTGATACCGGCCTTTTCTATCTGGTCTGAAATATAATTTCCTTCTCTGAGTCTTCCGTTCGGATCGTCAACTCTTATCAGGAAGCCGATTGTAACAGGTTCACCGTCAAATTCCCAGAAATCTGCTCCCTTTACAAGTCTTCCCTGGTTTTCAGGAAGGGCAGCAGCAGCTTCCATAGCCGCTGTGATATCTTTTATAGCCTTCTGTTCGTCCCCTTCATCGGTGAAACCGAAATCCTCAGCTATCTTGTTATACTTCGTTGTCCCGGGCTGACCGGTTGTCGCCATGGTGAACATAGGGAATCCTGCACCACCGAGAATTTCATCTACGATATACTTTCTATCGATAAGGAAATTCATTGCAAATCTGACTTCTTCAATGGCGAAAGGATTAAAGAGTGTCTTTCCATCTTTTTCTACCTGATAAGGTGCAACCCCAGGGTAGTTGTTGATATTGATGGACCATGATCCTGAAGGAACAGAGTAAATCTCAAGTTTGTCAAGATCTTCCTGAGGCATACCATACAGCGTTGGACCGCTTACCCCATAAAGAAACACATCTGTGAGACCTTCTGCCGTGTCCTTAAGTCCGATTTCCTCTTTCATCCTCGTATTAACATAAACTTTGTCAGCATACGGGCCTTTTACTTCAGAAAAACCCAAAGAGAAAACAACACATACAATCAGAACAATAAAACATATTTTTTTCATAGACTACCTCCTTAAAAGATTAGTGCTTATTCAGCACTCACGTGCATAGCATACTTTCCGCAGTTTACAACCTGTCAAGACAGCTTTTATGTTTTTTTATGTAACATAATCCTAAAAAGCTGTGGTATACTACGTAATGGTTAACAGGTTGTTGAATTTAAAGGACTACTCTATAAGATAGGGGTGATATCCATAAAAATCAGTGAATTTTCCAAAAAATATAATATCAGTAAAGAAACTATCAGATATTATACGGATGAAAAGATTTTATTGCCACATAAAGTCAATCATTATTACGATTACAATGAGCAATGCGAAAGGGATATGGATACCATTAAAAACCTGAAAGAAATAGGATTTTCTATTTCCGATATGAAAGAACTCTTAAACTATCTAAGGCTGGAGATTGAGGTTGTTCCCAATCTAAATACATTTATGCTGGACTTTTACAGGAATAAACTGAAGAAGATTGATGAAGAGAGAAAATCACTTGACCTCGCAGAAAAAGATTTAAAAGGGAAAATTGCTATGATTGAAGAAAATAACCAGTCTTTAAATTTCAATGAATCCTCGGTATCAGGAATTGATCTTCAATTTTTAAATCTGTTAAGCTGTAATCAATGTAGTAGTCCTTTAAAGTTGAAGCAAGCGGACATTATAGATGGTGAAATTATCAACGGTGTGTTGAGCTGCGGTTGCGGAATGGAGTATATCGTTCATGACGGTATTTTACTGTTTGAAGGTTCGAACACTGAAAAGACAGCGCCAGTCTTCAACACCAAAGAGGATGTTGAAAAAATGTATCCCGGCGAGTACATAGCTACCAAAGTAGTCATAGAAAACTGGTTAAATAAAAAGATTCAAAATGATTTGAAAAACAAAGATATTTTACTTGACCTCACAGTTACCGGAGGGCTTTATTTTTCACCTCTATTTGAGGAAATCAGAGAGAGAGAGATTTTATATATCGGTTGTGAAAGATGGTTGAATTATCTGAAAATATCCAAAAAGGTGGTTGATGATCTACCGGCCAAACCAAAGACGATGTTCTGTTGCGGTGATATCAAATATGCACCATTTAAACGAGATGTGTTTGATAAAGTCATAGATGTCTACGGTTCTATGGCGGATGCATGTTATACAGGGGATTTAAAAATTCAGCACAAGATAAGTCTTTTAAAAGATTCAGGACAACTGTACGGGATCTATTACGATATAAGCAATCTTCCAAATGAAAACGCCGAAAATATCAGAAATGGTTTAAAATTCAGTTTCATAGAAAATGAATTAAAGACCCTAAAAAAAATCAATTTCACGAGCTCTCCAAAGACCACGGATATTGGTGGTGAATTGGATGATATTTTGAAGAGAGAAGGACAGGAAGTACTCACCATTTACAGCTATATTGGAAAAAAGGAATAATCCTTCATGGATTTGAAGGATTATTTAAAATTTTTATTGTTCAAGACCCTCTGTAATCGTTAATGATCTTATCCGCCTTTCTGAAAATCAAAGGCTGCATCAATCTCTTCCACCAGGGGATTTCCTCATGAAGGTATTCGGTGAATTCATCGAGTGATTCTCCGTAAAAGCTCTCTTTACCCGCTATTTCACGATACTGCTGATGTCCTTTGACCCCCTCTGCAGAAAATTCTGTTGAACAATTTTCAACAATAGAAGCATCCTTTCCAAAATTCAGCCTTTTTGCTATGCACAATTCATGAAGTTCCCTGTCTATCGTCGCTTCAACGGATACCCAACTCCCGTTCAGATAGACCTCCGGAAACGTATGGGCAAATGTTTCGGGCCAGTTGTTGTAGGCAAAATCGGGGAGAAAATCTTCCAGTGCCTTCTTGCTCACATACATGAAATGAAATCTTGTTTTAAGTCCCGCCTCTTTCATCATGGCAACCTGAAGATTCGCCTTCTGCATACAGACTCCCTTTCCGTTTCTCAGAACATCGGCAGCGGGAATCTCCTGCGGATAGACCCAGCCGAACTTGATCTCATCCCTGATAAAATAAAAGATTTTTTCCGCCTTCTCAACATCCGTCTGAGCGCCTTCTATCACTTTCATCGTCGTTTCCTTTATCAGCATTCTGTTTTCCTCCTCACTGTATTGCTTGCCGCATCCGGTAAAAATAATCAGTATAACCGCTATAACCAGCATGATCATCATCACTTTTCTCATCCTTTACCTCCATTTGATTAACCTGTATAACTATAAGATAAAAAAATTACATCACTCCACCTTTTTTAATTCTGAAACAAGTGAGAGGAGAAAGTCATGAAAAACAGATTTTTCATCCTCTTTCAACAAATCCAGTCTTTTTTCCACGATGGCAAAAAAACGTTTCTCAAAGGCCTCATGACCCCTGTAAGCCTCCAATCCACGCTCACTGAGATAGAAAATGACTTCCTTTCTGTTGTTGATATCTTTACTCTTCGTTATCAGAGACAACTCAAGCAGCTGCCTGACAAACTTGGAAACCGCGCTCTTTGAAATATCCAATTTTTCCGCAAGGTTTGTCAGGTTTATCCCGGGATTTTTCCCGATCTGCACGAGTGTGTGAATCGTCGAAGAATACAGCAAATCTCCGGTTCCAAAATCTCGAGGCTTGTTTTCTATTTCCCGCATTAAATCAACAGACTTCATGTAGAGTCCAATAATCTCGTTCTTTTTATTCATTCTATCACCACAATTATTGTACACCTGTATAACTATTTTGTCAAGCCTCATGAATTTCTACAGAAAAAGATGAACCGCTTACCACTCTTTCTTCTTCTCCTGCAATTTTCTGAACATGGAAGGTGTTAGGGAGGTGTAACGCTTAAAGAATTTTGTCATATAGGAAGTATCGTTAAATCCCAAATCCCAGGCAATCTCGTCCACAGTTCTGTTACCATAGGAAAGTTGTCGTTTTATCTCAAGCGTAATCATATCCGTAATAAATTCCTTTGCGGATTTCCCGACCACTTCTCTCGTTATCTGATTAATCGTCTTTTTAGATACAAACATCAGATCCGCATAATCCTGGACAGCCTTTTTTTCCTTGAGATTCTCTTCTATGAACTTTTTCAGCCTCACAAACCGCTCATGCTTATAACTGGATATTTTATCATCCACTGTCTGAGATTTTTTGAGCGTATTCAGCATCAATAGAAGCGTACATAGTTTTAATCTGAGAATATCAGTTTTTTCAGTGCTCTTGCTTTCCAAGTATATCTTCAGCATCAGTTCAAGCTGTGTTTCTTCTATTCCGCTTCCATCCGGATTAAAACTGAGTTTGGGATTTAAAAAGGAGTCATCATATGGATTTGGGAGATGTTCTATGTTTATCAGATCCGTTCCCGTAAAAAAATCTTCCGTGAAAAACACAACGATGCCCTTTGCCGTTTTATTCGGAATCACCCGCTGTACCTGATTCTTTGCTATCAGAAATACATCGCCTGCCGTATAGTTATAAATCTTAAAATCTATCTCATGTATCCCTTTACCGGCGGTAAAAAAAAATAAGGCAAAAAAATCCACCCTGTAATTCACCTCAATCAAGTGATTAGGCGTATTGGTATAGAATTCTTCGATTCTTCTGATTTCAATTCCTATTTTATTTTTTTTCGTCATTCGGTATCTTATTTTTTCTATCATGACTCATTTTACTGTATCTGTTATAAATTTCAAAATCCAATGATGATAGAGGCAATTGCAGAATTGCCTCTATCCATTTGATACTAAATTGGATCTTTTAAAACTTACCGTTGTCGTTCTTCCATTCTTCTCTTGCCGGAATTTTCTCGATAACATCCCAGTGTTCTGCTATCTTTCCATTTTCAACTCTGAACAGATCGTAGAAGGAAACCTTATTTCCACCAAACTTCCCCTCACTGACGGCGAGGACGAAGTTTCCTTCGGCAAGTACTCTATGTACCTTGTCATAGACCATTGTGACACCGGCTTTTGCAAGCGCTTCCAGTCCCTTTGAAAGGCCTGAGAGTCCATCCGCAATTCCCGTGTTGTGTTGAATATACCGATCTCCATCAAAGAAGTTCTGAAGACGGTCGTATTCTCCATTCACGAGAATTGTGTTGACAAAATCCGTTACAAAGGCTCGGTTTGATTCTGTCTCGTCGAGATCCTGAAACTCGGTTGTCCCATCTATTTCCGTTCTACCGCTTGGATTGAGGTCTTCTGAGGTTACCGTAAGATTGTCCCAATGTTCAACGATAAGCCCGTCTTCAAATCTGAAGATATCGAAACCTATCTTTGGTCCAAAAAAATTGTAATCCGTATGTGTGAAGACATACGCTCCGTCTTCAAAAGCTCTGATCGTGTTTACCCTTGCACTGCCTTCGGGAAGACAGCTGAGAAGCTCTCCGAATCCCGAAAGCCCGTCTCCTGCCCCAAGATTATGCTGAATATAATACTCCGGATTGATAAATGATATTGCTTCACTGTCTCCTGTTTCAATACTCTTCAAAACCGCTAATACTTTCTCTCTGTTTGTCATTTCCGTACCATCCTTTTCTGCCATAACAGCTCCCATTAAAAATGTCATCATTAATACCGTTAATAAAATTTGTTTTTTAATCTCTCTCACTTCCTTTACACAGGATCTTTTCACTTACATGGAAAGTATATCGTTTCCTTTTTTTTAAAACCATGTAATTCCCGGAAGAAAAACAGTAATTATGAAACCGTTTTGATGACAACCCAACAGATGGTAGAAAAATGTTACGGGCAGAACACCTGACAGGGTGAAAAAGGAGGAGGTCAGAGTATCCTGACTGTAAGTAGAAATCAGATAAAATGAAAGTTGAAGCGAAACTCATTAAATTGCTTGAGAACTGTAATACTCTCATTGGGCCAGAAAGATTTTTTCTTGAGCAGAAGTGATTCAACCCGAATGGTTTTCCGCTTTTATCCGGAAAAGACCATTTTCGTTCGAATAATAGTCTGATATAATAAAATTGTAATTTTATCTTTATGGGAGATTTAGCCATGTTGAAAAGAACGCCGTATGATGATTGCCGGGAAAAACAATGGCGTTTTAAACAGCGATAAAACAGCGTTGCCGTTCATACAGGCTTACAGGAGAACAGCTTTTAAAAGGGGAATAAGATCAGATTGAATCGCGACGTACTTTTAATAAAAATATTTTATAGGAGCTGTTAATGATGACCGTATTAGTCAGTGCATGTGTAATAGGGTGTAATTGTAAATATAACGGGAAGAACAATCGCAATGAATTCGTGATTGAATACCTGAAAGATAAAGAGGTACTGAGTATTTGCCCCGAACTGTTAGCCGGTATGCCAACTCCACGACCATGTGTAGAGATTGTCGATGGAATAGTGGTGGACGATAAGGGGAATAACGTCGATTTTGAGTATAGAAATGGAG
>Ga0116164_10002944_pt1 | contig 11897 bp, 9 predicted proteins | sample AD_UKC109_MetaG_FD_89888 | JGI IMG/M metagenome (GOLD analysis project Ga0116164, IMG submission 89888) | Active sludge microbial communities of municipal wastewater-treating anaerobic digesters from Hong Kong - AD_UKC109_MetaG | ecosystem: Engineered > Bioreactor > Anaerobic > Digestate... | reverse complement strand
TTCATAGGCGAAAGGCCAAGGGTCGTATGCGACAGTCGGGAGAATCCCCAGATGAGAAAACTGCTCTCTGAGAGATGTGATGTCGAAGTGAGGTCCCTTGATGTTGGCGACTATGTCCTCTCTGACAGGATAGGGATAGAGCGGAAGTACACCACCGACTTCCTGAGGTCCTTGTTCGATAACAAGCTATTTGAACAGATCGGTGCATTGTCAAAGGCATATGAGAGACCCATGCTCATCCTGGAGGGCAAGGACCTCTTCAGCAAGAATCAGGCGAATGCCGGTTCGATCAGGAACGCCATGGTGTCCATAATGGTCGACTTCAATGTGGGGATCCTCACCACGGAGGACATGACCGATTCGGCGAATTACATCTTCGACATGGCCAGGAGGGAACAGGAGGACAGGGAAAGGATGCCGAGGGTGAGGGGGGACAAGAGGTCCCTTTCAACGGAAAAGAGCATGGTGTACATAGTTGAGGGACTTCCCAATGTATCTTCGACCCTGGCCAGAAGGCTGCTTGAGCATTTTGGCTCTGTGGAGGCCATATTCTCCGCAACGGAAGAAGAACTGAAAGGTGTGGACGGCATTGGCGAAAAGATAGCCAAGGGCATCCGAGATGTGCTCACATCCAGGTACAAAGGATGACGGCGCGCAGCCGTTGGCCGATATCAGACCTCAAGGAAGTCCTTGTCGGCTTTCGTCAATATCTCGATGCCGTTCTTCTTGACCAGTATGTCGTCCTCTATTCTTACACCGCCATGGCCAGGTAAGTATATGCCGGGTTCCACGGTTATCACCATCCCTGGCTCTATCCTGTCCTCCATGTTCGGCATGAAACCTATGAACGACTCGTGCACGGAAAGCCCTATGCCGTGGCCAAGGCTGTGGATGAATCTGCCTTTGAACCGGGTGCCGTCTATGAAGCTCGCCACCTCGTCGTGGGGTTCGCACATCTTTTTTCCAGGCTCTATCGCATCGAATCCTATCTGCTGGGCATCCTGGACGGTCTCGTACATCTCCCTGTCCTCTTTACTTGCCCTGCCGTAGAAGAAGGTCCTCGTGATGTCTGAAACGTATCTCTTGTACGTGGCGCCATAATCGAACAGGGCAAAGACGTTCTTCTCAAGTGCAAGTCCGCCCGCGTTATAGTGGGGCTCTGCAGTGTTCTTCCCAAAAGACGATATCGTTGAGAACGATACGCAGTCTGCGCCCATCTTCTTCATCCTGTACTCCATCTCTGCGGCTACCTCGTACTCCCTTACTCCGTCATGCAAGAAGCTGGGTATCTCTGAAGCGACCCTTGAGCTTATGTCGCAGGCGCACCTGATCCTCTCCACTTCATCCTTGTCCTTGATCGCCCTGGCCTTGTTTATGGCCCTTGTGCAATCCAGGAAGGTCGAGTTGGGCGCCGCCTTTTTCTCAAGGAGCTTGAATCTGCTGTGGATGAGCTCGTTGTAGTGGAGACCAATCCTGTCGGCCCCCTTTAGCCCCTTCTCGATCATGGCCTCGTACTCTTCCCTGCTCGAGGGTATGTTCAATGGTATGTTGCCCTTCCTGGCGCTCGTTTCCTCAAGCTTCGACACTATTGCCTCGCATTTTCCGTCTGGATAAAGAAATGCCACGCCCGCCTCAAAAAGGCCAGTCTCGTATCCCGTCACATAAAAGAATGCCTGGTCCAGCAACGGATCGATATGATTGATAAGAACAATAAGGTCCACATCTTCCTCTAAGTTGTCAAAAATCCGCTTTACCCTACCTGTCATCGTCTCACCGAAAAAGAATGGACTGATAACCTTTTATATATTTTGTAATTGATTATCCATCACAATGGAATATGAAATAGTTGACCATCCTGCGGACATTGGTTTCAGGGTGTTCGCAGACAACATAGAAAATGCCTTTGAGAAGGCGGGGATGGCGCTCTTTTCCCTCATGCTGTCCAGTTATGAGGAGGGCGACATCACGAAGGTGCCCATGGAGATAAGGTCCGAGGACATTGAATCCCTCCTCTACGACTACCTTGAACATCTCCTTGTCATGTTCGAGGTGGACGATATCATAGCAACGGCCATACACCTGACATTGGACAGGGACGGCGAACGATTTATTTTAAAAGGAGATGTATCGGGATTCAAGGCCGTGCCGCTGGCTTTCAAAAGAAGATACGATGTAAAGGCCATCACATACCACATGATGGAGATAAGGGATACCGGCGATGGATGGATGATACAGGTCATAGTGGACATATAGCCTCCGCATTACCATTATCTTTAAAAATGTTCCAATATATGGTGAGGAAAAGGTGAATCGATGGACTCCAAGTCAAGACATGAACTAACCAAACAGATCGAGTTTCTAAGTGGCATCCGTGGAAGGCATACAGAGCTTGTATCAGTATACGTGCCAGCAGGTTACGAGATATCCAAGGTGATGCAACAGCTCAAGGACGAGCAGGGGACCGCCACCAACATAAAGTCGAAAGGTACTAGAAAGAATGTCTTGGGAGCCCTCGAGAAGGTCGTTTCTCATCTCAGGCTCTTTCCGTCCACGCCCCCCAACGGACTTGTTGTGTTCTCAGGGAACGTGTCGGACAAGGAGGGCGTCTCCGACATACAGCTGTTTTCCCTGGAACCACCGGAACCCATAAGTGTGAGGATATATCGATGCGACCAGGAGTTTGTACTGGAACCGCTCAGGGAGCTTGTCGAGGTGAAGGACATCTATGCATTGCTCATTATCGAAAGGAACGAGGCCACCATAGGCACGTTGAAGGGAAAGACCATTGATATGCTCGAACACCTTACTTCCGGAGTACCCGGGAAGTCAAGGGCGGGCGGTCAGTCGTCTGTGCGTTTTGCAAGACTGAGGGAAGAGGCGGCAAAGGAGTTCAACGAGAGGATAGGCGAGCACTTCAACCGGCACTTCCAGGACATGGAGCACCTCAAGGGCATAATAGTCGGTGGCCCTGGGATGACAAAGGACAAGTTCGTTGAAGGCGGCTATCTGCACTATGAGCTACAGCAGAAGATCCTGGGCACGCTGGACACCGTATACACAGAGGAATACGGACTGCGAGAACTTGTCGAAAAGGCCGAGGAGATCCTCGCCGACCTGGCCATAACCGAAGAGAAGAAGATAATGGAGAGATTCTTCAAGGAGTTGATCAGTGAGTCTGGACTGGCCGCGTATGGCGAGAAGGAGGTAAGGCATTTCCTGACGATCGGCGCCGTGGACACCCTTCTCTTATCGGAGGACCTGGACAAGATCAGATTGAAGATCGCATGCGAGAACTGCGGATATGAAAGGACGATAACCGTTACACAGGACAAGATCAAAGAGGTCGAGGAGAAACTGCCATCCATGAAGTGTGCGGAATGCGAGAATCTCAGGATGCAGATCAAGAAGAGGAGAAGTTTGGAAAAGGAGTTCACCGAACTGGCGGAGACCATGAACTCCGACGTGGCGTTGATATCAACCGAGACCGAAGAGGGAAAACAGTTGATGATAGCATTTGGAGGAATAGCCGCGATATTGCGTTTCGCAGGGGAGGCCCCGGTATGATCAAGGATAAACTAAGAGAATTTCTGAAAGAGGCCACAGGATTGGAGGATGTTCCCATCGAGGCGCCTCCTGACCCGAAGATGGGGGACTTCTCATCATCAGTCGCATTTGTAATCGCCAAGAAGGAAGGTCGCAATCCCAAGGAGGTCGCCGAATCCATAATGCAGGCGATAGGCGACAACAGGCCAAGGGGCATATCCAATATCACATCCATGGGGCCCTATATCAACTTCTTCGTCAATCTTGAAGTGTACTCCAGAATGGTGCTGGAAGAGATATTTGATAACGGAGATAGATACGGAAGGCTTCCCCGGAAGGGGTCGAGGGCCATCATCGAACATACATCGGTGAACCCGAACAAGCCCCTGCACATGGGCACTGCGAGGAACTCAATACTCGGCGACAGTGTTGCACGATTGATGGATGCTGCGGGATACGATGTCGAGATCGACAATTATATCGACGACCTGGGAATCCAGTTCGCCGAGGTGTTCTGGGGATTGCTCAATCTCGATGCAGAACCTGACGAAAAGTATGACCACTTCTTGGGAAAGCTCTACATCAAGGTCCATGAACGGGAGGATGAAGAGCTTCTCAAGGAAATAAAGCGACTCAATCAGGAGCTTGAAGGTCCCAAGTACGCAAAGACGGCCAGGGATGTCGTGGAACGTTGCGTCAGGGCGCAGGGCGACTCACTGGCAAGATTGGGGATCCATCACGACCTGCTCGTATGGGAAAGTGACATAGTGCACGCAGGCCTGTTCGAAGAGACATTTGAGAGATTGAAGGAAAGCTCCGACATAGTCCTTGAGGAGGAAGGGCCGCTGGAAGGATGCCTGGTAATGAGGCTTGGAAGGGTCTATCCAAAGATGAAGAACCCCGATAAGGTGCTGATAAGGTCCGACGGCACCCCGACATACACTGCCAAGGACATCGCGCTGCAGATGTGGAAGTTCGGGCTTCTCGAAAAATCGCTGAAGTACTGCACATGGAACGAAAGCGCAGTGACGTCCTGTCCGGACGGCGAACATAGGGACTTCGGGAAGGCGGATCTCGTGATAAACATCATAGGGTCCGAGCAGTCATATCCACAAGAGGTCGTGAAAAGGTCGCTGAAACTGTTAGGTTACGACAGACAGTCCGAGAACTCCTACCACATGGCCTATGAGTTCGTGACGCTTCCGAACGAATCGTTCTCTGGAAGGAAGGGCACCTGGATAGGTTTCTCCCTCGATGATGTGATGGGGTTGGGCGAGAAGAAGGCATATGACGCCGTGGACATCAGGCGCCCAGACCTGGACGAGGAAAAGAAAAAGGCGATAGCCAAGGCCATATCGGCAGGTTCCATACGATACAACATCGTCAAGTACGCACCTGAGAAGAAGATTGTCTTCAGGTGGGAGGACGCGCTCAACTTCGAGGGGGACTCCTGCCCGTACATCGTATACGCCCATGCCAGGTGCTGCTCGATAATGAAAAGGGTCGAGGGGACGATAGACCCGTCTTACGACTACAGCCATCCGAAGGAGAGGGAACTGATAAAGATGCTGTCACAGATGCCGGAGGTCATCGAGAAGGCCTCGGCGGACAAGCGACCGCATTACATCACGAAGTATGCGAACGATGTGGCCACGAGATTCAACTCATTCTACAACGAGCTGCCGGTCCTGAAGTCTGAGAGTAGGGATGACAGGCTGAAACTAGTCGATGCCACCAGAATAGTGCTTGCAAACTGTTTGGGATTGCTGGGCATCGAAGCGCTGGAAGAGATGTAGACCACACTTCAGGAAATATTAATTTTTTTCCTTTTTTAATATTGGGACTCTCCATTATCTGACCCTGTAGCTAGGGTTGATCGAATCTGCCTTGCCTGAGGACATTTGTCCTAATCCATTTCTCGCCCAAGGTGAACACAGATGTGGCATGCCCTCCGATCCCAGTCCTGCCTTCCTTTATCTCCTTTTTGAGGTCGTTGAGGTCTTCAAAGAGCGTATAGCACGAACCGACCTCCTTTGCCATGTGCGCATCGCTGCCGGCGGTCACGTTGAGGGAACGTTCCTCACAGACCTTCATCGTTCTGCCCTTATCGTTTAAATAATGCCCATTGAGGGCCTCGATGGCATCGAATGGAAGTTGAAATATCCGGTCCCCGACAGCACATCTGCGACGGTCAAAGGGATGGGCCGCCACGGCGATGCCACCTTGTTCCTTTATCATGTCTATTGTATCCGCCGCTGACAGACCCCTCTCGATCCTATCCTCTATGCCATAGGCCAGTATATGTCCGTCAAGGGAAGAAATCTCGCATCCTTTTATTATCACGATATCTGTTTCAATGGATTCGGCCTCGATGGCGCCTTCCATGTTGTTATGGTCCGTGATCGCTATTCCGCTGAGCCCCTTTGCCTCCGCTGCACGTATCATCTCTTCAGGACTGTTGATGCCGTCCCTGTAAGAATAGTGGGTGTGGACATGCATGTCAATTTTAAACATGGAAATCGTATCAATGGCCAATTTATAAAGATTTACTAGTTTTCCTTGAGAATGAGCGTGAATACCGTGCCCCTGGGCTCATTGTCCGACACCTTGATCTCCCCGCCATATCTCTCGATCGATTTCTTGACTATGAAAAGACCTATGCCAGTACCCTTGTTATCGCCATAGCTGAACTCGTCTTTGAATATATCTTCCTTGATGCTGTCCGGAATACCAATGCCATAATCTTTGATATCGATGATGCAACTCCCGTCCTTCGTGATCATGTTCACATCTATCCTGTCCGTGCTTCCATGAACTATCGCATTGTTCACAAGATTGTCCAGAACGGATGAGATGGCATCGTCGGCCAATACATTGCAGTCACCTTCCATGTTGAACTCTATCTCGGGATAGTTCTTGATTATGTCCTTGAAAACATCCGACATCTTGTAACCCTTCAGTTCCTGGTGCTTTGATATTACGTTCTCAAGCTCCTTCATGCGTTTTATGATATCAAAACTTCTTGAGATCGACCTCTGGGCCCTACGCTTCATCTCAATATCATTGGTGTTTAGCATTTCGATTGAAAAGCTTGCGACGGTCAGGTGATTGGAGATGTCGTGTCTCAGCATCTTGTTTATCAGTTTCAGATGTTCGTTAAGTTTTTTAATCCGATTCTCGTTGCTGATATAGAGTGTGACATCTCTGATTATTATCAGATGTCCAAGATTTTTGTCATTTTGCATCAGGGGAGATATTGTGCAGTTGTAGTATTTTTTATTCATGTTCTCGAGGATGTTCTGTTCCTCGACGTCGCTCATCTCATCGCCCATGTGGCCCATGAGCTTTTTCCAGTTCGGCATCACTTCATCGATGCTATTGCCAACCACACCAGAGGCCCTTGCACCTATCAGACTGGCAGCGCTGTCGTTGATGTGAACTATTCTCTTTGAGTAGTCCAATACCAAGATACTATCTTTGATGCTCTCAAGTATGTTCTTTTGCGCTATTGGGATAATATCAAGGAAACCCAAATGGAATAGCGAGTAGAGCATAATAGAGCTTGACGCCAAGAATGTCAAAGGTGTTGTGTCCAGGCTGTAGATGGGGGGGCCAAAGGACACATAGATGGCATTGGCGATCAACGGTATCAAGATCCCTAGTATCAGGAAGGTCTTCTGTCTCTTATAGAGCGAGAAGGACATTGAAAGCGGGTCGATTATGTAGAATGCACCAACCATCATAAGGAGGTAGGAATAGGCCACAGTGACATAAAACCATGGGCCATAGTCCTTGACATAGTAAAATATGGAATTCTTTTGGATAAGGGTTATATTTTCCCATATGAGAGAATGGTATTGATTGGTGAAGACCAAGACTAGCGTTATCACTGGAATGATCATCAGAAGCGGAATCCTCCATCTGTTGTTGAAATATTTTTTCCTGCCAGTATAGTTGACGGCAAAATCGAACCAGGCGACTGGGGCTATCACAATACCGAAATAGGAGAACTTTGACCAAAATAGTATCATGTCAAGGTCCGTGAACAGAATGTGGGTAAACTCGCAAAGAGACCACTGCGAGAGGGCCAACATCAACACCATGAAACTCTTAGAACCGGGGACCCTTCTACGTTTGAATACATAAAAGAACAATATCAATGACAAAACAGCCGATATCAGGGCAATGAGTGAATAGTTGGTCCATTGGTATCCCATAACAAACCTTCGTGTATTTTTATTATAGTATAAAGAGAGGTTGAAAAAAAATATATTTAAATCTATCTTAAAACATTATCATAGTTTAAAAGCGAGGACAGACATAAAGTTTATATTATTATGAAATTGTCATTTTAGTATCCTTGATAAAGGTGTAAACATGGCTGAAAAAATAACTGTTTCTATCATAAAGGCAGACGTTGGCGGATGGCCAGGTCATGCCCTGGTTCATCCTGAACTGAAGGTAATAGCCAGGAACGAACTGGAAAAGGCAAAGGGCAAGGACATCATAGATTACTACGTGTCCAACTGCGGTGACGACCTTGAACTGATCATGACGCACAGGAAGGGTGCCGATAACGAAGATATCCACAGGCTTGCGTGGGACACGTTCATCGCCGCAACGGAAAAGGCAAAAGAGCTCAAATTGTACGGCGCGGGACAGGACCTCCTCTCCGACGCATTCTCCGGAAATGTGAAAGGCATGGGGCCCGGTGTCGCCGAGCTCGAGTTCACCGAGAGGAAAGCGGAGCCGCTTGTGGCCTTCTTCATGGACAAGACAGAGCCCGGCGCATTCAACCTACCGATATACAAGATGTTCGCCGACCCGTTCAACACCATAGGTCTTGTAATCGACCCCAGCGCCACGCAGGGATACACCTTCGAGGTATGGGACATCAAAGAGCATAAGAGGGTCTTTATGGACTGTCCCGAAGAGATGTATGCGCTTCTCGCGCTCATCGGAGCCAAGTCAAGATATGTCATCAAGAGGGTCTATCCCCGGGAAGGCGGAAAGCTTCCGGCCGACGAACCTGTGTCCGCAATATCGACAGAGAAGCTGTACGAGATCGCAGGCGACTACGTCGGCAAGGACGATCCGGTCGCACTCGTGCGCGCACAGTCGGGCCTGCCGGCATTGGGAGAGGTCTTGGAACCCTTCGCATTTCCCCATCTCGTGTCCGGATGGATGAGAGGGAGCCACAACGGGCCGATAATGCCAGTGGCGCAGAGCAATGCCAAATGCACAAGATTCGACGGCCCCCCGAGGGTGGTAGCATTGGGATTCCAGATAGCCAACGGCAGATTGGTGGGGCCTGTCGACCTGTTCGACGACCCAGGATTCGACAATGCCAGGGACCTGGCAAAGGATGTTGCGGACTACATGAGAAGACACGGTCCCTTCGAACCGCACAGACTGCCCCTCGAGGACATGGAGTACACCACAATGCCCAAGGTCCTCAACAAGCTCAAGGACAGATTCCAACCTGTGGAGTAGGGTGCTAACTTGAACAAGCCTTTGATCGTTGTGAACTTCAAGGCCTATCCCGAGGTGTGTGGGGACAAGGGCATAGATCTGGCAGAGGCCTGCAAGAAGGTCGCAGATGAGACCGGGGCAAGGATCGTCGCATGCCCCCAGATGGTGGACCTGGCCCTGACGGCCCAGACGGTCGGATGCGAGACCTGGGCGCAATCGATCGACGCCGTCGAAGCTGGCGGCAGGACGGGACATACAACGATAGAAGCCGTGAAGGGCGCCGGCGCCGTTGGCACCCTTGTCAATCACAGCGAATGCAGAAAGCTACTATTTGACACAGGCAATCTGATAGAGAGGTGCAGGAAGGAAGACCTTATATCGTGTGTCTGCACAAACGATGTCCGTGTCTCGAAGGCCGCCGCGGCGATGGGGCCGGATTATGTCGCTGTCGAACCGCCCGAGCTTATTGGTGGTGACATATCAGTGACTACGGCGGACCCCTCCATCGTCTCCAGCACCGTGGACATGGTCAGGAACATCGACAAGGGGGTCAAGGTCCTTTGTGGCGCAGGGGTGAAGAGCTCTGAGGATGTGTCCAAGGCCGTCGAACTCGGCGCCAGCGGTGTGCTTTTGGCATCGGGCGTCGTCAAGGCCAGGGACCCGGTCGGTGTGCTAAGGGACCTTTCTTCTGCAATTTAGATAAGTATGAACGATCCCGGGGATGTAACCTATCGCAGTGCAGGTCTCGAAGGGTATCCCTTGGCCTGTCACATCAAGATGGTATCTTCCCTTCTTTCTTATTTTGTTTGGAAGGCCCTTTCTTCCAAGGCCAACGACGAAGTTTGCCTTGAGCCCGTCCTCTATCTTCCTTAGAAGGTCCATAAGCCCTATCGAACACTCCTCGTCAGGCCTTGATGTGGTCACTATCAACTCCTGCGGCAGGGACGGCCCATCGCCAAAGAAGAACTCCTGCCTGGAGCTCAGCAGGGACAGGTACTCGCCCCCCTTGCCTATCGTGGTGTTCCCGAGAACCTCCGCGAGGGGATCTGAGAAGGGAAAGTCCCAAAGGCAAAGATTGAAACCTGTTGCATAACATATCGGCGCGGCCCTCGCAATGCTTCTGAGATGTATGTCATGCACCCTGTTCTTGTCATAAGAGTTGTAGAGCGTCAGGGAAAGACCTTTCATGTGTGCTATTGAGTCATATCATTTAAAAACATAGGCACATCCGGGATATCGATGTTTCAAGAGAGGGGCGCCCCACTCATACTCTTTTTAGGGAAAACATCTAATTGAAGATAAGTTATATAAATGTACAATTCTGGTTTATTTTAATAATAGGGGATAATATGCAAGAGGTAAAGCATGCTGATGAGCTATTCAAGGATTTTAAGGCCCAAAGCATCTCAGAGTTCTTCAAGAAGAACGCCGCAATGCTTGGATATACCGGCAAGATAAGAAGCCTCACCACGATAGTGCATGAAGGTGTCACCAACTCCCTTGACGCCTGTGAGGAGGCCGGGATACTCCCGGACATAACCGTAAGGATCGACGAGTTGGGCAATGAGCACTACAGGGTAACATTGGAGGACAATGCGTCAGGGATCCCTCTCAAATACGTGCCGCAGGTGTTCGGAAGGATGCTGGCGGGTTCCAAGGCCCACAGGAACATCCAGTCAAGGGGACAGCAGGGGATAGGCGTCTCAGGCGCTGTGATGTACTCCCAGGTCACGACGGGAAAGGCCACCACCATATATACGTCCACCGGAAAGGGCCCGATAATAAAGGCATTGGTCCAATTGGACGTCAAGAACAATGTCGGAGAGATCCTGGAGAAGGAGAAAATCACGAACAAATGGGGATGGAGGGGCACCATCATCTCACTTGAATGCAAGAACGTCATATATAACAAATCCCGTTATTCCCCCTACAATTACCTGAGGATGACCTCAATATCGAATCCTCATTCAAGAATCACATTTATCGAGCCCGATGGCACAAGGATACTATATGACAGGAGCACGAGCATCGTGCCGAAACCGCCAGAGCCCATCAAGCCGCACCCCTATGGGATCACGCCGGACGACCTCTTGACAATGGCCTCCCACTCCAGCAAGAAGAATCTCTCAAGCTTCCTCGCAAACGAGTTTGTCAGGGTCTCTGGTTCCAAGGCCGCGGAGATAGAGAAGATGTCCGGGGTGTCCGGGAAGATGAGCCCCGACAGGATGACATGGGACGATGCCGAGAAGATCGTCGCAAGCTTCAAGAACATCAAGTTCTTCGCACCGCCGACGGAAGGCCTGAGACCCATAGGCGACGATGAGATAAGAAAGGGACTCGAGTCGACACTTACCCCTGAGTTCACATATACCGTGACCAGGGCCCCACAGACATTCAGGGGCGGGATACTCTTCGTCACCGAGGTCGGCCTTGCATATGGCGGCAGGTCTGGAAAGCAGGGGGTGGAGGTCATAAGATATGCGAACAGGGCCCCGCTTATCTTCGACCAGGGCGGATGTGCCATGACAGAGGCCGTGAAAAGCATAGACTGGAAGAGATACGGGGTGCGGGATGTTGAAAACTCGCCCCTTACGATATTCATCAACCTGGTATCGACCCATGTGCCGTATACATCTGCCGGAAAACAGGCGGTGGCATACGAAGAGGAGGTCTTCTATGAGATAAGGAACGCCATCATGGACGCGGGCCGCGCCCTATCGAGATTCCTTTCAGGCAAGAGAAGGCTTTACGAAAAGAAGTCCAGGATGAACACCTTGTTGAGGTATGTCCCGGAAACCGCCAGGTCCATATCGAGGCTCACCTCGTCGGAGAGCGAATCGATCATGAATTCCCTCGAGAAGATAATCAATGAGAAGTACAAC
>Ga0116164_10002942_pt1 | contig 11902 bp, 11 predicted proteins | sample AD_UKC109_MetaG_FD_89888 | JGI IMG/M metagenome (GOLD analysis project Ga0116164, IMG submission 89888) | Active sludge microbial communities of municipal wastewater-treating anaerobic digesters from Hong Kong - AD_UKC109_MetaG | ecosystem: Engineered > Bioreactor > Anaerobic > Digestate... | reverse complement strand
GCTTCGAAGCAGATCCGGATTCTTTTCGGGAAATGGAGCGTCAGTACCTTCTTTCTCTCAAGTGGGCGGAATCGCACCTTTCTCAAGCCGCGGATCTTCTCCACCAGGATATTCCTTTGCCTCAGCGCGTTCTGGAAGAAGCCATGAAAGAGTGCAACTTCACCTATCGCTCGGGAGCTTCCGCCTCTCGGGAAGTGCTTGCCTTTTTCGAATACCTCTGCAGCAACTCCCCCGAAAGCTGTGAAGGAGTGCCGGAAAAAGGCTTTTTCTCTCCATGAGGAACAAGGCCCTTTTAGGAGGAATCGGCGTCCTTCTGGGTTGGGAAATTGTGGCTCGGATACTTGGGATTCCTCTCGTGCTCCCCTCGTTTCTGGAAACGCTGAAACGCCTTCTGGATTTTATCCAGGAGGCTTCCTTTTGGCTTGCCCTGGCTCAATCCGTGGGAGAAGTGGGGCTGGTGCTTCTTTTGGTGCTCTCCATCGGAATCCCTCTGGGAGTGCTTTTCGGCATGCGTCCGGGAGTTTTGGCTTTCTGCCGGCCCCTTCTTGCAATTATTCAGGCGGTTCCCGTCATTTCCTGGCTCGGCGTGGTGGTTTTCTCTCTCGGTATCGGATGGAGAGGGCCGGTATTCATCTCCACCCTCTCCCTTCTTCCCATGGCTATTCTCACCACCGCCTCGGGGGTTCGCAGCCTGGACGAAACGCTTCTCGAAATGGCCCGCATTTACCGGGTTCCCCGATGGAGGCGGATGCGGGTAATCTATGGAGGAGCTCTTCTTCCCTTTACCGAAGCGGTAATAGATGTGGCCCTGGGGAACGCCTGGAAGGTGGTGCTGGTGACGGAATATCTCTGCGGCGATGCGGGGTTGGGGGTACTCATTGCCTGGGCTCGCCAGGGAGTGGATACGCCGGGAATATATGCTCTTTCCGCTGTGGCGGTATGCCTGGGAATTGCCTCGGAAAGGATCTTCCGGAATTTCCGCAGGGCCTTTCGCGGAGGGAAAAAGACATGCCTTTCCTGATCCGTATTGTCGATTTGGGAATACGTTTCGGAGATCACCAGGTTCTGCAAGGCTGGAACATGGACATCCGCCGGGGAGAGCGGCTCGTCCTTCTAGGGCAGTCGGGATGCGGGAAAACCACCTTTCTCAAGATCCTCAGCGGACTTCGGAAGCCTTCGGAAGGAAGCGTCGCAGGGGTGCCCTCCCGGGTGGGTTTCGTCTTTCAGGAACCCCGACTCATTCCCTGGGCTACGGTGGGAAAAAACCTTCGTTTCGCCAATCCTTCCTGTCCGGTGGAAGATCTCCTGGCCCGGGTACACCTTTCGGGATGGGCACATTCTTACCCCCGGGAGCTCAGCGGAGGAATGCAGCAGCGGGTAAATCTTGCCCGGGCTCTTGGCGTGGAGCCGGAGCTTCTGCTTCTGGACGAGGCTTTCGGATCCCTGGATTTGCGGCATAAATTCTCCATCATGGAAGATCTGCTGGAGTTCTGGAAGCGCCGAAACTGTACCGTTCTCATGGTAACTCACGACATCACCGAGGCCCTTTTCCTGGGAGATCGGATCCTCTTTCTCGAAGGAACTCCCTCCCGTATCGACGGAGAGATCAAGGTGGAGCTTCCGCCGGATCGCTCTCCCTGGTCTCCCGAGTTTCTGGAATACCGGGGGGCTATCATCCGCCGTTTTCTCGAGACTTCGAAAGAGTAGGGGCGGAAATTCAGAAAGCTCGGATATGGACCGGTTTTTTCCATGTCATTCCGGAATCCTGCGGAAAATATTTCTTTGAGGCGGGTTATAGTATGGTGGCCTTAAAAGAAAAAAAAGGATATACTCTTGTGCAGTTTTTTGGAAGATCAGATTTTTATGGATCTTCTTTCTCTTTGGTTTCCCCGAAGAGATTCATGCTGAAAGAAGATAAGGAGAAAATCATGTATCACGGGAAAATGCAGACGTTCTGCCACTGAATCAGGTTATCCTGGCCGGTCGGGCCAAGGAGCGTAGATACCGCCGTATTTCCGGACCTCTCCCGAGTCTTCTAGGATTTCCTTTCTCACGGAGCGGGTCCGCAGTGCGTGCGGAAAATCCGTGAGGAGGGATAGTATGTCTCAAGAGTATCGAAAAATGTGGGAAGATCTGAATTTGGATCTGAATGCTCACGATGCGTTACTGGGGGTTCTGGGAAAGGTATACGGGGATATTTACATGGCCCAGAAGGAACGTCCCGAAGGAATGGATTATTTCAACTTCGTAATGACTGAGATTCACGGTCTCCGGATCAAGGAGCTTCTGGAGGAGAAAAAACAGGGAAGAAAGATCGTCGGTTCTTACTGTGTTTTCGTTCCCGAAGAGCTTGTACTCGCTGCGGGGGCTACCCTTATCGGGCTCTGTTCCGGAGCGGATTTCGCCACCCATGAGGTGGAACAGATGCTCCCCCGAAACACCTGCGCTCTCATCAAATCCTCTTTTGGCTTCAAACTGGGAAAGGCCTGTCCCTACCTGGAAGTGGCGGATATGGTGGTGGGAGAAAATACGTGTGACGGCAAGAAAAAAGCCTATGAAAGCCTCAAAAAAATCGTGAATAATCTCTATGTTATGGATCTTCCTCAGATGAAAACCCCTCAAGGGAGGGAGCTTCTGAAAAACGAATTTCTCCGCTTTAAGGATAGCCTGGAAACCTTTACGGGAAAACCTATAACTCCGACGGACCTCAAACAGGGAATTCTTACGGTCAACGCCAAGCGTAGAGCCTTGCACCGCCTCGCTTCTCTTCGCAAGGCGGACCCCGCTCCCATATCGGGGCTGGACGCACTTCTGGCGAACCAGGTCTTCTTCTACGACAATCCCGCACGCTTTACGGAATCCCTGAACGCTCTCTGTGATGAATTGGAGGAGCGGATTCAGGAGAAAAAGGGAGTGGTTTCGGAACAAACTCCCCGTATTCTCGTATCGGGGTGCCCCATGGCGGTGCCCAATTGGAAACTTCCCTGGATCGTTGAAACTTCGGGAGCCGTCATTGTAGGTGAAGAATCTTGTGTGGGAGAACGAGGAGTCCGGGAACTCACGGAGGAATCCGGGAATTCCATGGAAGAACTCATGGAGGCTCTGGTAGATCGTTACTTCCGGATCGACTGTGCCATTTTCACTCCCAATCAGGATAGGGAAGATCATATCCGGGAGATGGCCAAAGCCTATAAAGCGGGCGGAATCATCCATTACGGACTTCAGTTTTGTCAGCCCTACACCATGGAAGCCATACCCCTGGAAAAAGTTTTCGAGAAGGAGGAAATTCCCTTCCTTCGAGTGGAGACGGATTACAGTATGGAAGATGTGGGACAGCTGAAGACACGGATAGAGGCTTTTATCGAGCAACTTCAGTAGGGATCGTTCCCCCTGGGAGGGTTTTCACGACGCTCCCGGGGGGATCTGTGTATCATGGAGGAGAAATGAGGGATACCATGCGTTGTGCCGGTATTGATATAGGATCCCGTTCTATGGAAGTGGTGGTGCTGGAAGAGGGGAATGTCGTGGCGTTTCGTCAGGGCGAAACGGGATATGCCCCTTTGGAACAGGCGGAATCTCTTCTCCGAGGACTTTCCTGGGATCGCCTTATGGCTACGGGATATGGGCGGAGTCTCGCTGCCCAGGCTTTTTCCTGCCCTGCGGTTACGGAGATCAAGGCTTATGCCCGAGGGGCCCGGGAACTTTCTCCCTTTGCCACTACGGTGCTCGATATCGGAGGGCAGGACTGCAAGGTTATCTCCCTCCGGGAAAACGGAAAAGTGAAAAAATTCGAGATGAACGATCGTTGTGCCGCGGGAACGGGAAAATTTCTGGAGATTATGGCCGCTACCCTGGGCTTTGATATTCGAGAATTCGGAGAGCGAGCCCTGGAGGGAAAAGATATTCTGAAGATCAACAGTATGTGTACTGTCTTTGCGGAGTCCGAAGTGGTATCCCTCATCTCTCGGGGCGAAAATCCCGGAGATATTGCCCGGGCTCTTCATACCTCGGTGGTTCTCCGGGCATTGAGCATGCTTCGGCGGATCGGTTTTTCGGGGGAACTCTTCTTCGCGGGAGGAGTAGCACGTAACCGCTGCATGAAACATCTTCTGGAAGCTCATCTTCAAGAAGAAGTGGTAGTGCCGGAATATCCCCAGAGAGTAGGGGCTTACGGAGCGGCTCTCCTGGCGGGAGAGTAAGAGAAGGTTTTTTTACAAGATTTTCCCTTATTACCGGATTTCCTCGACGGTAATCGCTTTTCTCGGACATTATATCTTTTCCGATCTTTGGTGCCAGATTGCTTCATGAAATCTCTCTTTGTGCCCCTGTTCCAATCCAGGGGCGGAGACGTATCCTTGAAGAAAGCTTCTTCAAGGAGGTCCTATCATGCATGTTTTCGGTCCCGTGCCCTCCCGCCGTTTAGGGCGGAGCTTGGGCATCAATCATATTCCCCCTAAAATCTGCAGCTACGCTTGTCGTTACTGCCAATTGGGAAATGCCATCACCATGAGTATCGAGCGGAATCGATTTTTCGAACCTTCCGCCATTCGGGAAGAGGTGGCCCGGAAGCTGGAGGAACTTTCCGTTGCAAAGGCTCATGTGGATTACATGGCCTTCGTGCCCGATGGAGAGCCTACCCTCGATGCCCGGCTGGGGGAAACTGCGGAACTCCTGAAATCCTTCGGCATTCCTTTGGCGATCATTTCCAACGCTTCCCTCGTCTCCTTGCCTTCGGTCCGCGAGGATCTGGCTATTTTCGACTGGGTATCCCTGAAGGTGGATGCGGTACGCCGGGATGTCTGGCGTGCCCTGGATCGGCCTCACCGCGATCTTTCCCTGGAAAAGATTCTCCAGGGAGTGACAGCCTTTGCCGAAAGCTATCGGGGGCATTTGGAAACGGAAACCATGCTCGTGGCGGGAATAAACGACCAGGAAGATCATTTGGAGGAAATGGCCTCCTTTTTGGAACCTTTGGAACCCGCCGTATGCAGGCTCTCCTCCCCCACTCGTCCTCCCGCATGTTCCGACGTAACCTGTGTGGATGAAAAAGGTCTCGCTGCGGCTACCTCCATTTTCCTGGCCCATCATCTTGACGTGCGTATTCTCAACGCTTACGAGGGAAATGATTTTACCCGCACCGGAGATCTTCGGGAGGCCTTGCTTTCCATTCTTTCGGTGCATCCCATGAAGGAAATCGCAGTGGCTGGTTTTCTGGAGGATCAGGAAAAATCCTCGGGAGACGGAAAAGAACTTTTGAGTACCTTGCTGCAGGAAGAGGAGATTATTACCACTCTCTGGAGAGGAGAGCGTTTTTACGCCCGGAATCTTCGCAAGGCTTCCAAGGAGGAGCGATCCTGATGTCCAAATTTTCCCAGGAAATAATGGAACATGCGGTGTACGCTCCTCTTGCACGGCAGAAGCAGGATTCTTCGGTCATCATGGGAAGCTTTTTCGGAGAGGATATCGCCCTGGTGAATACGGGGGCCGGTCTTGTGGCATCCCACGTGGATCCCATCGTGGGGGCCGCCCAAGGTCTGGGCCGTCTGGCGGTGCATGTGGCCTGTAACGATCTCGCCGCCAGCGGAGTTCCTCCCCGGTGGCTCCAACTTCTGGTTTTGGTGCCTTCCGCAGAGGATACGGAAGAACTCCGGAATATCGTGGAAGAGGCGGTGGAGGCCGCTCGGGAAGCCGGGGCGGTTATCGTGGGAGGCCATAGCGGCTACTCCTCCGGGCTTTCCCGGTCCCTTGCGGCGGTTACCGCCTTTGGAGATGCCCGGGAAGAAACTCTGGTGCGCACCGACGGAGCCCGGGAGGGGGATGTTATTTGCCTCACCCGGGGAATGGGACTGGAGGGTACCGCTATCCTTGCCTGGGATTATCCCGAGGAATGCCGACGCCGGGGGCTCTCGGAGAAAGATGTTACAGAGGCGAAAAAGCTGGCGGAAGCTCTTTCGGTGGTTCCCGAAGCTCTTCGGCTGGCGGAGCTGGGAGCTACCGCCATGCACGACCCTACCCGGGGGGGAGTGCTTGAGGCCTTTCTCGAAATGGCTTGGGGAGCGAAAAAATCTTTCCGGATTCAAGAGGAACAACTTCCCTCTCTTCCGGTCGTAGCGAATTTTGCCCGAGCCTTCGACTTCGATCCCCTTCGGATGATCTCCTCGGGAGCTTTGGTGGTAACTCTTCCGGAGGAAAAGGTGACGGAAGCTTCCCGGGCCATAGCTCCCTGGGCTCCCCTTTATCCCGTGGGAGTGGTGGAGGAGGGAAAGGGCGTGCGGATCTGTTCGGGTTCCGAGGGAATCCTCTTCTCCGAACCGGAGCCCGAAAAGGACGAACTGGCCCGGCTGCAGGCTCTTTTAGGAGCTCCGGGAGAAGAGAATAACTGAAAAGATTCTATGGATTTTCAAGCTATCTTGTTATAGCCACGAAAAAAGAGAAAGCTATTTTCAAAAACTGCGGTGTTGCTCGAAAAGCGGGGCACCGCAGTTTTTTATGGGAATTTGTGCCAAAAATTACATTGTATTATAAAGTCTATTGTTGTAATATTTAAGCGTGGAGAAAAATGTAAGAACAAAAAACTATTTTTCAAGATTGGACTTTACGTTATGAGAGGAGCGGTATAAACATGGATCTGTCTGTGAAGAAAAACTGTGGTCTCATTGCATTTCTTGCTCTTTGTGCTTTTTTCCTTCTTGCTCCGATAGCTTCTGCATCCACGGGTGTTTTCAGTTCTTCCGACGGTGTTGACGGCCCCCTGGAATTCGAGCTTGAGGGAGGAGTAAAGGTCGTTTTTAAGGAAATCAAGCAAATCGAAGCTGATTACAAAAAATTAATTGCTGTTGTTGTCACTTTCGTATCCCCGGAAGACCGGATTATCAAAGTCTCTCCCGATGGGTGTGTAGCCTTTGACGATCGGGGGAACCGGTTTGAAGTAAATTTTTATAACAAAGTTCCTGCTATATGGATAGGAAATGAACGAACTACCGAACGCATGATCATCCAAGATGTTCCCACGGATGTCACTTTTGCTTTTTTGAATAGAGAAGTCCCGCTTGCCAAAAGTTTTGCCCGTATCGATTTAAACCTTATGGGTACCATGGTTACCCTTCGGAACGCCCCCAGTACAAAATAAACTTTTTACTCGAGAAAGGCTGGTGTTGTCATGAAACCTCGTTCTTTGTTTTTCGGTTTTGCAATTTGTACCCTGTTTTTTTCAGGAATTGCTTCGGGAGCTCCCAAACTTTCCGCCACAGACTTTTTCCCTCCTCTTCAGGCTTCCAGTGAGGAGGAGAAGGAGGCTCTTCAGCAAATACAGCACCCTGACGAAGTGTCCTGCTCCCAAGAGGATTCGGGGGAGGAAATTATTCGGGCTTCCACTGCTCAGGATGCTTTCAATGCAGCGGCGGCAAGGAAAAAGATCGGTTGCCTCCGGGCGGAATTTGGCAGCGGTTACGGATGGGTGGCTACGGGCATGGGAACCTATGCCAAAATGCCCGATCTGGTAGCTTCCCGCATCTCCAAGCGTAACGCCTACCTTGCGGCGTACATGATGGCGAAGAAAGAACTGGCCCAGGCCCTTGGAGGGCTTTCCAGCGCGGGAAAGACAAGGATTCGGGATGATATGCTTCTCATAAGCAAGCAGGACGACTCTCTCAAGGCTTTCCGAAACGAATCCGAAGAATCTCTGGAGCAGGTGGTGCAGAAATTCCTCAAGGGTTTTGTGCTCTACTCTATGGTGGATGATGAGGACACCTCCTCTGTGTACGTTTCCATCGTCTCCACCCCCAAAACCAGGGGCCGTTTCAACCGGCCCGATCCTGAGAGCCTCGAAGCCGCATCGATCCAGGAAGGCCTGGATATGCTTCTCACGGAAATCTCCACGGGGCTGGTGCCTCCCCTGGGAGGGAAGATGATATACGTTCCCCAGACCGGAGAAATGGCTTTCGTCGGTTTTGGAAGCGCTGTCGTGCGTGTAGATAAAGATCCTGCTGTGCATACTAAGATGCTCCTCCAGGCAGAGCGAGCGGCGGATATGCGGGCGGCGGATGCCCTTTGTGGTGTCATTCTCGGAGATGAAACCCTTTGGAGGGGGAAGCTGGACGAGAGAACTTCCGCCAGGATGGAGGATTTCGAGACGGCCCAAAAGGAAGATCCCATAAGCTTCACCGTGGATGGACAGGCCTTTACGGAACTCCAGAGCCGCAAAAACTCTTTCATCAACACGTTGAAGCAATCGGATCAATATGAAAGCCTTCGCCGGGGAATTCTCCCTCCGGGGGTCGTTCGCCGAACCTGGACCGAAGAGGACGGCGCTTTTGCCTACGGCGTATCGGTTTATCTCCCCTCAGCTACCGAAGAGGCCAAAAAGGATAGTGCCGAAATGGATAACGCGGATCTCCTGGCTCCGGAGAAAAAAGAGGATGCCTCCCGCTCCAAGGAGATTTTGAGCGGCGATGTGGAATGGGGGCCCAGCGGTAAGGTACACGATGAAAAAAATCTGTAACCTTTTTGCGACATTACTCTTGGCGGGACTTTTGGGTCCCGCCTTTTCCTACGCTCTGGATTCGGAACTGAAGGTTTTCCTTGGAGGTGCTCCTCTTCCTCCGTTGGTTCGGGATCGCCTGGCTGCCCGGGTAGAGGCGGAAAAGGATCGAACCTCTTGGATCGTGGAGCAAGAAGGCATGGTCTACAGCCTGGTGGCTCTGGAAATTCCCGAAGAGGAGCATCCGGGAACGCGGAAAAAAATGGAACTCTCCCTGCTCTCTGCAGCTGCTATACAATCCCACCGAAATCTTTTGCTTTACAGTGCGGGTACCGCCTATCCCCGACAAAGATACGCATCTTCCGAGGCCGTAGCGGGAGCGCTTCTTTCTTTGCGGCAGAGTCATGCCTCCGGAGGAACTCTTCTTCCGGGAAGCCACAGCGATAAGGCTATAACAAGCTCCCGGGCGGTATCCCTTAACTGGATTCCTCTCGACAATATTCAGGGCGTTCTCCAGGACCTCCCCCGGGGGAAGGCCTTTGACGACGCCTACTGCGCCCAGCTTTACGGCATATCCCGTTCTTTTTTCCTTGTGGGAAATTACGAACAGGCTCTGGAGCTTCTTTTGGAGATGCGCCGCTTCCAATGGATGAATCCCCATGCCTGGCTGGATGCGGCAGAGTGTTTTTTTCGCCTTGGAGAGCCTGAAGAAGGGGTTATGCTCCTGGAAAAGACTTTCCAGACCATGGAATCTCTCTTTTCCATCGATCAGCTCTTGCGAGGAGGGGATCTCTTCGGAGAAGCAGGGAAAAAAGAGCTGCAACAAGCCATGTACCAGAAAGCTCGAGAGCGCTTTGAAGCGGAAAAAATGGGAGGTCCCAAATGAAATTGAAACCTGTTTTGGTGTTTATGCTTGCCCTAAGCTTTGGGGGATTCTTTTCGCAGCCCCTTCTTGGAAGCGAGGAGCTTGAACTTGAAGAAGTAGTCATAACAAGTTGTGGCAATACTCCGGGAGAAGCCCTGGAAAGGGCTCTTTCCGAAGCGGTGGTGGCGGCAGCCGGGGCGATTCTTGGGGAGCGGAGCACCCTGGTGGAGGAGGATCTCAAAGAAGAGCTTTTTCAGTACAGCCGGGGGACCGTACAAACCTACGATGTACTGGAGGAAAAAACCCTGGAAAGGGGTTTTTCCGTAACCCTTCGGGTGAAGGTGAACCGTGGAGATCTAGCCCGTGAAGCGCATAGGCTCCTTGAGAGGTTCCGGATCTCTCTTCCCTCGAATTTTGAAGAAGGGGGGCCTCCTCGGGAGTTAATGAGTCTTTTGGCCCAACAGCTTGATCTCTATAATTATGAAAAATTTATGAATTTGAAAATTCTCTCGCTCCGGAAGGATTTTAAGAAAAGCCTTCTTGTTTTTTCTTTGGAACTCTCCTTTGACACAAAGCTCTACGAGGAAATTTTTGCTCCCGGAATAGTGCATTTCCTTGATACTCTGGGGAATTCTCCGGAATTCCCAGCTCTTTTGGAGAAAGAAAAGGCTTTGGTTAACTGTCACATTCTTGAATTCCGAGGGCGAAGCCGCAGCTATTCCCTTCCTCTGGAAATGGCGGATATACTTGCCCGGGCTCTTGGTTTTTCTCCCCGAAGTATGCCCCGGGGAGCCGCCTTTCGCCGGGGATGGGCACATTTGTCTCTTGTAGACGAAGCGGGGAGGGAACTGGAGCGTATTCCCCTGGAGCTTCCTCTTACCAATACCGGAGCTTTTCTCGTAAAACGAGAGGCCTTCTCGACTCCCGAAAGAATCTTCGATTCCCTCGCTAGTGCCCGGGGAGAAAAATCTCTTGCCAAAAGCTCGGAAGAACTTGTATTCGCCCCTTCCTTTGGAGGGGCTACCACCTCCGGATCTCCCGGTTTTTTTGTCCGGGTTCTCTATCCGGTTTCCTTCGAGCTTCCCGAGGATCTTCTTGAGGAAACTCGGGAAATCCTTCCGCAGTTTCAATTGGAGAGATGGTGAGCCTTATGAGACGTAAAAATTTTCAGCTTTTGACCGCAGGGCTTCTTCTCCTTCTTTTTTCCGCATTTTCTTCCTCGGCCTTTGCGGAGTCCCTTCCGGAGGAGGTGCCTCTGGTTATGGCACAGGGAAAAGGCTTGGGAGCTTCCAGGGACGAAGCTCTTCGGCTTGCCTGGAAGGATGCGGTGCGAAAAGCCCTCGGAATGGTGATAGATTCGAAAACTTCTCGAGAGGGAGAAAGGCTTCAGGAGTCCATAACCCTTCTCAGTCGGGGATACATCGAAAAATATGAAATCCTTCAAGAAAAACAGGAGAACGGAATCTTTACCGTAGCCATTCAGGCATGGATTCGAGGAGAGACTCTTTTGCAAGGCCTTCTTTCGGATCGCCCCGGGGAATACTCCCTGGATGGTAAAAGCCTTTATGCCTCCGCTTTCAGCCGGGAAAAGCAGTTTCGGGAGGCCCGGGAAATTCTTTTTGAATGGATGACCTCCTTTGCCTATGAGAATTATCTTGATGTCTCGGTTGCGGAACCCCTCTTTTCTTACGAAAAAGGGGAGGTCTCTCTCAAGGTGACTCTTACCTTCGATACTCTGCGGTATTATCGGGATTTTGCGGGAGAGATGGCTCGCATTCTGGATTACGTGGCCCTGGAAAAGGGAAAAGAATTTCCTATGCTCCTGAAGAGAGACTCCAAAACCGGCAATGTGGAACTCCCCTTTGAAAGAAAAACCCTGGAGGAGTATGTAAAGCTTTTTGGAGTCGATCTTTCCGGAAAGAATCGTGAGAGAAGAGATTTTCTTATTTCCGGAGAAAAAGCAAGGGCTAACGTTTATCTTGGAACGGGGGCTTTCTACTTTTCCGCTTATGCCTTGCCCGAAGAGGTTTTCCGGTCTCTCTGGCAGGAACTGTGGAATCCTGAAAAAATACGAGCTCCCCGGGGGAACTTTTTTAAGAGGGGAAGTCTCCAAATAACGTTAAAAAACGAAGCCGGAATAGATCTTCTAACTCATCGGGAAAATCTAAATATCCAGAACGTCATTCTCTTTCCTCATCCTCAGGAGCCTCTCTTCGAGAAAAACAAAACTCCTGAAAATCAGGCTCTTTTTCTGCTCCCCTCTTTTGGCAACCCCGGAGGAGAAAGTCGGGGAGATTATTGCCTGTATCCCAAAGAGGAGAAGCGAATCGTTCTGAAAGTAGAGCCGGATATTATGAGAGCTGTAACAGGAGTCTCCTGTGTTATCCAATTGGAAAGATAACCTTTGGTGAAAAGGTGTTTCGATTGTGTGGAAACTCTGGATAGCACGATATAGTTTGTTTTGATCGGGCCTCACGATAAGGCTTATCAAGAGAACCCTTTTTCCTCCTAACGAATAAGAGAAACGGCTGCCAAGAGATTTTTTAGAGAATGAAGCT
>Ga0116164_10002940_pt1 | contig 11905 bp, 10 predicted proteins | sample AD_UKC109_MetaG_FD_89888 | JGI IMG/M metagenome (GOLD analysis project Ga0116164, IMG submission 89888) | Active sludge microbial communities of municipal wastewater-treating anaerobic digesters from Hong Kong - AD_UKC109_MetaG | ecosystem: Engineered > Bioreactor > Anaerobic > Digestate... | reverse complement strand
TGAGGGGATCCTTTCTACGTCTCAGGATTCGCTCCAAAGGGTGGGTGCGGATTCACCCTCACCTTCCTGACTGACCTCTGTATATAGCTTAATTGAGATCACTATAAAGATACAAGGGTGGGTTGGCGTCGCAGCGTCTCTCCCTTTCTTAGCATCAAAACAGCCAACCCACCACTCCACAGGCACATTACCAGTTGGATTAGTCTAGTGGGGAAGGGTATAGTACCCTTCCGTAAACAAGCCGGAACGGGGCAAGCCACGTTCCCTACAATCAACTCTCAACAGCATATTAAATCCGTTGGTGGGTTGGCTATAACCCGGTGTAACCATGCACATGCTTCGTGACGCCAACCACACCCTACTTTCTTGACGGCGAATAGAGGGCACGATACAGTATCCCTCATACCAATCACGGTGCCCTCAATTTCGCCCTACGGTTATATTATTTTGGTATCATTTGATAGGAGAACCACTGCCATGCACACCCAATCTCTTACCCCCCAGGATGCCACCGGTCTGCTCAGCCTGATCGGTCTGATCGCGCTTTTCGTTGGCGTACTGTTCCTGATCAGGCGCACACAACTCAAACGCCTGAAGCAAACCCAAGCGAGCCCTGCTCCCGCCGCGAAACCATTCCCCCAGGTTTCCAGTTTCATCCAGCAGCTCCAATCTTTGACGCATGCAGATCTCAAAGAAAAGCAGCTAACCCTGCAAATGGCTTTCCAGGCATGGCAATCCGCTTACCTCCTGCGGGATTTGGACGGGAACACAGAATTCTTGCGCGGCGAAACCCAAAAACGCGGGCTACGCTACCAGTTAACCAACACCAGCCTGGCACAAGGGCTGGCTTTGGTTATCCAGGTCCAGATGGCGCAAGATGGGGACGATTCGCGCGGCAGGTTCGAGCGCTTGCTGGCTTACCTGCTAGCGCACCCCGCCCAGGACCAGCCTGCCCTGAGCAGTTGGCTCTCCACGCCGGACTTACCCACTTCTCCTCGCCTTGAACCCGATCTGCATGCCGAAGCCTGGATCCTTGGAGGGCTTTTTACTGCCAGGAAACAGTGGGGCAGTTTGCAGCGGTTTGACCTCAACCAGATATTCGAGGATCACGCACAGGCTTTGCTCGAAGCCCACAACACCAATCCTGAAAACGGGACAAAGATCTTCAGCCCGCTCTTGTTCAACGTCATCTCCCAGCAGGTGCCTGACCCGCTTTGGCAAACACAAACCAAGGCTGATTGGCAGGCCGTGATACCCCGCTTCCGCGAGGAAAATGGACTTCCCGGCAGGCAGGAAGCCATGAGTTTGCTGCAAATCGGGTTGGATGGTTTGCTATTTCCTGATCATGGTTTTGCTGAAAGATCCGACCTGGCATTTTCGCGTCTGAAACGCGCCTTAACCGACCAGGAAGCGCTTGAAGGCGAGCTTGAAGAGGGTTTTTCGCGTCTTGCAAGCTTCAGCTGCTGTGTACCCCTGGCTTTACTGGAAAAAACAGGGGAAGATCCGGCTCAACTCTGGTCGCGCCTCAACCAGGCACAAGCAGCCAGGCAGGACGCGCTTGGGGCAAGTTTAAGGCTGATTGCGATGATGAGTCTGGCAGGAACGCTCTGGCTGGAATGAAAGGGTTTTTGCTTACAACATCGGAATAGAACGAATCTCTACCTTTGGGATCAATTCCAAAAAGTATTCTTGCCGGATGGTGGTGTAGTCCTTGTTGGAAATATATGCCGCGCGGAAAGCAGCCGCGCGCCTGGCGATCTCCACCAGGTCCAGCCCGCGAACGAATCCATCCAGCAAACCAGCGCACAATGCGCCCCTCGCGCCGGTCACTCTGCATACATGCACCTTCAAAGGGGAAGCCATAACCATCAGGCTCTTAGAGGAAAGCAACACGCCGCCACTCTCGAGCATCAGGGCCACATACTCAATTCCCTGTTGCAAGAAGCTCATTGCTGCGCGTTTTGCCATGTCGAAGTTCCTGATTTCGTAGCCTACCAAACGCTCTGCCTCGGATACTTCCGGATACAGCATCCACGGAACTTCCTTGACACCAAGTTTTAATGGCACCGCGATGGCATCAAAGGCAACCCGCACGCCTTTTGCTTTCAAAATTCGAATCAAGTTAGCATAAAAATCTTCAGGCACACCCGGGGGTAAACTTCCCGAAACAACCCAGATATCAGCAGGGTTGGCATAGATTTTTGCTTTTTCCATCATCTCATCGATCGCGCCGGGCGGGACTTGTGGACCGGGTTCGTTGACCAGCATGTACCAGTCATTGGCCTCTTCCTGGACGACTGTGTTTGTGCGGGTTTCGCCATCCACCCAAACAAAATCTGTCTTGATGCCGAGCCTGGTCATACCGTCTTCAACCATCTTACCCGCACCACCTCCCACCCAGCCAAGCGCCAGGCTGGGCTGCCCAAGCACAGTCAGACCGCGGGACGCATTAAACCCCTTGCCGCCCCAATCGAGTTGAGCTGGATCAGCACGCAGAATCTCATTGAATTTGAGACGGTTGACTACCAGAGTCCTGTCTACGCTGGGGTTCGGGGTGAGGGTGATGATCATACAATTATTTTATCAGTTAAAGACTTCTTAACAAAAGTTTAAGCTTTTATGTTATCTATCTCTTTGGATAAGTATTCGTCCGAAGTTGATAATTGCCAACAGAAGTATCAAGCTGCAGGCTTTCAAGAAAGCAAACCGTACCCGTTTCAGAAGTAAGCCAGTTGCCGACCGCTTGCCAGGTAGGTTCAAGATCCTTTCCGACCTCATTTTTGATGCGCCCATCCTCGCCTAGCCAAAAGACAGAGCTGCCGGGAGCAGACTGAGAGAATACCCGCATGTGGCGTTTTGAGTTTACCTCCACCAGCAGTCTGTTCAACTCAGGCGTCCCCAGGCTGAGTAGTTGAAGGAACGCCGCCTGGCAATCCATCCCTGCTTCGCTAACGTAAGGCAGGCTCACACCTGCCCCAGCCTCGTATGAAAAGCTGTTGAAGCAACCGGAAGCCTGTGCAATTTGCTCCATCAATTCAGCTGAATTGCTCAGGCTGTTCAGTTTAAAAAGCAGATCCGCGTCTGGCACGCGCGCTCTCCACTGATTGAGCGACGCGTCCAGCATCAGGAATTCGCCATCAGGAAAGCCCAGGCTTTCATCCAGACCAAGGCTGAAATAGGCTGTGGAGCTTACCGCGCCGTCCCGCGTTACTACCAGCCAAAGGCGTTCGTCGGCTGCAATCGCGCATGGACTTGCAAACCACGCGCTAACCCATCCGTAACTTTCGGTTGGGATCGTGCTCGCAGCCACGACCACCTCTGCCCGAACCGTACCGGAAGGCTGTCCGAGAGCGTCGGTCTGGAGTTGGAAGCGGACCTGGTCCTGGGGATTGCCAACTTTCCTGATTCGCACGCTCACTGAAGCCACTTCTACAGCATTCTGAAATAGGCAGGATTGTGCCAGGCTTTTTTGCGTGAGGGATGCCCCCAGAGACTGATAACCCTGCTGGATCGGGCTGTGCCCAAGGATATCAGTGCGCGCCGACCATTGCCGCCAGCGCATGCGCTCAAACCAGCCGCGGCAGAGCACCTGGCTTTTGCTTACTTTGGTTGATGGCAGCAGCTGACTGACAGGCAGCGCCATACGCTTCAAGCTCGCATCCCGCAGGAGCAGCGCCTGTTCCTCGCTCAGCACGCCACGGCTGAGCAGGATCTCTTTGATGCCAAAGATTGCCTGGCTTGTTGGATCGTCCTTCCACTCAGTTTGGGCAATTGCCCCAAAATCCTTTCCGGGTTCCATGCTTCGGTAGCGTACTGCCACGCGATTTGCCAATCCTTCCAGGGAGGACTCAAGCCCTGTCATCCCCACCGGCTGGCTGACCTGGTCCACATAACCCCACCACGCCAGTCGGTCTGAAGGGTCAAAAATCTCGATACCAAAACCCAGCAAGCTCTGCAACTCCTCAAAGCCCATCAAGTCATATTCAAGGCTCAACAAAGCCTGCTGCGAACCACCGATGGCATCCCAACTCAGGTTAAGTGGATTCAACCCCAGCACCTGAGTTCTGTCAGTTAGCAGAACGCGCCAGCTCATGGCAGCCTCCATGCCGGGCGGTACCAGGCTCTGACCGAGAGCGTTCGGGCAATTGGCGCCACCCCGGTCGCCTCGGTTTGAAAACAATAAAATCGCTGCAATGTGCCAGGCTGCAAGCGGTGTCCGGAGCCAACGCGCAAATGAGTTGTGAGCTCCAATCCGCCGCTTTCGGACCAAACCGCCTGCCGTAACGGGTCGTCGATCAGGCTGACATCTTGTTTCAAACTGCTGATGGCATGGTAAGCGCCAAAGGTTTGCTGCGGGAGTAAAAGAAAATCGTCCAATTGCACCCGGTGAGCGCCAGTGCCAATATGGAAGGCTTCGAGCATGAGTTGCTGCCCCAGGGCGAGGCTGCGCAGGGGCAGATCACTCCAGGGAATGAGCAGCGGTTCCATGCGCAGGCTGGACTGCCCAAATTCCAGGTCAGTCGCGGGTCCAACCCAGACTGGCACCCCATCCACGAGCAATTGCCAGCGCAGCTTGAGGTTTGCTTCACCGGGAGTACCAAAAAAGCGCAATAACGGCAACAGCCCTATCCCGTTCATCCTGGTTACGTCCAACGAAGAGATTGTCCAGCTTGCCAGGCTGTGCCAACCGCTGCCGCTCCAGTCGTAGCGACTGTAATTGCCTGATGAGGCGCTGGCATCCGCCAGCACAGACCCTCCAACGCCGTTTTCCGCTTCAAAGACCAGGTTTGGAAGGTTACCGCTACCGGGCAAGCAAATGCTGCCGAGCCAGAAATCTGCCAGCGGCTCGCCGCTGGTTGAGTTCTTCAACTCAAGGCGCATTGGAAGCTCCAAAAGGTTCCCGATCGACAGCAGGTTGACCTCAAACCAGTTGTCGTGCCCGACTGAAGCATCGTCGTGGTTGTAAATCGTCAGTCCGTTCGTTATGCCCGAGCCGGATGTGTTGGATAGCGGCAAAGAAACTTCATCCCCATAGAAAATATTGTCGCGTTCCCAGTTCAGTTTCAGGCTGAAGCTTCCGCCTTCTTTTGAGAGAAGATGTGCTGGCAGGATTTGCCAATCAAACTGGTGAAGCAGGGAATAAAGGAAACAATCACGGGTTTCGCTCCAGATCCGCAAACAAAGATCCCCCTTCCTTTTGGCCCCCAAGCGCAGGGATTCGAAACCTTCGGTCACCGCTTGCAGTTCCTGCAGGGAGCCCCTGATGCTGACGGTAGCTGTTTCCAAAACCCTTTCACCAGGGCCAGTTCGCATTTCCCACTCACAACCAAGCATTCCCGGCAGCATCGCCGCCCCCTGGAGTTCAAACCAGCTCAAGCTGGATGCGTTGCTCAAAAAACCCAAAGCTAACGATGTTTTCACCGCCAGCTCTCGCTTTCCTGCCACTCCCACTGAAGATGGGGAGCACTCTGCGCGTTCTGCAACTCCTGCAAACGCAGCCTGTCCATCTGCAAATCAAACTGGCGCTTGAGATGCTCCGCCCAAAGCTGTAGCTGCGCCCGGTCTGCATACAAGTTGGAATGACTGCTCAGATCATAATGCAGCACCGTGCTGACCAGGATCGCCGCCGCGCCGCTGAAAAGAGCGGGCAGGCAATTTTCGGGCAAGTCGCCAGTGAGCTCGCCATCCAATCCGGTGATGGAATAGGCGTGGTTCAGGCTCAAGTTGATCTCCTCGAGTGCCAGCCGCACGGCTTCTTCGCGTGTTTCCTGCGGGGCTGCCAGGGCATGTGGATCCAGAAACTGTGCTCCAAGGCGCTCTGTGATGCTGGTCAGTGTGATCATTCTTTACTCCTTTTCCCAGTTTTTACCCACTTATCATGCAAAGCCTGGTAGTCCTCAGGCGTGAATCTGCGCTTCCAACCCCGGGCATCAACGATGGTCAGGCTGCCATCCGTATGCAAGGCATAAGCTAACGCCCCGGGTCCAACCAGGTCTTCAACCACTTTTTTCAAAATATCCTCTCGCATCATTCCTCCATCTGCCCCGCAGAGATATTCTCCCTGCGGGGCTATTAGTGATCGCTTACTTGCTGGCGCGCAAGCCGTCTTCGAGGGCGGTGCCCAGGATGTAGCTGACCAAAAGCGCCAGGATGCCAGCCAATTGACCCCCATCCAGCGGGAAATCAGGCTTCACAACTTTAATGATCATGAAAACCAAGCCCACCAGGGTTGCCCAAAACTTGCGTGAACCTAAGAGTGTTTTCCATTTATCCATGCGTTTCTCCTCTTGAACCTAAGCAACATTGCACTTGAACAGGGGGCGGAAATCGTTGACCCAAACCGCCAGGTAGTGGCGCACCTTCAGGCGATGCTCGTCGTTGCTAAAGACCGCCGGTGAGAGTTCATCGCCGGCAATAAAGATCTCCGGCGCCAGCCCAAAGCGTTCTCCAACGAAGATTGCCGGCGCGACGCGCGGATCGCAGGCGGCAGCCCAGTCGTTGGCATCCGTCCATTCCGGCACCACCAACGGCACGGCGCTGCCTTTGAGGACATTGTCGTAGACATAATCAGGCTCACGCACCAGCGAACCGGTGCAGATTTCCATGGCAGCCTTTTGCTGCGAACGCCCCACCAGGATATATTTGGGGTTTACAGCCATGCGAGGTCCTGTGCCAAAATAAGAAAGGGCATCCTTGATAAGCATCGGCTGGTTGTAGACGTTGCTGCTCACCACGTCCCAATTGGTGTGGTTGAGCGCCAGGGTACCAAGGTTGGCATGCCCGCCTGAGGTTATTACAGGGGTGGTGTTGAACAACAGGCTGCCATCAGCCAGGTAGGGACCAGTGCCGCTATTGACTGTGAAGATCTCTGCCACCAGTTTTGAGATTTTGCGCATGCCCGCGGACGCAAGTTCGCGCGCGTAGGAACGCAGTTTGCGGGTTTCATCCCGGTCAATCAGCTCGAGCGTCAGGGGGATGTAACCGCCATATTTGACGAAATTGGCTATTTCAGACGAGTCGCCCACCTGCAATTCGGTGTAGGGTCCGCCTTCAGCAATGCTTGGCAGATCACCAACCGTGCCGATGAGCGTCCCGGTGATCTCATGCAGACTGTTGAAATGCTCCTGCACGGTGACATCTTTCCACCAGTCATAGCCGGCTTTGCCGAGTTCTTCCCAGGTGTTTGTGACCAGCTTGTTGAGGCTGTTCTTGACCAGACCACTGAAGTCGCCGGTGGTTGCCAGTTGGGCACGCTCCGGGAAGTATCCGCCATGCAGGTCATAGTCGCCAGTGGTGTTGAGGTAGAGCTCACGAATGCCCGAAAGGCGCGGCACGGACGCTGAAAGCAGTTGTTTTTCACGCGGCGCGCCGAACATATCATCCACGGCTGCCTGCAACCATTCGCTTGGTTCGACCATCCCCTCAATCCTGGCAGGTCCCTGCACGCTTTTTGCACCATCGTACTCCCCAAGCAAGGTGTGGGCTTCACGCAGCGCCGCTTTAAGTTCGGCAGGCGCAAATGTACGGTCCTGGAATTGTTTGCGGATGCGCTGCTGCATCCCCACAGGCAAGCGCGTGCTTGCCAAAGAACTTTCCAGCAGATAAGCGCTCATCTCAGAGCGCATTGCCCGCATCTCTGAAAGCTGCTCCTGCAGTTCAGGGCTTGCTGAAACAGGACGTTCTTCCACTGCTACTTCGGCTGACCCATCAAGGTCGTTGTTAAGATTTGATTGCATGTGTGTTCCTCCAATTTGTAATGGTTCAATGCCAAGTTGATTAAGCGCGCGCAAAAAGATGCCGCCACGCGCCGGGTTGTAGACCAGGTCGACGGAGTAGATCTTGAGGATTTTCTCCACCTTGCCGGCCTTGCCCTTGAACAAAACATCTGCCGAGAAGCCCACCCTCACCGCGGGTTCGTCGCTGGCTTCCAGCACCTGCCTGCCGATTTCCGCCAGCACCTTTGCGGACGGACCAAAGGCGGTCAGTTCAGCCCGCACACCGCGGGCAACTTCATCCCAACGCGTGTCGCGCAGCACCCCCGCGATATCGCGTACCGAGCGGGAGCTCAGGCTGTGATCCACAAAACAATTCACGCCTTCCCACAGCGCCAGCGACTCGCGCAGCACCTCCGCCGGGAATTCCCAACCGTTCGCCACCCCGGCAGTGATCGCCAGGATCTCAAAACGGTCGTTACTGACAGGGTTTATCTCCAGATTCAAATGTTCTCTGAATTCACCCATTCAACTCCTTTCCTTTCTTCCATTCCAGAAAGATTGCTTTGCCCCACGCAAAATCCTCCTCTGTAATTATTCCGATTCACTTTGACTTTCTTCATTCGCTGGCAGCTGCTCGCCCATAAAGCGATAAACCAGGCGCAGCAGTTCCTCCGAGCTGATCAAGCCTTTCTCATGTAGTCCGGAAGCAATTGCCGCAGCCTTCTGCCCGGCATTCGCCAGTTCGGCGTTATCCCGGGCGGAGATATCGCCGCCAGAGACGGTGATTGGGGCGTTTGGATCAACGCTCAGATCAAAATATGCCCGCCTTTCAACGACTACGCGCAGCAAATCCTGCAGGATCCAGCACATCGCCCGCTGGCGTTCCGCGAAGCGGCGATAACTTGGATTGCCTGATGCCTCAGCCGTAGTTTTAGTCGAAGATTCAGGCTCAGCCAGGAAGTGCAGCGGCAGCCCCACGCCAGCCGCGATCATCTTCTTGATCGCCAGGCCATCGCTCGAGGCATCCAGCGCCTCCAATTTTGGCGCGATCACCGACCATTCCTCGTTCTCATCCGTCACCAACACCGAGCCCGGCGCCGGCGGATGAAGCGCCAGCTGTGCCTGCCGGTTTGAGCGCGCGCTTTCATTGGCAAATCTCGCCCTGACAACATACACAAATGCGTTACGGAAGCGGTTCAGTCGCACCCGGTCCTCCAGCCAGGCGCTGTAACGCGAGAGCCACTTCAGGATCGGCGCCAGGTCGCTCTCCCCCCACTGGGAGCCAACCGGGCGGTTGACCGCGTAGTGCAGCATGACCGGGGCAAAACCGCCGCCCTCCCCGGGTCTGTCCCTGCCTGGTTGGTAAGCCGGATAGATCCTCTCATCGCCCGTCAGATCCGCAGTACCCACGTAGAAAAGTTCCTGCTCAACGTCTGTTTCGCTTGATTCAATTCTGGCAATGTCGGCGCTCGGAATGACCCTCAAATAACTCATGCCATAAGCGTCGGTGGAAAGCAGCAGGAACAAGTTGCCGCTCAGCACGAGTTCATCCGAAAGCTCGCCCGTCCGCAGGCTGAGGTGGTTGAGGCGATGGTTCCAAAACCGTTCTAGGAAGTCCTGGGTAGGCGCGTGTTGGCAGCTGAGCACGAACCCACCGCCTGCCACGTAGTTGGTGGTCAGTTCGGTGATGCGCCGCGCCAGTGGGTTGAAGCGCCAGGCATCCATGCAGTCTGCCAACACGTCCTGCCGGTCATAAGCCAGGCGGTCGCGCGGGCTTTCCCCTGCCTGCCAGGCACCGACCAGCAAGGTGTTTTCCGTTTCTTCCAGGCTCAGCTGCATTTGATGCGCTTCAGTTTGAGGTTGAAGTCCGAAAAATTGGCGAAATTGTTCACCCAGCCGGCTCATGCTGCCACCGCCTGGCATTGCACAACATCAGCCTTACACTTGCCCACCACCGGGCAAACTTCGCCGTCCAGCGGGCAAATCACCCTGGCTGCGTCTGTGCGGCCAAAATAAGTCAAAACATCAGCCGGTGTGCCATTCCAGCGGTCGTAATCCATGTAGTTACCCACGCCGCCGATCGCCGGACCCCGTTCGGAGGTCTGATGGATCAGCCAATGGTCGACGCCTTTGGGCATGCGCGGCGGGCAGGGGTATTCGGGCGTGTATTGCGGGAAGGGACGTCGGTAGTAGTACTGCGCCAGCCACCAGTCCACCTCAGGCAGGTCCGCCACGCGTAGGTTGGCATCCACCCACATCGCCCGTGAGTAGACGATCGGCAAACGGCCGGTTTCCTGCTCAAGCAATTCAAGCGCGGTCAGCAGCGTGTTGGTGATCATCGCCCGGGTCTGCCCATGCTCGAGCTCCACATCGAGCACCAAGCGCACCTGGTCCAGCTTGATTCCCTCCAGAATTTTCAAGAAACTATCCACCTGCTTCAGGGCAGGCTCTCCGGGGTAAAGCACGTGGTAGGGCAGCACGCAAGCACCCATCACCAGCGCCTGCTGGGAAAAGTGCCTGAACATCGGGTCGCGATAACCCCACGAGACGCCTGCCCGGATCGCGATGAAGTTCACCGCGGGGTCGTGGGCTGCAATCTGATCAAAATCAGGCATCTGTGTGAGATCGGCGCTGGCGTTGTAACGCGAGAGGTCAATCCCAAAAGCAAATTCCTGGTTACGCACAAAGTAACTCATCAAAAACCTCCATCCATTTCCAAAATCGGGTCGCTGGCTGGGATCAACACGGACTGTGAGGACACACCCCAACTCAACTCGTCCAAAACCGCCACCATCGCAGCCGAAAGCACCAGGTCGTCATGCAACAGTCCGCCTTCAGGGTCGCGCGCCCCCTCGGGCACGCTCCAACGCAACAACCGCTCGGGTCCGGGGCTGACTTCCGCCTGCAAACCTGCCAACTGGCGATAGAAAAGCGCCTGAAGGCGATCCTGCTCGGCAGCCATCTGCCCCAAAAGTGGGTTCGTGCTCCACTCGTTGGGCGCACTTCGCGGAGAAAAATCCTGGAAGCGCCCCGTATCCACCACCGCCAGGAATCCCCACCCCAGGCGTGATTTCAACTGCCGGGTAAACTGCAGCGTGATGACACGCTCTCCCAGCTTGTCGCGCAGGAAGGACCCCACGCCCGCTCCCACGCCGCTGGCGTCCACCACGATCTTTTCCGGCTGCCACAGCTCTGCCAGGCGCAGCAAGCGCGCGTAGAGCGTGCTGTGCCTTTCGCCCTGCCAAAGCTGCCGGTTGACTACCCGGTAAATCGGTTTTCCCACCAGGTCTTCACCCAGCAGCGAAAAGTCCAACTCCACCACTGTCACCGCTGTCAGATCCCGGTCTGGATTTTCAAGCTCGGTGTTTGCTCCGCCCTGCCGCAGGGCTTCGTCCTCCCCCGCCAGGTCGATCAACAAGGCGTAGCGTTTGCCCGGCATGGGAGTCTCGAGCGCGGGTTGCGCACCTTGCATCAGACCCAACCGGCTGGGATTGAACAACCCGGCGGCGAAATCAATCTCCTCGCTAAAAAACTGGCTGCGCACCATCGGGTGGCTGCGCCCCATGCGCGCGATCTGCTCATCCACAAAGGTGCCGTAAGCCGGCACTTCCCGCCTGACCTCTTCAGCTGTAATCTGAAACACCCGGCGGATGCTATCACGCGCTTCTGCTTCCCTGGCAGCTCGCAATTCACGCGCTAAAAGGGTCTGAGCGCTCCAGGCAGTTCCCCAAAAGACGCGCGTGGCGTTGGTGGAGGCTGCCATGGGGGCAATTTGCTTGTCGTACTTGGCAATTTCAATATCCTGTGCCTCATCCAGCGAAAGCAGGGTGGAGGCGGTGGCGCCGACAATGTTGGAACTGGGTGCTGCTGAAAGAAAAGTGAGATGGGATTTGTGGAAGCGGTAGTGATTGCCAGCGCTTTTGTGCCATTTGCCGCGCGTCAGAAAATTGGCTTCCAGGGCGGTTTCCAGGCGGCGCATGGCATTCAGGCTTTGCGGCTGGTAAGTGGGCGAGAGTTTCACCATTTCGGCGCCTTCTTCCGCCAGCAGCGCCATCAGGTAGACCTCGAGCTGCGCCTGCATCAGGTTCTTGCCGGATTGGCGCGGGAACATCACTACCACGGACAGCCCCAGGTTGTGCAGTACTGAGTTCACGATCGCGTTGGCGGCTGCTTGCTGGTAAGCACGCAGT
>Ga0116164_10002938_pt1 | contig 11910 bp, 13 predicted proteins | sample AD_UKC109_MetaG_FD_89888 | JGI IMG/M metagenome (GOLD analysis project Ga0116164, IMG submission 89888) | Active sludge microbial communities of municipal wastewater-treating anaerobic digesters from Hong Kong - AD_UKC109_MetaG | ecosystem: Engineered > Bioreactor > Anaerobic > Digestate... | reverse complement strand
ATTGTTTACGGATGATAAATGGGCAGCTATTTCTATTCCTCCGGAACTTAAGATCTGCATAGCTATTCCCCCTGCTATACAAAGGGGTGCAGTCATTCTGCCGGAAAAAGGTCCTCCGCCGGCCATGTTGACCTTTTCGCCGTATTTGATCCTGGCAGTAAAATCCGCATGTCCGGGCCTTGGGATATCACTTATGCTTTTGTAATCATCGGATCTGACATCGGTGTTTTTTATAATAACAGTAAGAGGTTCTTTTGAAATAGAAACGACATCTTCCATGAGTTTTGATGTTTTACCGGTGAATGCTCCCGATATGACCACTGGCTTATCGTCCTCTTTTCTCCGGGTGGTAAAAGGACTGTTTCCCGGCGCTCTTCTGGCAAGAAATTTTTGAAGTTCTGTCATATCTATGTTTGTTCCTTCGGGGAGGCCGGTTATTGTAACGCCCACCGAATCTTCGTGGGACCCGCCGAAAATTTTCACTTTTATATTCTTGCCGAAGCAGGATTCTGTTTTGATAAACTCGTTTTTATTTTCAGATCTCAATTGCTTCACCTCCCAATTTTTTGAAATCATCAAAGAAGGATGGATATGATTTGTTTACAGCCTGCGCACCGCTTATTATTACAGGTGTCTGGCATACTGAGGCAGCTATGGCCGCCATCATAACGATACGGTGATCTCCTGATCCGTTTACTGTACCGCCGGTAAGGATATTTTTGCCTTTTATCTCAAGACCTTCAGAAAGCTCTTTTATATCGGCACCAAGATCGGAAAGGGTCTGTGAAACCGTCCGAAGCCGGTCGCTTTCTTTTAGTCTGAGCCTTGAGGCTCCTTTTATCAAAGTGGTTCCCGAGGTCAATGCCGCAGCAGCAGCAATGGGAGGGACAAGATCGGGGGTGTCCGAAACATCAATATTTCCCGGCAGTAAAGAAAGAAATTTTCCGATTTTTTTGTCCCCCTGAAGGGATCCGGATGAAAGGCCTGTACATACTATATTGTTCCGTGAAGACATTTTGTTTGCCGCATACCAGAAGGCACTGTTTGACCAGTCGCCCTCGGGACGGACAGATAAAGGAGCCCGGTATTTTTGTCTGCCCGGAACAAGGTAACTGCCTCCCGGAAATTCTCCGGCCGCAGTATTGCATGATCCATCCTTTGCCGGCGCTCTTGTTTCTATTTTTATACCGGAATCCTCAAGGGTCTTTATAGTCATATCTACATAACTTTCAGACTGAAGCGGAGAAGTAAGTCTTATGGCACTGTGACCGGCAAGAAGAGGAAGAGCGAACAAAAGACCGGTAACATACTGGGAACTCACATCTCCCGGTATAAAATAATCTCCGCTTCCAAGACGTCCATCCAGCTCCCATCCGTCCATTCTTTTTGAGAAAGAGCATCCGTGAGCTTCCATCGCTTCTTTGAGCGGAGAGACAGGTCTTTCCGGCAGACGGCCTTTACATCTGAAAACAGCTCTTTCCTTAAGCGCCATGGAAATGGGCATCATGAATCTGAGAGTAGAGCCGCTTTCTTTACATTGAAAAACAGGGTGATCATTTTCAAGCTCGGCAAGACAACTCCTTGTTGCCTCGATATCATCGGATGTGGTTACTGTGACCACTTTCGCAGGGTCCTTTGTAAGAGCTGCGGCGATAAGAAGGCGATGCACATGGGATTTTGAATCAACAGCCTTTATTTTACCTTTTAGGGGTTTGGGCATTATCATTATATCCATATAGAGTCTCCGTGTTTTATCGAAAAATCATCTTCCAGTAAGTCCTGCTTCAAAGAAATTTTGAAGTTCATGGGAAGGCAGTCGCATAAGAGCACATTCACCGATCTCAAGGGGTATGACCAGATTGATTTCGTTTCCCAGACGTTTTTTGTCTTTGAGAGCTGCTGCTGCCAGTTCTGCTGCCGAATAGGAGCATGAAGAAGAAAGACCGTATTTATTCAGCACCTCAATAAGAGGCGAACAGCAGTCTTCCCTTGACCACCCCTTATTGTATGAGGCTCTTGCAGCGATAACCATGCCCTGAGCCACCGCATGTCCGTGAGATTCTCTGAATCCGCTCAGTTTTTCTATTGCGTGTCCGGCGGTATGCCCGAAATTCAGAAGCTGACGTCGTCCCTTATCATATTCGTCGTTTTCAACAAAGAATTGTTTCACCTTTACAGAATCTGTTACACAGCGCTCCACAAATTTCGTTTCATTATTCATATCACTCAGATCTATGAAACCGAAAAGAGAAGCATCTGCAATAAATGCACATTTTATTGACTCTGCAAGACCGTCAAGAAAAGATGCCGGAGAAAGGGTTTTTACAGTTTTGGGGTCATAAATCACCAGGGAAGGTTGCCAGAAAGTTCCCGCCAGATTTTTCCCTGCAGAAAGGTTTACGCCGGTCTTTCCTCCTACAGAGGAGTCTGCTGCAGCAAGGAAAGAGGTGGGCACATTAATGTATTTTATGCCCCTCAAAAAAACAGAAGCCGCAAATCCTGTAAGATCTCCTATAACGCCTCCTCCCAAAGCCATAAGTACATCTGACCTCGTGAAATTCTCATCTGCAAGGTATTCAAGTATTTTTTTCACAGAACCCAGATCTTTTGTAGCCTCTCCCGCCGGAAAAACTATCTTATAAACATCGAAACCGGCATTTTTCAGAGAAGATTCCACCAAAGGTGTATAAAGGCTGTGAACATTATCATCGGATATGATGCAGATCCTGCAGGGCTCTGTTATATCAGAAGCAAAAAAGCCGACTTTTTCTAAAGAGTCTTCTTCCATTATTACCTGATAAGGGATCCCGGTTTTTATTATTATATTGTTCATTTCAAAAATACTCCCTAGAAAAATTCGTTATCTATTTTTTCTTTTTTTTCACGGCCGTCCTTTAGAAGAGCTGTAAGTTTCTCTTTGTCTTTAGAATCTATGGCGTTTTTATATTCGTTAAGATGATCTATGAGTTCCTGTATTTCGCAGGACAGATATTCGGGATTGTTTATGAAAAGTTCTGTCCACATTTTTTCGTTGAGCTTTGCCACCCGGGTCATATCATAGTAGCTGCCTGCCGAAAATCCGGCATGGCGGATGGCAGCGCTGCTCTTTATATATGCGTTTGAAGTAATGTGTGCCAACTGTGAAGTAAAGGCTATCATTTGATCGTGTTCATCGGCAGTCGATATCTGTATATTCGAAAAGCCGATTGAAGAGCACAGGCCTTTTATTTTTTCCAGATGCTTTATCCCGATGCCCGCCGGAGGCACCAGTACCATGGAGGCCTTGTCAAACAATGCTTTTTTTGAATACTCAAAACCGGAATGTTCAAGCCCTGCCATCGGATGACCTCCTATGAAAATAAAGCCGTGCTTTTGTGCCAGCGGTTCAAGAATGCTGCAAACGGGTTTTTTTACTCCGCAGCAGTCTATTACAATTGATCCTTTTTTGAAATTTTCCGCATTGGATCTGACATAGTCAACAGTGTCTGACGGATAAAGGGCAACAATAACTATATCGCATTCGCAAAGCATGTTTTCATTGAGTTCGTCTTCTATGGCACCCACAAGTTTTGCTTTGCTCAAGACGGATCTGTCGATGTCATATCCATATACGGAATAATCGGTATTCTGATTAAGTGCTTTTGCCAGAGACCCGCCTATTAGACCGAGTCCTATAACGCCTATCATGGTTTTCCTCCTTTATATGCCAGAGGCAGTATGCTTTTTACGGATTTTACAATGTCACGGAAAGTGGCCGGAGTTATGGATTGAGCTCCGTCACAAAGGGCATGTTCCGGGTCATTATGTACTTCTATCATAAGACCGTCAGCGCCTGCTGCCGTGGCGGCCATTGCCATGGGCATAACAAGGGCGGCTGATCCTGTGGCATGACTGGGGTCTACGATAACAGGGAGATGTGTTTTTTCTTTTAAAAGGGGTATAGCGGAGAGATCCAGCGTATTTCTTGTGGCCGTTTCAAAGGTTCTAATTCCTCTTTCGCACAGAATAACGTTGCTGTTCCCGCCTGCCATCACGTATTCGGCGCTCATGAGCAACTCTCTTAATGTGCTTGAAAGGCCGCGCTTCAGTAAAACCGGTTTGCCTGTGTGACCCAGTTCTTTCAGTAATTCAAAGTTCTGCATGTTTCTGGCACCCACCTGTATAACATCCACATTTTCAAAAAAGGGCAGATGAGAAATATCCATTACTTCTGTAACAATGGGAAGACCGGATCTTTTTTTTGCTTCCAGCAGAAGATTTATGCCCTGTTCTCTCATACCCTGAAAAGCATAGGGCGAAGTACGGGGTTTGAACGCTCCGCCTCTGCAGAGCCCTGCACCGGCCTCCTTTACCTCCATTGCGATGGTGCAGACCTGTTCTTCGGATTCAACTGAACAGGGACCTGCTATGATCTGAAAGTTTCCTCCTCCTATCTTGACAGTTCCGCCACCGGACAGGGGCACCTCAACGACTGTGTCAAAGGGATGGAATTTTCGATTGGCGTTTTTGTAAGGCTCTGTTATGCGTTTAACGGTTTCTACGATATCCAGGGCATTTATCAGATCTGTATCTACAACAGAAGTATCACCGATAAGCCCCATTATCGTTGTACTGGTACCCTGGCTGTAATGTATGTCAAGGCCCATGGTTTTAAGCCAGTCGGTAAGATTCTCCAGCTGTTTTTTGTCCGGGTTTTCTTTCAAAATAATTATCATCTCATTCTCCTGTCTGTCATAAAAAAACTCCCCAGGCCGGTTTTGCCTGAGGAGAAGAGTTTCACAGTATCAGCTTTTTTATTAAGTCATGAACTTCTTATCTCACAGCAGCAAAACCAGCTTTGCCATAGGCAAAGTAGTAAAAGTAAAATTCTGTTACAGCTGCTGATCTTCTCAAGATATTAGTTCCTTTCTTGCTTTATTGCATAATTATTGTATCATGGAAAAGTTAAGTAGTAAAGAAAAAAATCAAAAGCGGATCATTTGATTTCTTTCATTATGTAATTTATAAATTCTTTATTGGCGGCGGAAAGAGCCCGGCGGCTTTTGCAGGCGATGCCGATGGTTCTGATAACGGCAGGATCAGTTTCCCTTATTTCTATATTATATGAAGTGCGGTTCAAAACAAGTTCAGAAAGGACAGAGACGCCAAGACCACTTTCGACCATGGACATTATGGTGTAATCATCATGGACACGGAAGCGGATATGAGGAAAAAGCCCGAGCTCATCAAAGGCCTGAAAAGGTTCACTGAAACTGCCCTCTTCAAGGTGTATATAAGATTCATCCGCCAGATCTGAAAGAGAAACGGTTTTTCTTTTTGAAAGATGGTGCCCCGGAGGCAAAACCGCCATCATCCTGTCCTTCTTCAGGACTGTTATTTCCAGATGAGGAAAAGCTTTTGGCGGAAGCAGTCCGAAATCCACCCGTCCGGTTTTTATCCAATTTGCGGTGGCATCATAGTCTCCCTGGAGAAGTTCAAATTTGATTTCCGGATATTTGCTGCCAAAACTTTTCATCAGCGGCGGCAGAACGTGGCAGGACATACTGGAATATGTGCCAATGCGAACAGTACCGCCCTTGAGCCCGTGCAGATCGTTTGCTTTTTCTGTAAGCTGCCGGTGAGAATTGCTTAAGCTTCTTATATAGGGAAGAAGGTCTCTTCCTTCCGAGGTGAGAGTTGCGCCGTTTCGATCCCTTAACAGAAGAGATGAGAAAAGCTCTTTTTCCAGAGACCGGACGATCTGGCTCACTGCAGACTGGGTATAACCCAGATCCTGAGCAGCTTTTGTGAAGCTTCCCGTTTCGACTATCTTTAGAAAAACAGAATATTTATCCATTTTTTTCTCCTACATAAATACATTAGCAAAACTTATATAAAGAATTAAATATATTTGTTTTACTTATCAATACTGTCATGATATCTTGAATAGTATAGAAAAGCAAGCAAAAAGAAAGGGAAAAGAAATGGGAGAAAAAAAGAGGGCTTTCAAAGCTGCCTTCCCAAATACGATCTCAATAATGGCAGGAAGCACTTCTCTCGGAGTGGTATACGGCATGCTAATGGAAACGGCGGGCATATCAGCTCCATGGGCAATAGCGATGAGTGCCGTTGCTTTCTGCGGCAGTATGCAGTTTGCAGCAGTACCGGTTCTTGCAGCTTCAGTGTTTGAACCGATGCAGGTCCTTGTTCTTTCTCTTATGATCAATGCCAGACACCTTTTTTACGGTATTTCCATGCTTGAAAAATATAAGGATATGGGAAAGCTGAAAGGCTTTATGGTATATACATTGTGTGACGAAAGTTTTTCCACAGAAAGTCACTGCACCGTGCCCCAAAAAGTGGACCGGAAATGGTTTTATTTTTTCATGTCACTGATGATATATTTTTACTGGGTCGCCGGAACCGCTATAGGCAGTCTGGCGGGAATGCTTATAACATTTGATACCACAGGAATGGATTTTGCCATGACAGCTCTTTTCATAGTGCTTTTCACAGAATACTGGAAGAAAAAAGAAAACAGATCTGCGGCAGTAATGGGTGTTCTTGCTTCATTAACAGCACTTCTGGTTTTTGATGGTGTAACTTTTATGATACCTGCCATGCTTTTGATGCTTATGGCTGTATTTGTGAGGAAAAAGATATGGATATGACAACAGCCGAAATGCTATTGATGGTGGCAGCAGTTACCATAGGAGTACAGATTATGCGGTGGGTGCCCTTTGCATTGTTTCCGGAAGGAAGAGAAGTTCCGGAAGCCATGACTTTGCTCAGCAAAGTACTGCCGGCGGCCATGATGGGCATGCTGGTCGTATACTGTTTCAGGAATATCTCACCTTTGGAATATCCCTTCGGTATCCCCGAGCTTATCTCGGCGGCAGTAGTTCTTGCTCTTCATTTCAGAATAGGAAACAGTATCCTGAGTATAGTGGCAGGTACCATTTGTTATATGATAATGCAGCAGTATATTTTTGTATAAAAATTGTAAAACATACTTGACATTTTTGTAAAGCACACTATACTATAAAGTAAAGTGTGCTTTACTTTATTTTTGAGTGAACGGGAGGTGTCTCTTTGGAAAACAATATAGCAAAACTGCGAAAGGAAAGAAAGATAACCCAGGAAGAACTGGCAGATGCAGTCTCTGTTACCAGACAGACTATTATTTCCATAGAAAACGGAAGATACATGGCCTCTCTGCCACTTGCTTTTAAAATTGCGGAGTTTTTTGAAAAAACTATAGAGGATATATTTGTTCCCGGTGATTTCAATAACGAAAAAACAAAAAACAGGGAGGACAGAAAATGAAAATCATCAGAAAAAATCTTATATACTGCGGAATAATATCCGCTCTGGGGGCCGGTATATCTGTTGCCGGATTTTACAGGGAAGATGATTTACTGAAAAGTATCGGTATCGCCCTTGTAATAGTAAGTCTTCTAAAAATTGCACAGCTCTTTATTCTTACAAGAAACGATGAGAGGCGAAGGAAATATGAGCTTTCCATGACAGAAGAGAGGATAAAGTACATAGCATCCAAAAGTAGTAGTTTTGTTTTTTACATAACAGTTTTTTGTGAAGTGATAGCAGCCCTGATACTTCTGGTCTTCGGATATGTCTTTGCGGCCAGTGTTGTTTGTTATGTGGCAGGGGCGCAGGTGGTTTTATATCTTGTGCTTTACATTATTTTCAGCCGGAAATATTAAGAACAGAAAAAAAGTTCTTATTTATCAGCAAAGAAAGCTTTGAACAAGTATTTTTGTTCCTATGGCTATCAGGGCGATTCCCCCAAAAAGCTCAGCTCCGGAGCGGAACCTGCATCCGAAAATGTGACCGATCTTAACTCCCAGAAATGAAAGAACGAAGGTGACGGCGGCGATAATCAGAGAGGCCTGCAGGATATCCACTTTTAAAAACCCAAAAGAAACACCGGCTGCAAGAGCATCTATGCTGGTGGCTACGGCAAGAGGAAACATAATGGCAGACTTGAAAGACGGATTCGAAGGACAGTCTTTTTTCCTTGATTCCACGATCATTTTTATGCCGATAAAAGAAAGTAGAATAAATGCGATCCAGTGATCGAAACTGTCTACCAGAACACTGAATGCGGAACCGGCAAAATAACCTGCCGCCGGCATCAGTCCCTGGAATATACCGAACCAAAGACCTGCAGTTATGGCATATCTCGTGGTTTTTTCTTTTAATGTAACACCTTTGCAGACAGAAACCGCAAAAGCATCCATTGCAAGACCGGTGGCTGTCAGAAGCAATTCAAATAAACTCATGAAAAAATTATACGGCGGTAATCACGCTTAGTCAAGAAAGACAGAACGGATTTTCATATTTGGAGGATCCTATCTGAAAGAATAATGATACTTTTCTCTGTATCTTTTAAACATTGCAAATGAAAGGATAACTGTCACGATATCGGTCATGACAAGAGCAAGCCATACACCGTTGATGCCGAAAAGATATGACAGCAAAAATCCTAAGACGATGACCAGTACAAGACCACGGCAAAGGGATATCAATGCGGAGATCTTTCCGTTTCCGTAGGCGGTGAAGAATCCGGAAGCAAAAATATTTATGCCGGTGAAAAGAAATCCTATGGCCATGAACCTGAGGCCGGTAGTGGCCATATCATAGACCTGGCTGCCGGCAGGAACAAAAACACCTGAAAGCATCGGGGCAAAGAAAAGACAAACTGCCGAAATAAGTATTGAGGAAAACAGAATGAAGTTTTTCGAATATTTTAGAAAGCAGTTCACTTTTTCATATCTCCCGGCACCGTAATAATAGCTTATAAGAGGGGCTACGCCTGTAACATAACCAAGATATACAGAAACCATGAAGTAAAGTATCTCAAGAACGATGGTCAATGCGGCTACACCAGTTTCTCCTGCAAGATCCATCATTATGTAGTTGAAAAAAAACACCATTATTCCCACAGATGATTCAGAAACCATTTCCGAAGAGCCGTTTGACATGGAATGACCAATGTAGGCCCAGTCCATTTTGGTCTTAACGAATTTCAGTTTGGTATCGCGAAAAATAAAATAACAGGCACCCATTATTACTGTAGAATACATTCCGGCGAAAGTGGCCCAGGCGGCACCTTCAATTCCCCAGTCCAGATAAACAAGAAAGACAACATCAAGAACGACATGGACCGTTCCGCTGACTATATAAAGAGCCAGTGTGAATCCGGGTTTTCCGTCGACTCGTATAAAAAACTCGAACAGTACACCTATAAAACCTGCAGGCATGGCAAAAATAATGATTATTCCGTAAGTCCTGCAGTAATCCCAAAGTACATCTGAAGCTCCCAGAAACAAAAGTAATTCGTCAATAAATATAAAAGCCGGAAGTATCATCACAAGGGCTATAATAGCTGCAACTATATATATAAGAGTAAATTTCCGGTTGGCTTCCAGAGATTTTCCCTCTCCCATCTTTATTGCCACCAGAGCAGAAGAGCCGGCTGCAAGCATGACAGAAACTCCCCATATAAAACCGAATACGGGATAAACAATGTTCAGCGCTGCAAGGGCATGGGTGTTTACACAGTTGGCAATAAAAATGCTGTCAATAACGGAATAAAGCCCTATCACCAGCAGCATTATCACCGAAGGAGATACGAACCCGAAAAATCTTTTCACTGTTACTCCGTTATCAAATAGATGTTCCATGTTATGCTCCTTCACCAGTATTGAAAAAACAACAAGATTATGTTAAAGTATACGGTAACCGTATAGTCAATAGGAGAAGAAAAAAATGAGAGATCATTTTACCACGGGAGAATTTGCAAAACTATGCAGAGTCAAAAAGCAGACTCTTTTTCACTATGATGATATCGGTATACTCAGCCCGGAAATCGTTGCCCGGAACGGTTACAGATACTATTCATATAAGCAGCTTGAAACCTTTTATATGATCGCTACTCTTAAGGAACTGGATATGCCACTTAAAGACATAAGGGAATACATGGACAGGAGAAGTCCTGAAAACTTTGTAACTCTCCTTGAAGCCCAGGCCGTAAAGGCTGAAGAAAGTATCAGGAAGCTGCAGCATATGAAAAACTATATAAACAAAAAACTTAATATCACCAAAGAAGCCATTGACATAGAAAAAGAAAAGATACATATAGAGGCGCAGCCGAAAGAGCATTTTATTATAACCGAATATTCAGGCCCCAATGAAGATGAAGATATAGACAAAGCCATAACAAGACATTTCAATTACTGCAAGGAACTGGGCATACAAAGTGCATACGGTATCGGGGGTATGATAAAGACAGGAAATGTCTGCGAAAAAAACGGATACAGATATGCTTATTTCTATACGCGTACAGAAAAGCTTTCCGTTCCCGGGTTTTTCACTAAACCCGGAGGGGAATATCTGACATACTATGATCCTAACGGCTACAGCAAAATAGAAGAGGTTGCCGCAAAGCTGATTTCCCATGCAAATGAAAACGGCCTTAAGGCAGGCAAATATTTTTATGAAGAGCTGGCTCTTGACGGGTTGTCAAGCAAGAAACTCTATGATTACACGATCAAGCTTTCTCTACAGATAAAATAAAAGGGCATATCTCTTCCGATATAAGATCTCCGGCTTCTTTTGTGCCGATTTCTTTTTTTACCCAAGCTTTATTGGTCATATCAGCAGTTTCTTCCGGTAGCGCCGTTTCCATAAGATTGGGAGTTCGATAACCTTTTTTCAGGACATTTCTGACTGCAGAGCTGATTTCTTCAGCCTCTTCCAAAAGACCGAAACTGTATCTGAGCATCATGGCAGCAGACAGTATGGCAGCCATTGGATTGGCCTTATCTTTCCCTGCCAGATCCGGAGCAGAACCGTGCACCGGTTCGTACATGCCGAAATTGCCTGTTGCCAGACTTGCCGAAGGGAGCATACCTATTGATCCTGTTATCTGGCTGGCTTCATCGGAAAGTATATCTCCGAAGATATTGCTTGTAACTATGACATCGAATTGTTTGGGATCCCGTACCAGCTGCATGGCGGCATTGTCTACATACATATTGTTTAATTCTATTTGGGGATATTCTTTTGCGGTTTCAGAAACCACTCTTCTCCATAGTCTTGAGCTTTCAAGAACATTGGCCTTGTCCACGCTGGTAACCTTTTTGTTTCTCTTTGATGCCATATCAAAGGCAGTTTGAGCTATGCGTTTTACTTCTTTTTCGGAATAAAGCTCCACGTCATAGGCGCAGTGGCCCATATTCGTTTCTTTTGTTCCCTTTTCGCCGAAATATATGCCTCCTGTAAGCTCCCTCACCACTACAAGATCAAGACCGCCTTTTATTATTTCGGGTTTAAGGGGACAAGCTGAAGCAAGTTCTTCAAAAAGCAAAGCAGGTCTTATATTGGCATAGAGTCCCAGTATTTTGCGAAGGGCCAAAAGGGCAGTTTCGGGTCTTTGATCTCCGGGAAGATTATCCCACTTCCATCCTCCGACTGCTCCCAGAAGGATTGAATCGGATGATTTAACTGCACTTATTGTGTCTTCCGGCAGTGCCTTGCCGGTTTTGTCTATGGCACTTCCCCCGGCTAAAAGATGCTGATATGAAAATTTATGTCCGAACTTGTCTGCGATACGATCAAGGACTTTGATGGTCTCTCTTATGACTTCGGGGCCTATGCCGTCCCCGGGTATGACAGCTATGTTATAGTTCATTTATTTCTCCTTTGTCTTTTCGATACTTTTAAGAAGGCCGCCCTTATCGATTATGTTCCTGATGAAATCAGGAAAGGGAAGAGCAGTGTATTTTTCGTTTTTTGTCAGATCCGTTATTTCACCCGAATCAAAATCTACAGCGACTTCATCCCCGTTGCATATATTTTCACCCGCTTTTTCGCATTCAAGGATAGGAAGGCCGATGTTTATGGCAT